>Ga0184627_10000380_pt1 | contig 17806 bp, 15 predicted proteins | sample PLM3_127_b1_FD_133150 | JGI IMG/M metagenome (GOLD analysis project Ga0184627, IMG submission 133150) | Groundwater sediment microbial communities from an aquifer in East River, Colorado, USA - PLM3_127_b1 | ecosystem: Environmental > Terrestrial > Soil > Riparian zone | place: USA: East River...
GACCGGAAGGCCAAGTGGAAGGAGGCGAAGGCGAAGGAGAAGATCGTCGTCAACGACGAGGACATCGCCTACATCGTCTCCAAGTGGACCGGTATTCCCCTGTACCAGATCGAGGAGGAGGAGTCCTCCAAGCTCCTCCGGATGGAGACGGAGCTGCAGAAGCGGGTGGTGGGCCAGGTGGAGGCCATCGGGGCCGCGACCCGGGCCATTCGCCGCTCCCGGTCTGGCCTGAAAAACCCAAACCGGCCCGTCGGCTCGTTCATCTTCCTCGGACCGACGGGGGTCGGGAAGACCGAGCTGGCCAAGGCGCTGGCCGAGTTTCTCTTCGGCACAGAAGAGGCCATCGTCCGGGTGGACATGTCGGAGTATATGGAGCGCTTCTCCGTCTCCCGGCTCATCGGGGCGCCCCCCGGCTACATCGGGTACGACGACAGCGGCCAGCTGACCGAGAAGGTCCGCCGGCGGCCCTTCTCGGTGGTGTTGCTGGACGAGATCGAGAAAGCCCACCCCGAGGTGTTCAACCTCCTCCTCCAGATCCTGGAGGATGGCCACCTGACCGATTCCTACGGCCGGAAGGTGGACTTCAAGAACGCGATCGTGATCATGACCTCCAACATCGGTGCCAGGCAGATCGGCCACCAGACCCCCCTGGGGTTCACCAAGGGGGGGGAGGAGCAGAGCTACGAGCGGATGAAGGAAACGGTCCTCAGCGAGCTGAAGAAGGCCTTCAATCCCGAGCTGTTGAACCGAATCGACGAGGTCATCGTCTTCCACTCCCTCTCCAAGGACCACCTGAAGCAGATCGTGGACCTGATGCTGAAGCGTCTCCAGGGCCAGTTGGATGAGAAGAAGCTCACCCTGACCGTGGCCGACAACGCCAAGGAGTTCCTCATCGAGAAGGGCTTCGACCCCACGTACGGCGCGCGCCCGCTCCGCCGGGCCATCCAGCGCCACGTGGAGGACCTTCTGGCGGAGGAGATGCTGAAGGGGAACTTCGCGGAGGGGAGCACCGTCCGCGTGCGGGCCGGCGAGGAAGGCCTCATCGTGGAGGAGGTGAACCTGCAGGAGCAGCAAGTCACATAAGCGGGCTCCCCGCCCCCGCCGCCTCCCAGCCCTTGCAAAAGGGCTGTTTTTTCTCGCCCCCTCACAGCTGGAGGAGACCGCCGGTGGGCCTGCTCCCGCGACACGCTGCGTGCCTCGCCCTGTTCCTCGCCTGCCTCCTTCCTGCCCTCCTCTTCGCCCAGGAGGCTCCCCGGATCACCCAGATCGACGTCACCGGCCACCGCCTGGTGGAGGAGAGCGCCATTCGCCTCCGGTTGAAGATCCGGGTCGGCGATTCCTTCAGCGTGGAGCGCGTCCGGGAGGACGTGGAAGCCCTCTTCAAGACGGGGTTTTTCGACAACGTGGAGGTGGACGCAACCCCCTTCGAGGGGGGGGTCAGGCTCACCTACCGGGTCATCGAGAAGCCCACGGTCCGCCAGGTCCGGATCGAGGGGAACGAAGCCATCAAGGAAGACGTGCTCCGGGACAAGCTGGACCTGGCCCCCGGGGCGGTCTTCAACCCCCAGGCGGTGGCCAAGAACGCCGAGAAGGTGCGGGCCTTCTACGAGGAGGAGGGGTACTACCAGGCGGAGGTCACCGGGAGCCACCAGGCGGTCTCGGACCGGGAGGTGGAGGTGGTCTTCCGGATCCGGGAGGGGGAGGTGTACCGGATCCGCGAGGTCCGCATCGAGGGAAGCCAAGGGCTCAGCGCCCGGCAGGTGAAGAAGGTGATGGCGACCGAGGCGCGGTTCCTCTGGTGGTTTCCCCCCGGCATCCTGAAGAAGACCGATCTGGCCCAGGACGTGGAGCGGATCAAGGCGCTCTACCTGGACCACGGCTACCTCCAGATCCGGGTGGAGGAGCCCCAGGTCCTGCGGGACGATGTGAACCAACGCCTGGAGGTGGTCGTCCGGCTCCAGGAGGGCCTCCAGTACCAGGTGGGGGAGGTGCGGGTGACGGGAGCCACCGTCTTCCCCTCGGAGGAGATCCTGAAAGACCTCCGAATCGCCCAGGCGAAGGTCTTCAGCCGGGACCTCCTCCGCCGGGACCTCGCCCGGCTGACCGAGCGGTACGGGGAAAAGGGCTACGTCTTCGTGGACATCTCCCCGCTCACGAAAACCGACGAGGAGCGGAAGACCATCGACCTGACGCTGGAGGTGAACGAAGGCCGCCAGGCGGTCCTGGAGCGGATCGAGATCCGGGGGAACACCAAGACCCACGACAAGGTGATCCGCCGCCAGCTGGAGTTGGCGGAGGGGGACACCTTCGACGGCCGAGAGCTGCAGCTGGGGCGGCAGCGGCTGTTGGCCCTGAACTACTTCGAGGAGGTGAAGGTCAACACGGAGACGGGCACTGCCCCCGAGAAGCTGGTCCTGAACCTGGACGTGAAGGAGAAGCCCACGGGGCGCGTCGGGGTCGGGGCAGGCTTCAGCACCGGTTCCGGGGTGGCCGGGCTCCTCTTCCTGAGCGAGGACAACCTCTTCGGGCTGGGGCGGCGGCTCGGGATCAACCTCAGCCTGGGGACCCAGACCGAGCGCTACGAGCTCTTCTACGAGGACCCGGCCCTCTTCGACTCCAACTACTCCCTCGGGCTGAGCCTGTTCAAGAGCACGCGGGACTTCACCGACTTCGACGAAGAGCGGACAGGCGGGAGCATCACTCTCGGCCGCCGGTTCCTCCGGGTGAACCGGGCCAGCCTCACCTACCGCCTGCAGGAGGTGACCATCAGCGCCGTGGAGCCGACCGCCTCCACCTTCATCCAGCAGCAGGTGGGGACCAGTACCACGAGCAGCCTGACGCTCGGTCTGAGCCGGGACACCCGGAACAGCCCCCTGGACCCCACCCGGGGGTACCGGGTGCTGGCTACGGCGGAGGGGGCGGGCGGTCCCTTGAACTTCGACAACAACTTCTACAAACTGGAACTGGACGGGACCATCTACCGTCCCCTGGTGGAGGAGTGGAAGGTGGTGGGGCTGCTCCGGGGGGCCATCGGATACGTGGAGAGCTTCGGGGATACCCTGAGCGTTCCCATCCAGGAGCGCTACTTCCTGGGAGGCCCCTTCAGCCTGCGGGGGTTCGGCTTCCGCGACGTGAGCCCGAAGGACCCGGCCACGGGGGACCGCATCGGGGGGAACAAGTTTCTGCTCGGAACAGCCGAAATCCAGTTCCCCATCCTGGAGGAGGCGGTCAGCCTGAAGGGGGCGGTCTTCTTCGACGCGGGCAACGTCTTCGCCGAGGGGGAGCCCTACGAGCTCAGTTTCCGGACCGACGCCGGCGTGGGCATCCGGATGATCACCCCCATCGGCCCCATGCGGCTGGACTGGGGGTACAACCTGCAGCCGCGCGACGGGGAGGGACGGAGCAGGGTCCAGTTCACCGTGGGTAGGATCTTCTGAGGGGCGGAAGCCCCGGGGGCGGCGCATGGGGAGACAGTGGCGGGGAGGCGTGGCGGCGGGCCTGACGGCGCTGGGAGTCCTGGCTGCCGCCGGATTCGCGGCGGCACAGGAGAATGCCCTGAAGATCGGCTTCGTGGACATCCAGAAGGTCCTGAACGAATCCGCCAAGGGGAAGGAGGCCAAGGGTAGACTGGAGAAGGAGCGGGACGCGAAGCAGCAGGAGATCCGGGCGAAGGAGGAGGAAATCAAGAAGGTGGAGGCAGACCTCCAGAAGCAGGGAGCGGTCCTGAGCGAGGCGGCCCGGAAGGAGCGGCAGGAGGCGATCAATCGGAAGATCCGGGACCTGCGCCGGCTCTTCGAGGACTTCAACCGGGACTTGCAGAAGCGGGAGACGCAGTTGCTCAACGAGATACTCCGGGAGATCCGGAAGCTGGTCGTGGCCTACGGGAAGGAGCAGCAATACACGCTCATCCTGGAGGCGCAGTCGGGCATCATCTATGCGAGCCAGGGGGCTGACCTGACCGACGAGGTCCTGGCGGCCTATAACCGGCAGAAGTAAGGGACGCGTCATGCGCCTGGACGCCTTGGCCCGCGCCCTGGGGTGCACCCTGGAAGGGGACGGAAGCGCCGAGGTCACCGGGGTGGCTCCCATCGAGTCGGCCGGCCCCGGGGACCTCACGTTCCTCCACCATCCGAAGTATGTGCAGCATCTGGCCACGACCCGGGCCGCCGCCGCCATCATCCTCCCCGGGGCGGGCCCCTCCTCGTGCGCCGTCCTGCGCCACGAGAACCCCTACCTCGCCTTCGCCGCAGCGTTGCGGCTCTTTTTCCCGGAGACCCCGAGGTGGAACGGAGTCCACCCCCAGGCCGCCGTGGCCGCCACGGCGTCTCTGGCCCCCGGGGTGGCGGTTGGGGCCTTCGCCGTCATCGAGGACCGTGCCGAGGTGGGGGAGGAGACCCAGATCGGCCCCCAGGTGTACATCGGCCGGGGCAGCCGGATCGGCCGGTCCTGCCTCCTCTACCCCCAGGTGGTCATCCGGGAGGGGGTGACGGTGGGGGACCGGGTGATCATCCACAGCGGGACCGTGGTGGGGAGCGACGGGTTCGGCTACGCCCGCGATGCGCAGGGGAGGTCCCACAAGGTCCCCCAGGTGGGGCGGGTGGTGATCGAGGATGACGTCGAGCTGGGGGCCAACGTCACGGTGGACCGGGCGACGCTGGGCGCCACGCGAATCGGGAGGGGGACCAAGGTCGACAACCTGGTCCAGATCGCCCACAATGTGGTCATCGGGGAGCACTCGGTCATCGTGGCGCAGGTTGCGATCGCCGGGAGCACGGAGGTGGGCCGGCACGTGACCATCGCCGGCCAGGCCGGGATCGTCGGGCACGTGAAGATCGGGGACCGGAGCGTGATCGGCTCCCAAGCCGGGGTCGGGGAGGACCTGCCCGCCGGGGCCATGGTCTTGGGGAGCCCAGCGGTCCCCCACATGACGGCGAAGCGGATCTGGTCCGCCTGGGCGAAGCTGCCGGACCTGCTCCGGCGCGTCCGGGATCTGGAGCGGCGGCTCGGGGAGGACACGGACCGGACAGGCCAGGAGGAGCCACGGCCATGATGGACGTCAACGCGATCCAGAAGCTCATCCCGCACCGCCCCCCATTCCTGCTGGTGGACCGGGTGCTGGAGATGACGCCGGGGCGCCGGATCGTGGGGGTGAAGAGCGTGACCGTGAACGAGCCGTTCTTCGCCGGGCACTTCCCGGGCCATCCGATCATGCCCGGGGTCCTGATCGTGGAGGCGTTGGCCCAGCTGGGCGGGATCCTGTGGGCCAGCAGCCTGGGGGGACGGGGGGACAAGCTCTTCTACCTCGCCGGGATTGAGAAGTGCCGCTTCCGGAGGGCGGTCCACCCCGGGGACCAGCTCCGGCTGGAGGTGGAGTTCACGGCCCTGAAGAGCCGGACCTGCCGGGCGCGGGGGACCGCCTCCGTGAACGGGGAGGTGGCGGCTGAGGGCGAACTGCTCTGCATGATGGTGGACGTGGGGGAGGCGCCGACCCCCGAGGCGGCCGCGCCGGCCCAGGCAGAGTGAGCCCGTGAGCATCCATCCCACTGCGATTGTCGCACCCACGGCCCGCCTGGGCGCCGGGGTCACCATCGGCCCCTACAGCACGATCGGGGATCAGGTGACCATCGGGGACGGCACCACCGTCAGTGCCCACGTCGTCATTGAGGCTGGGGTCGAGGTAGGCCGGAACTGCCGGATCTTTTCCCACGCGGTCCTGGGATCGGAGCCCCAGGACCTGAAGTTCCGGGGGGAGAAGAGCATGCTCATCGTGGGGGAGGGCACCATCATCCGGGAGTTCGCCACGTTGAACCGGGCCACCAGCGGCGGGGGGGGGAAGACCGTGGTCGGCCGGGGCTGTCTCATCATGGCCTACGCCCACGTGGCCCACGACTGCCACCTGGGGGACGGGGTCATCCTGGCGAATGCCGCTACGCTGGGCGGGCACGTCCTCATCGAGGAGCACGCCATCGTGGGCGGGCTGACCGGGGTGCACCAGTTCTGCCGGATCGGGGCCCACGCCATCATCGGTGGCTGCTCCGGGATCATCCTGGACATCCCCCCCTACGTGAAGGCGCAGGGGAACCGGGCCCGGCTCTTCGGCCTGAACACGGTCGGGCTGAAGCGCCGCAACTTTCCCTCCGAGGCCATCCGCCATTTGAAGCAGGCCTACCGCCTCCTCTTCCTCTCCGACCTCACCACGACCCAGGCGCTCGAGCGGATCGCCACTGAACTCCCGGCCTGCGCCGAGATCCAGCACCTGGTCCACTTCATCAAGACCTCGGAGCGGGGGATCACCCGGTGAGCGGCAGGGCTCCCGCCCTGGGCCTCATCGCGGGCTCCGGTCCCCTCCCCCTGATCGCGGCCCGCGAGGCAAAGACGAGGGGGCTCCTGGTGGTGGCCGTGGCCCTCCGGGAGGAGACCGACCCCGCCCTGGAAGGGGTGGCCGACCGGACCGCCTGGGTCAGGGTGGGCCAACTGGGAGCCCTCCTGCGGGCCTTCCGGCGCGAGGGGGTGACGGAGGCCGTCATGGTGGGGAAGGTCCGGATGACCCACCTGTTCGGCCGCGTCCGGCCGGACCTGCGGGGGGCGCGCCTCTTTGCCCGCCTGCGGGACCGCCGCGGGGACGCGATCCTGGAGGGGGTGGCGGAGGAGCTGGAGAAGGAGGGAGTCACCCTCCGACGGTGCACCGACTTCCTGGGGGGCATCCTGCTCGAGCCGGGAGTCCTGACCCGGCGGGCCCCCACGGCAGCGGAGCGGGAGGACATCCGGTTCGGCCGGGAGATTGCCCGGACCATCGCGGCCCTGAAGATCGGGCAGACGGTGGTGGTCAAGCGGGGGACGGTGGTGGCGGTGGAGTCTGTCGAGGGGACCGATGCCGCCATCCGCCGGGGCGGCGCCCTGGGGAAGGAGGGGGTGGTGGTGGTGAAGGCCTCCCGTCCGGACCACGACTTCCGCTTCGATGTTCCCGTCATCGGGCGGAGTACCGTGGAGGTCTTGCGGGAGGTGCGGGGCCGGGTCCTCGCCGTGGAGGCCGGCCGGACCCTTTGCCCGGACCGGGAGGAGATGGTGGCCCTGGCTGACGAGGGCGGGATCGCCGTTATCGCGGAATAGGACCGCGGGGGTGGGGTCCGATTCTTTACGACCCGTAAGCGCTGAGCCCGTGGCGGAGGGGACGGTGATGGCGGGGGAGAAACCCATCAAGGTGGCCGTCATCGGTGTAGGGCACGTGGGGGAACACCACGCGCGCCTGTACCGGGAACTGCCGGGAGCGGAGCTGGTGGCGGTCTGCGACACGGACGCCGCGCGCGCGGCCGCTGTGGCGGCCCGGCAGGGGAGCGAGGCGACCACGGACTTCCGCGGCCTGCTGGGGAAGGTCGAGGCAGTCAGCGTTGCCGTCCCGACGGTCCACCACCACGCGGTGGCGCGGGCGTTCCTGGAAGCGGGCGCCGATGTGCTGGTGGAGAAGCCCATTGCCGAGAGCCTGGAGGAGGCGGAGGCGCTGGTGGCCACGGCGCGCCGGATGGGCCGGATCCTCCAGGTGGGCCACGTGGAGCGCTTCAACGGAGGGGTCCGGGCGCTGCACAGTCTGGTCCGGGGGCCGGGGTTCATCGAGTGCCACCGCCTGGGGCCCTTCGCGGGTCGGGGAACCGACGTGGACGTGGTCCGTGACCTCATGATCCACGATATTGACATTATTTTGAGCCTGGTCCGGTCTCCCGTGGTCCAGGTGCAGGCGGTGGGGGTCCCGGTCATCTCGGACCGGGTCGACATCGCCAATGCCCGCCTACAGTTCGCCTCCGGCTGCCTCGCCAACGTGACGGCGAGCCGGGTGAGCGTCGAGCGCCTCCGCAAGCTCCGCATCTTCCAGCGAGAGACCTACCTGGCCCTGGACTATGCCACGCAGGAAGTCACCTGCTACCGCCGTCTTCTTCCCCCTCCCGATGCTCCCGCGACCGAGCTGCCCCGGATTGTCCGGGAGGAGGTGGCCGTGGACAAGGCGGAGCCGCTCCGCCTGGAGCTGGAGAGCTTCCTGGCCGCCGTTCGGACCCGGACCCGTCCGGTGGTCTCCGGGGAGGAGGCGCTGGAGGCGTTACGGGTGGCGGCCCAGATCCTGGCGAAGATCTAGTGCCGCTCCAATTACTGCGGCCCAGTCCTGACAGACGGTTCTGCCGCGGGTCCTGTCGCCGGCGTGCCCCACTCGCGGCCAGGCCGCGTCACCCGTTCAGCCCCTCCCGCAATTCGCTGAATTGCGGCAGGAGGCCGAGGGGGTCCCACTCGGCCCGGCCGCTCGGGGGCCCCGCACGGCGCCACCCGCGGCTCGGCGGCAATCCTAGGCGCAACTCGTTGGCCCGGCACCTGAGCCGTCGCATGAGGACTATCTACAATCCGTTGGAGTCACAGTAGCGGGATGGGGTGGGGAACGGGGGTGGGCAACCGCTGGATCCTCCTGTCCGCTGGCGAGGCCTCCGGGGACCTGCTGGGGGCGGAACTGGCCACTGAACTCCAGCGACGCGCCCCCGAACTGGATCTGGCAGGGATGGGGGGCGACCGGATGGCGGCTGCCGGGGTCACGCTGGCGGTGCAGGCCCGCGACGTGGCGGTGGTGGGCCTAACCGAGGTCCTGGCGCGGCTTCCCCCGATTTGGCGGGCCTACCAGCTTCTCTCCGGCATGCTGCGGGACCCGCGGCCAGACCTGCTCGTCTGTATTGATTTTCCGGAGTTCAATCTGCGCCTTGCCCGCGCCGCCGCCCGGGTGGGGGTCCCGGTCTGCTACTACATCAGCCCGCAGGTCTGGGCGTGGCGGCGGGGGCGGATCCGGACCCTCCGGCGCCTCGTCCGGAAGATGCTGGTCATCTTTCCCTTCGAGGAGGCCCTCTACCGCGAGGCCGGGGTGGAGGTCTTCTTCGTGGGCCACCCGGTCCTGGATCGGATCAAGGCGGTCCCGCCCCGAGAGGCCTGCCGGGCTCGCCTCGGCCTGCGGGACAAGGAGCGGCTGGTGGGCCTCCTTCCGGGCAGCCGCGAGGCCGAGGTCCGGCGCCACCTGCCGGTAATGGCAGGGGCTGCGGCCCGCATCGGGACGGTGCTCCCGGGCACCCGCTTCGCCGTGGCGGTGGCCGATACGCTCTCTCCCGACAGTCTGACCCCCCTCCTGTCCCCGGGCGGGGGAGCCGACATCCGCCTCGTCACGGGAGACACGTACGGCGTGATCCGGGCGGCGGACCTGGTCATCGTTGCCAGCGGGACGGCGACGCTGGAGGCGGGGGTCCTGGGCACACCCCTGGTCGTGATCTACAAGGTCTCGCCCCTCACCTACCTGGCCGGGCGGCTCCTCATCCGCGTTCCCTTCATCGGCATGGTGAACCTGGTGGCCGGCCGCCAGGTGGCGCCCGAGCTGATCCAGGGAGAGGCGACGGCAGAGCGGATCGCCGCCGAGGCCCTGATGCTCCTGCGAGATCCGGCCCGCCTGGCCGCGGTGCGGGCCGAGCTGACCCGACTCCCGGGACTCCTGGGGGAGGGCGGGGCGGCGGGGAGGGCCGCCGAGGCGGCCCTGGCCTGCCTGCCGCAGGCCCGGCATTGATGCGCCGGATCCTGCGCTCCCTCCGGCGCTCGCGCGCCGTCCTGGTCGCCGGAGCCTGGCTCGCCGCCGGCGCGCTCCGGTTGCTCCGGCAAAGTGTCCGGCTCCGGATGGTGGGGCGGGAGTGGGCCGACGCCTTCCATGCAGAGCAGGGGCGGCCCCTCATTTTTACGTTCTGGCACGGGCGGCTCCTGATGATGCCGTTCGCCTGGTCGGGACGCCCGGCCACGTCCATGGTGAGCCACCACGCTGACGGGGAGGTTCTCAGTCGAATTCTCCGGCGCTTCGGCATCCGGAGCGTTCGGGGCTCCACCTCCCGGGGGGCGCACGGGGGCCTCCGGGCGATGCTGCGGGCCTACCAGGGGGGGTCCCACCTGACCTTCGCCCCGGACGGCCCCCGGGGGCCGCGGGAGCGGGTCCAGATCGGGATCATCGAGTTGGCCCGGCGGACGGGGGCCCCCGTCGTCCCCATCAGCTTCGGGGCGAGCGGCGGCTGGTTCCTCCGCACCTGGGACCGGTGCTTCATCCCCTGCCCCTTCGCCCGGGGCACCTTCGTCTTCGGCGAGGGCCTCCTCGTCCCTCCGGGGGCGGATCGGGCCGCCATGGAGGCGGCGCGGGCAGAACTGGAGCGCCGGCTCAACGCCGTCACCGCCGCGGCGGATGCGGCGGGGAGGGACTGAGGTGTACGGCCTGTACACGCTCGGCCTGCTGGTCGTCTTCCTGGCGATGCTCCCGCGCCTCCTCGCGCGCTACGGCCGGGGCGGGGCCTTCCGGGGCGGGATCGGCCAGCGCCGCGGCCGCTACGCGCCCGAGGACCTCGCGGGCCTCCGTGGAAGACGGCCGGTCTGGCTCCACGCGGTATCGGTGGGCGAGGTCCTGGCCATTCGGGGACTCGTCCAGGCCATTCGGGAGCGGTGGCGCGACGTCCCGGTCCTGATCTCCACGGTGACGGAGACAGGGCAGGCGGTGGCGGCGGAACGCCTCGCGGAAGCCGACGCCCGCATCTATTTCCCGTACGACCTGCCGCGATCCGTCCGGCGGGCGCTCGAGGCCATCCGCCCCCGCCTGGTCCTGTTGGCGGAAACCGAGATATGGCCCAACTTCCTCCGGGCCTGCGGGGACCGGGCGATCCCGGCCGTCCTGGTGAACGGCCGGATCTCCCCCCGCTCCTTCCCCCGGTACCGGCTGGCCCGGCCGTTTCTCCGCCGCGTCCTACGGGACCTCACCCTGTGCCTCATGCAGGGAGACGCCGATGCCGAGCGGCTGCGCACGCTGGGGGCGGCCGCGGACCGGGTCCGGGTCACGGGCAACCTGAAGTATGACCTCCGGACCGCGCCGGTCCCGGCGGGCGAGCGGCGGGCCTGGCTGACGAGCCTGGGCATCCCCGAGGGGGCGGCCGTCCTCCTGGCCGGCAGCACGCACCGGGGGGAGGAGGCGGCGGCCGTTGCGGCCCTCTGTGCGCTGCGGCAGGCGGACCCGGAGGCCCGACTCATCCTGGCGCCCCGTCACCCCGAGCGCCTTGCGGAAGCCGAAGCGGCCGCCACCGCCGCCGGGCTCTCCTGCGGACGCTGGAGCGCCCGCCCCTTCCCGCCCCTCTTCCATCCACCCGTGATTCTCGTGGACACAGTCGGGGAGCTGGCGCGCCTGTACGTCCTGGGGACGGTGGTTTTCGTCGGGGGGAGCCTCACCCCTGTCGGCGGGCATAATATCCTCGAGCCCGCCCAGCACGGCTGCCCCATCCTTTTCGGCCCCCACATGGCCAACTTCGCCGAGATGGCCGCGGCCTTCCTCGCCGAGGGGGCGGCGGTCCAGGTGGCGGATGCCCCGGGCCTGACCGCGGCCGTGTTGGCGCTCGCGCGGGACCCGACTGGCGCCAAGCGGCTGGGGGAAGCGGCGGCCGCTCTCCTCGAGCGGCACCGCGGGGCCACGGTGCGCACGGTAGCTGCGCTGGAAGCCTTGCTGTGAAGGTGGGGGGTGCGGTCCGGGCGGTGGCCCGGGGGGAGGAGGCTCCCGGCGGAGCGGGCGGCGCTCTCCTGCGGGCCGGCCTCCGCATCGCCTCCTGGGCGTACGGGACGGCCGTGGTGGCGCGAACGGCCGCCTACCGGGCGCGCCTCCTCGGCCGGCACCGGGTCCCCTGCCCGGTCGTCAGTGTGGGCAACTTGACGGCGGGCGGAACCGGGAAGACGCCCTGCGTGATCTGTCTGGCCCGCGACCTTCAGGAGCGTGGCTGGAGGCCGGCGATCCTCCTCAGGGGGTACGGGAGGAGGGGTGGCACCGGCCTCCTGGTCGCGTCAGCCGGCCAGGGACTCCTGGTCCCCGCCGCAGAGGCGGGGGATGAGGCGAGCCTGCTCGCGGAGGTCCTCCCGGGGGTCCCGGTCATCCTCGCAGCGGACCGGGTCCGGGGGGCTGAGGTCGCACTCTCCCGCTGTGGGGCGGACCTCCTGATCCTGGACGACGGGTATCAGCACTTGCGGCTCCAGCGCGACCTGGATATCCTCCTGCTGGACGCCCGATCCCCCTTCGGGAGCGGGGCGTTGCTGCCGCGCGGACTGCTCCGGGAGCCTCCGGCCGCAGCGGATCGGGCGGACCTGGTGATTCTGACCCGGGCTGACCAGGCCCGGGAGCTGGATGGAGTGGAGGAGGGCATCCGCCGCCTGAACCGCCGTGCCCCGCTCCTGCGGGCGATCCACCGGCCCGTCTCCCTCGTCCGGATCGCCGATGGGACCTCCCTTCCGCCCCCGGCCCTGGCGGGACAGGCCGTAGCGGCCCTCTCGGGTATCGGGAGCCCGGAGGCCTTCGAGGCGACCCTCCGGGGGCTCGGGGCGTCGGTGGTCGCCGTCCTCCGGTTCCCAGACCATCAGCGGTTCCAGGCGGAAGAGCTGGAGCGGGCGGGGCGGGAGGGGAGGGCGGCGGGGGCGACGCTCCTCGTGACGACGGCGAAGGACCTGGCCCGAGGAGGCCTTCCCGCGCAGGCGGGGGGCCTGCCCGTAGCCGTCCTGGAGGTGGAATTCGCGGTGACGGCCGGCGCGGAGGCTCTGGAGGCGGCCCTGGCCGGACTCCAGCGGGGGGGCTGAGGTGGTCGAGGCCGACCGGAAGGGCCGGCTCCGGGGGCGCCTGGAGTTTTGGGCCGCGATGGCAGTCGTCCTGCCGGTGGCGTCCCTCCCCGAGCCTCTCGCCTTCGCCCTGGGGCGCCTGCTCGGTCGCCTCTGGTACGCGCTGGACGCCCGGCACAGGAGGATCGCCCGCGAGAACCTGGCGCGGGCCTTCGGATCCCGAACGACGGCGGCAGAGCGGGAAGCGATTGTCCGGAACCACTTCGTCCACCTCGGGTACACCTTCGTGGAGACCTGCCGGCTCTGCGGCCTCAGCGCGGCGCGCCTCGAGCGGGTGGTGAGGGTCGAGGGACTCGAGCACCTGCAGCGCGCCCGGGAGCGGGGCCGGGGGGTCGTGCTGGTGACGGGCCACTTCGGGTCGTGGGAGGTGTTGGGGCGGGCCATGCCCCTCCTGGGGGAGAGCGTCGCCTTCGTCGCCCGCCCGCTGGATAACCCGTTCCTGGAGACCTGGATCGCCGGGATCCGGACGGCGGGCGGAAACCAGGTCATTCAAAAACAGGACGCGCTTCGGCACGTGGTGGAGAGGTTACGCCGCGGCGGGACGGTGGGCATGCTGATTGATCAGAACGTGGCGCGGGAGCACGGGGTCTTCGTGGACTTCTTCGGCACCCCCGCCTGCACGACCACTGCGGCCGCCCTGGCCGCCCGCCGGACGGGGGCGGCCCTCGTACCGGTGGTCTGTCCGCGGCGCGCCCCGGGTTGGTTTACGGTCCGGATCGGGAAGGAGATCCCGGTGGCCGTCACGGGAGACCATCGGCGGGACATCCTGGCAACGACCGCCGAGGCGACCGCCGTCCTGGAAACCTTCATCCGGGAGCACCCCGAGCAGTGGTTCTGGGTGCACCGCCGCTGGAAGACCCGCCCGGAGGGAAAGGGATGATGGGCGACGTGGCCCGGATCCTGGTCCGGGGCACCAACTGGGTCGGAGACGCGCTCCTGATGACGCCGGCCCTGGCCGCGGTCCGGCGGACGTTCCCGAAGGCGCACCTGAGCCTCCTGGTCCGCCCCTGGGTGGCCGACCTGTTCCGGGGAAACCCGGCCGTGGACGAGATCCTGCTTTACGAGAGCGGCGGTGCCCACCGGGGGCTCAGGGGGAAGCTCCGCCTCGCCCGCGAGCTCCGGCGGCGGCGGTTCGACCTGGCTGTTCTTTTCCAGAATGCCTTCGATGCGGCGCTGCTCGCCTGGCTCGCCCGGATCCCGGAGCGGGTCGGCTTCGCGACGCAGGGGCGCGGCCCGCTGCTCACCCGTGCGGTGCCCCTCCCCCCGGAGCTGCGCACGCGCCACCAGATGGAGTACTACCTGGGGCTCGTCCGCGCCCTGGGCTTCTCCGAGGGGCCGGCCGAGCCGGTCCTGGTGGTGAGCGCGGAGGAGCAGGAGCGGGCAGACACTCTCCTCCGGGAGGCAGGGTGTGACGAGACGACCCCGATCGTCGCCCTGAACCCCGGGGCGGTCTACGGGTCAGCCAAGCGGTGGCCCGCCGAGCGCTACGCCGCCCTGGCCGACCGCCTCTCGACCGAGGGATGCCACCCCCTGCTGGTCGGGGCCCCCTCGGACGCGCGGGCCGCTGCCGAGGTCCGGACGGCATCGGGGCGTCCCGAGGCCCTGGCGGACCTGACCGGGCGGACGGACCTCAAGGTCCTGGCCGGCATCCTCCGCCGCTGCGGTGCCTTCGTCACCAATGACACCGGGGCAATGCACGTGGCGGCGGCGGTGGGGACTCCCCTGGTGGCGATCTTCGGCCCCACCGACCCGGCCACCACGGCCCCGGTGAGCCGGCGCGTCACCTTGCTCCGACGCCCCGTCTTCTGCAACCCCTGCCTCCTGCGGGAGTGCCCCATTGATCACCGGTGCATGCGGGGCGTGAGCGTCGAGGAGGTCCACGGCGCCGTCCAGGCGCTCCTCCGATCCCGGGCGGCGCCGGGGGTTCCGGTGAGCCGTCCGGCCGTCATTCTGGACCGGGACGGAACCATCAATGAAGAAGTGGGCTACATCGGCTCCCCGGAGCATCTCCGCCTCATCCCGGGGGCCGCCGCGGCTCTCCGTCGCCTCCAGGCGGCCCGCTTCTGCCTCGTCATCGTAACCAACCAGGCGGGGGTGGCCCGGGGGTATTTTGACGAGACGGCCCTCCAGCGGGTCAACGGGCACCTGCTGGCGTTGCTGGCGGCGGAGGGGGTGCGGGTGGCCGGGCTCTACTACTGCCCGCACCACCCCACCGAGGGCCATCCCCCCTACCGCCGGGCGTGCGACTGCCGCAAGCCCGGCGGGGGGATGATCCGCCGGGCTGCCGAGGAGCACGGGCTGGACCTGGCGCGCTCCTTCGTCATCGGGGACCACCTGAGCGATGTCCTTCTGGGGCGGGGCGCCGGGTCGCGTACCATTCTCCTCCTCACGGGGCACGGCCTGGAGGAGGCGGCGAAGGCCGCAGGGACGCCGGGGGCGACCCCCGACTTCATCGCCGCTGACCTGGAGGCGGCGGCGGCGTGGATCCTGACGCGGGCAGCCCGCGAGGCCGCGGTCGCCCGACCTGCTCCGTAGGAAGGTGGAAGGGGAGAATGCGGGGGTTCGCCGCCCTCCGGGAGGGGCGTGGCCGCGCGCGCCCCGCCCGAGCGCCCGAGCCTGGTCCAGGCCCTCGGGACCTGTCTCCGGGCGCGCTTCGGGAGGCGATAGCGTGGTCCCGGTGATCCGCCGGCCCGCGGTGGCCGGGACCTTCTACCCCGGCACGGCCCGCGCGCTCCGGGGCCAGGTGGAGGATCTCCTCCCCCGAGGACCCCGGGAGCGGGCGGTGGCAGTCGTGGCCCCCCATGCCGGGTACATGTACTCGGGGCGGGTGGCGGGGGAGGTGTACGGGGCCCTCGAGCCGGCCGAGGTCTACGTGATTCTGGGGCCGAACCACACGGGCCTCGGGGCGGGAGCGGCGATTATCACCGAGGGGTCGTGGGCCACGCCGCTCGGCGAACTGCCCATCGAGACCGGCCTCGCCCGCAGCATCCTGCAGGCTTCCGATGTCCTGGAGGAGGATGACCTGGCCCATCTCAAAGAGCATGCGATCGAGGTCCAGCTCCCGTTCCTTCAGCTCCAGGAGCCAGTTCCCACCTTCGTGCCCATCTGCCTCCTCTCCCACGAGTACGCCGCCTGCCAGGACGTGGGGCACGCCGTGGCCGAGGTGGTGGCCGCCTACCCGAAACGGGTGACCCTGGTGGCCAGCACCGACCTCAATCACTACGAATCGCAGGAGGTGGCGGAGCGGAAGGACCGGCTGGCCATCGAGCAGATGCTCGCCCTGGACCCGGCTGGCCTGCACCGGGCCGTCCGGCAGCACCGGATCAGCATGTGCGGTTTCCACCCGACGACGGCGGTCCTGCTCGCCGCGAAGACGCTGGGCGCCAGTTCGGCCCGTCTCGTCCGGCACATGACCTCCGGGGACGTGAACCACGACTACACGCGGGTCGTGGGGTACGCCGGCATCGTCATCCGCTAAGAGACCGCGAAAGGTTCGGGCGGCGCCCGACCGCCCGGCGTTCACCCTGTCCTGCGATACACCGCAAGCCTAGGCTGGATAACGCGGCGGCCCGCAGAGGGGCTCGCGGTCCTCCAATCCCCTTCAGAGCAAGAAGATACGCCATGAGTTGCAAGGTCAACTTCGGTGTATTAGACCGCGGCATTCCGCAACGTTTGGGGTATTTACGGTTCTGTCTAATTGTAGTTAGACCGCTTGAAGCAGGTGCAGTGGGGGGTGGAGGCGATGCCGGCCGAGCAGCAGGAACGGCTCCGGCAGTTCCTTGCCAGCCGGGGCGAGATCGCGGCGGGAGATCAGATGGTGCTCAAGACACTCCGGGGCAAGGCGCGCGAGCGCCAGCGCTTCGCCCTCGGCCTGCCCCTCCTGGTGGCGGGCGCTGCCGCTGCGTTCGTGCTCCGGCGCCGGGGGCGGGGACGGGGCGTATCCGACGGTCGGGACGAGGGGGAGGGGGGTGCCCCGGAGAGCGGCTAGACCCAGACGGTGTGGAAGTTCATGAGGCCGGCGGGGATGTACTGGAAATTCTTCGCCCGCTTCGACAGGACCTTGAACTCCTTGAGATGGGCGAGGAAGGCGCAGGGGGCGTCCTCGGCCAGGATCAGACCGGCCTTCTCGTAGAGGGCCTTCCTCTTCGGAAGGCTGGGCTCGAACTGCGCCTCGGTGACCAGGCGGTCGAACTCCGGGTTGCTGTACCCCACGAAGTTCCAGGGCTGACCGCTGTGCCACGCGGGGAAGAGGGTCTCGTCGGGGTCGAGGTCCGCCCTCCCGCCTTCGTCGTACATCTGGAAGTCCCCGGTGTTCCGCTTCTTCTGCCAGGTGGCCTGATCGTACAGCAGGATCCGGGCCGTGATGCCGATCTTGGCCAGCATGGGCTGGATGAGCTCCGCCACGCGCGTGCCCGCCCCCCCCGAGCCGGCGGAGCCGGCCGTGGTCATGTACTCGATCTCGATCTCCCCCTGGATCTTCGACCTGGCCCGCAGCGCCCTCGCCTTCTCCAGGTCGAAGACCTGTCCCTTCCTGCTGGCGCAGAGGGTGGGATTGTAGAAGTCGATCATGGGGGGGGAGATGGCGCCGCAGGCCGGGATTGCCTCTCCGAGGTAGACCTGCTGGACGATGAACGTCCGGTCAATGGCGAAGGAGACCGCCTGGCGCAGCGCCCGGTCGTCGAAGGGGGGTCTCCGGGTGTTCATGCCCAGATAGGTGACGTTCCCCTCCACCTGGCCGTAGACGGTGAGGTTCTGGTTATTGCGCAGCATGGTTACGAACGGGAACGGGCACGTGCTCATCCCGTCAATCTCCCCCGCCATCATGGCCCCGACCGCGGTGAAGGGCTCCCGGAAGAGGAGAATGGTGACCTTGTCCAGGTAGGGGAGGCGCCTGCCGTTCGCCCCCATCTCGAAGTACTCCCGGTGCCGCTCCAGGACGATCCGGTCGTTCTCCACCCACTCCACCAGACGGAATGGCCCGGTCCCGACCGGGTTCCGACCGTAGGCCCGGCCGCGCTTCTCCACCGCCCGCCGGCTCACGATGGTGCCGGCCTGCCCGGCGCCCCCGGTCCACGCGACCGGGAGGAACTGGTAGGGCTTGGCGAAGGTAATCTTGATC
>Ga0184627_10000381_pt1 | contig 17798 bp, 25 predicted proteins | sample PLM3_127_b1_FD_133150 | JGI IMG/M metagenome (GOLD analysis project Ga0184627, IMG submission 133150) | Groundwater sediment microbial communities from an aquifer in East River, Colorado, USA - PLM3_127_b1 | ecosystem: Environmental > Terrestrial > Soil > Riparian zone | place: USA: East River...
AGGATCACTGTGCCGATCTGGCCGATGACAGGCCCGAGGAAGCCCCACAAGTTCCGGGCGACTGTAGCCGCAGTCTCGAACGCGGCCTTGATCCCTTGGAACGCGGGGACCACCACGTTGTGCCACAACCAGTTGATGACGGTACCAACGGCCTCGAAGGCGACCTTCAACGCCGGCCATCCGGTGGTGGTGACCCAACCCCACGCTGCCCCGATGATAGTCCGCCAACCGTTGAACGCCGGAACGACCACGTTGTTCCACAACCAGCCGACGACCGCGCCCACCGCCGTGAACACCACTTGCAACGCCGGCCAGCCCGTGTTCGTGATCCAACCCCACGCCGCCCCTACCGCAGCCTTGATGCCGTTGAACGCGGGCAGGATCGCGTTCTGCCACAACCAGATAGCCCCAGCGGAGACGCCGTTCCACACCGCTTGCATCCTGGGCCAGACCTCACCGACGAACCAGCCCACGACAGCACTGACCGCAGCCTTGATACCGTTCCACGCCCCGGTGACGATGTTGCGGAACGTCTCGTTGTGCTGCCACAGCTTGATGATCGCGAAGACCAGCAAACCGATGACGACGACGACCGCTATCACGATAAGACCTATCGGGGACAACGCCGCGTTCAACACCCACATCGCAGCCGCCCACGCGAGGGTCGCCACCTTCGCTATACCGGTGACGATGCCGTGCGCGATGATGCCGATCCTGTTACCGGCAATAGCGGCGGTAGAGGTGTTGGTGGCTAGCGTCTGGGCACCGGTCGCCGCCGCCCACGCGTACGTGGCGAAGGTGATAATACCGTGCACCAAGGCAGCGGCAGCCACGGCCAAGTGATAGAGCTTCGTAGCTATGATGAGACCCAATATCGTGGTGGCTAGGATCTTAGCGGCGGTCTCATGTTCCCTGAAAAAGCCAGCCACCGCCTGGACCACGGGCAAGATCGCCGTCAGTAGGATCACGCCAAGGCCGGTGAAGTGCGGCAACAGCGGCGCGACAGCGATAAGCATCTCGCTTAGGACCTTCGCCAACGGTTGCAGCGCGGGGAGAAGCGCAGCGCCAGCGGCCTGAATAGACGGCCACACGATTCGGAACACATCCCCGACACCGTTCACGGCACCCTTGACCGTGTCAAAGAACTCTCGTATCTGGCCCTGACCTTCGGTAGTCTTCAGGAACGCCGCGAACTGCGACGTAAGCCGGGCGACGATACCAAGGAACGATTCACCGTCATGCCCAGCGGCACGCACAAGTGAACCGATAATGGAGAACACGCTCACGAATATGGAGCCCAGCTGTCGGGCGACAAGGATCGACTTCTCGATCCAACCCGTGATCCGCGCGTCGCTGCTGGTGTTGATGAACTGCGCCAACCTGAACACCAGGTTGTCGATGGCGGTTCCCAACCGCTCGATGAAAGGCGCACCTACGCTCAAGAACTTTCCGAAAGCCTTGACCAGCCCACCAACATTGTTGTTCGCGTGGGCCAACCCCACAGCGGTAGAGTCCAGCGCGTCGTTTAGGCCCTGCTTGAACACGCCGCCAGCACGAGCGCCCTGAATCAGGTTCTCAGCCATGACACTGAAACCACTCGCGACAGCGGGTAGATGGTTTTCGAGTGCAGGGAAGAGATCGTTACCTAGTTCCCTCAGTGGCCCCGCTATGCCAGCAAACAGGTTAGTTTGAATTGCTGTCTGCATTGCTTCGTAGCGTTCACGGAAGCTGTCAATGGCAATAGCGGTGTCCGCCATACCTTTCGGCATATGCGCAACAGCATCCATCAGGTCGTCTAAACTATCAGCGCCCGCTTTGATAGCGTCGAAAAAACCCTCAGTACCAATTTTGAGTACAGCGAAACCGGCACCACCCGCGACGAGAAGCGCCGGCAGAGTAGCCGCCAACCCGCTCAACTGCACAATACTTTGGACCAGAGAACCGATCGCGGGTGCGGCCACGGCAGACATGCCAGCAACCGCAGCGCTGATCAGCACCATCCTGCTGGCCATGACCGCAGCGACCTTGGCGAAGAGGCTACCGCCGATATCGAACTTGTTGTTAAACCCCTGTGTCGCCCGACGTCCCGCCGACTCGCCCGCGTCCTCCGCGTCACTACCCAGTTTGGTTTTAAACCGTTTGATCTCAGCCAACGCGGCGGCGACATTGACATCCACCTCAATATCAGGTGACTGCCTGGCAAGATCCCGCAGCTGGCTTTCGATCACCTTGATGTCACGGGCCGCGTTCTCCGTACCGATCTCCACATTGGGGATAGGTAGATGCAGGTTGCGAAGCTTCTCCTGCAAATCATCTGCGGCGGCCTGCCCGGCGCGGTTGATATCCGCCCGGAACTCCCTCGTCTGAACCTGAGGACGCAGCCGAATGAACGCATCCGCCAATGTCCGCGCCATCAGGTCACCTCAACCCCAAGCCTCGAAGGATCACACTCTCGTCGGACTCATCGGCGGACTTCTCCGGTACAGCATGCAGCGCAACCTCGAAGTCGTCACGGACCTCGGACCACGGCGGCAGCGGCGGGTCAGGCTGACCGCCGACGATGACGCCGAGGTACGCGGTGTCGTACTCGCGGCGCAAGTCGTCCAACAGCCACACGTACACCACCGCGCACAGCTCGGCGATCGTCAGACCACAACCCCCTGCGCCCGAATGACCGCCGCCTGCAAATCCGGGCGGCCCGGCAAGAGATCGAGCGCCCTCGTGGCGAGCGATGACGAGCCGTCCGACGACCTCATGCCAGTTGTCGACTGCCCATCCGACGAGTCGGTAGGCGGCCCAGTAGGGAAAGCGGCGACCTTCTCCGTGATCGCGTAGGAGACCTCCAAAAGGTCCTTCGTCGACTGCCGGTTCGTCTTCGCCAAATCCCAGAACACCTCCCAGTCATCGGGGTGAATCTGACGCTCCAAGAACCCCATCGTCACTTCGAGCGCTTCGACGTTGTTCGTCATGTTCTCGACGTCTTCGCCGATGTCCAGCTTGGACGCCTTGCGCATGAAGTCGACCATCTCCAGCTCGCCCGCACCCGGGTTGACCCGCAGGGTGTGCCCGAACCATCCGAACGTCAACTCGACCGCCGGCACTGACCGGCCCAGTTCACCGAGGTAGCTACCAGACGCGTCCGGTGCTTCCGGCCGTGCCAGCAGCACCGCCGCATCCTGCCGCTGCGCCTTGATCCTCTGCTTGTTCGACATCAGACACCCACCCGGGCCGTGCCGGCACTGTATAGCTTGTACGGTATGCCGGAAGTCGGGGTCTCGAACTGGAACTCGGCGGGGATGAGCGCCTTGTCCGGAGCCTTCTTGAACTCGGTCTCCATCGCGCCACCCTGCAACGTCTGGTAGCAGACGATGCGCATCGTCGCGTCCAGCGACTCCCAGCCGATCATCGCCCGAACCTCGGCACCAGGCGTCGGCGGAATGTACGACGACAGCAGCGTTGTACCCGAACCTGACACCGTGGCCAGGGTGCCGCCGTTGAAGACCCGCTTCAGGTTCTGCATCGTGTAGTTGGCCAGGCTGAACGCGAAGCTACCCGAACGTTCCGTAGTGGAGTATTGGATCGGGTCAAAGAACTCGGCGACCATGATCGGCTCGATCTTCGACTCGTACTTGAACTTCGACCCGTCCTCGGTCGCACCAAGGTTGATCCACGCACCCGGCCACGTGTCCGTGAATACCGAACCCACCACCGTGTTCGTCGGCTCGGTGGACAGCAGCGGTGCCCACAAAAGGTACCCAGGATCTTTCAGCAGGGTAGGAATTGCGAGTGTTACAGGCATTTCACACCTTCCTTACGAGACGACGGCGAACGTGACGCTTGTGATGGACGACCAGGTGAGACCTACCAGCCCGTCGGTGGGGTCCCGGAACACCTCGTTGTTCGGCACCCGGATTCCGTTGATGCCCGTCGTCGCCGCGACGCTCGCGGAGGTACGGTCGAGCACCGTCAGGTCGCCGTCCAGCGTCAACGGGGTGACCAGGTTGACGGTGATGGGCGAGCCGGACGCGTTCTTGACGACGAGGATCGAACCGGGGGGTACCCGGTCCACGCCGGCCCCGGCGGTCGCCGTGTTGAATGTCAGCGCCACACCTGTGCTGGTGAGTGCTTGGGGGTTGAGGGTCGGCATGGCTTACTCCTCCACTTCGTCGTCGGCCGCGTCGTCGTCCTGTAGCCGTGCGACCAGTTCGGCCTTGTTACCCGTCTGCGGCAGCCCCCGGGTGGCCAGGATGTCGCGGAGCGCGACAACGGTCTTGGACTCGTAGTCGTCGCCACCGGTCGTCGCGCCGCCTTCGGCCGCCGCCAATTCGAGCGCGATGGCGTGCTGTTCGCGGTTGATCTCCTCGGCCCGCGCCCGCAACTGTGCGGCCCGGTCCGGTGCCGTCTGTGGCAGCGGCGTACCGGCGGGGACGCAGGTCCCGTCCCGGTGCCAGCCCATCGCTTCGGCCGTCGACTTCGGCACCGGATGCCCCGGTGCGAACGCCCGCGCGTTGCCGACGAAGATGTGCTGTGCGGCGATGTAGGTTCCGTATTCTTCGATCTGCGCCGCGCGGTACTGGCCGGACCGCGCGGCCTCGGCCGGGTCGCTGAACGTAGGTGCCGGCGATGTCATCTGAATCCCTCCACTGTTGGTTCTAGGAACGGCCGCGCCGGCAGGTACCGGGTACCGAATTCATGGAATGCCATATAGTAGTGATCCCTGTCCCAGCAGATGTGAACCTCCTGCTCGCCGCGTTCGATGACCTGGTCGGCACGGATACTGCTCGCGCCGGCACCGGTCAGCTTCGGCGCGCGCGTCTGTGCTTCACGGACTATCGGTGCCGCTATCCGGGCCATCTCTCTTCCCACCTCGGGGTCAGCGGCCAACGCCCGAAGGTCCCGATCGTCGAAGTCGACTCTCACATCAGCCATCACGCCCCCCATGACAGGTAGGACTGCACGCGCATGCGCAGCGACCGGATGGACTGGGTGGTCAAGTCGGACTGCGAGTAGTCGCCCCGGCCCGACACGAGCCCGATCCACGTCATCTCCCCGGCGAGCTTCGGCTGTCCGAAGAAGATCCGGGTGATGACGTCGGCGATCCGTGAGCACTCCTGGTCGGTGATGATCCTCTCGACGGGCGGGCTTGCCAACACTTGGATGTACAGGTTGACCGTCACCGTTTCGAGCTGCATCAGACCCCACTGTTCGGCGACAGCCGGGTCCTGTTCGAAGTCGTCCCCGCCCGCATACACCGAACTGGTGCCCAACTCGGGGGACGCCTCGTAGCCGACACCGACCCCCTGTAGTAGCCCACCGTCGGCTTCGCCCCGCAACCGTTCGATGACGGCTTGCAGGGCGGCGGTCGCGTTGGTGGCGGTCATCGGGCGAGCCAAAACTTGTCGACGGTGTCCCGCCGGTACGCGGCGTCGATCGTGTCGATGCCCGTGCTCTTAGGCCCGGCCGCTGTCAGCCGGTAGGTGGCACCTTCGTTGGTGGTGTAGATCAGTACCCGGTCGGGCAAGCTCGGGTTGATCAGGTTAGTGAACGTCCGCAGCCGTGCCAGCGCCCCGTTGTGCACCTCCACGGTCGGCATGTCGGCCCCGTGCTCGTATTCGACGATCACGTTGCGGTGACCCAGCGGCCACACCGCGCCGTCGTCGCGGGCGATGATCCCCGAAGGTTCGGCCGCACACGCGGCCAACTCGTCGACCGTCAACGCAGTGAACGGTCCGGCAGCGCTAGGGGCGACGCTGGCGGCCCGAACCGTCCGTAGGTTCATGTCAGGTACGACCAGCTCGTTTGTGCCCGTACCGTTGAGCAGGAACCGCGCATACCGGGGAACCCACGCCTGACCGGAGATCAGGTCGCATTCCTGCTCGATCCCGGTACGCGCTTGGGTGAGGTACGCATCTGTGTAGGTTTGCGGGTCACGCATGATCGCGGCCTTCAACGCGGTGCGTGCTTCGGCCAGCCCGAAGTAGAAACCGCCCACCACCTCGATGTAGTCACGTAGCACGACAACCGCGCCGGCCAGATTCCCTGACCAGTCACCGGAGAACATGTCAACCTGCGCCTGCTCGGTGAACGGGAACGTGTACGTCCCCACCCCCGGATGCGACGCGGTGAACGGCGACCCGGCAATCTCGGTGCCGTCGAGCCGTTTCACCGTCACCGTCACCGGGCCAGTGCAGTCGGTCGGTACACCGTCGACCATGAACACCTGTGTCAGGGTGACCTCGGTCGTGACGAGCACGCGTAGCAGGCTCACCGCGCACCCCCGATGTCGTTGAAGATGACACCCCAGCCGTGAACGTTGCCGATCTCCTCGGTGCGGTACATTTCGCGGATCTCCGGCCACGCCTTCCACACATCGCAGCGGGCATCACCTTTGCTGTGAATGTCGTGCAGGAGGGTGATGCCACCCGGGCGGACGAACCGCTGATAGTCGGCCAGGTCCTGAAACACGCCCTGCACACTGTGATCGCCGTCGATCACCAGCACGTCGATCAGGTCACCGACAACATCCGCGTTGAGCTGGTCGGCTAGCCACCAGCGACTTTCCGGGTCGTGCGAGTCGCCGATGCGCACGACCGCCCCGTGGTCGATCAGATCCAGTCCGCCGCCGCCCGTGGCGTACGAGTTGTCGGCGAGGGTGATGCCGTACACCCGGTCACAGACCTGACGCCACGCGTACAGGGTGCCGCCCCGGTCGCAGCCGATCTCGACCACGACACCCACACTGCCGGCCACCGTGGCGGCGACCAGCTCCAACGCGTCGGCCAACTCCTCCGCGTTCTGTGACGCCCGATGTTCGTGAACGGCGGTGCGGGCGATCGTGGCGAGATCCATCAGTCAGCCCTCCACCTTCTCGATCGGGGTGCAGAGCAGCCACTGCGCCTGCCGGACCTCGTCCGACACGCCGTCAGGCATCCACTGGGTGTCCTGCGACAGAACCACCTGAAACTCGTAGCCCAGGTCGGTCAGAGTCTGCTCCAGATCGGACCGCTCGTAGTAGCCGTAGATGTCGTGACACTCGACCAGCAGGTCCGGCTTGTGTATGTCGAGTAGGCCCTTCATGCCACGCAGCACGTGCAGGTCCGCGCCTTCAACATCCATCTTGACCAGGTCGATGCGCGACACCCAGGGCATAACCTCGTCCAGGCGGTGCGCGTCCACCCACGTGCCCTGCTTGGCGACCATCCCTTCAGGGGTCGGCAGCGTGCGCGTCGACCCGCCCGACACCTGATGCATCGGGTCGTCCAGGCGCAGCCGGTCCTCGCCGTCCCACGCCGCGAAGTCGAACACGGTCACATTCTCGATGTCGTTGAGCGCCAGATTCTTCCGCAGCGTCTTCGCCGTCTCCGGGTTCGCTTCCACCGCGAAGATGTGCTCCGCCTTCCCGGCCAGCCGAACCGTGTAGTGACCGACGTGCGCGCCGACGTCGAGCATCACCCCGCCGCCCGGCAGCAGCTTGTCGATGATCTCGCCCAACTCCGGCTCGTGGTTAGACCAGCCGATGATGTCACCGGCCTTCCGGCCCCGGTCGATCCACAGATATCCGTCGTCGGACTCACGCACCGTCACCTTCATACGGTCCGGCTTCGGCGCGTCCAGCTCGGCCCGCCGCTGCACCAGCGCCTTGTCGAGCTTGTCCAGCACCGGACGCCAATACGTCTCCGCGACCAGGTCCGCGTCGTAGTCCTGCGCGAACGCCCACGCACGCGCCCGCATCTCATCGCTGCGGGCCCTACGATACGAATCCATGTACGCGTCCACGATCGACGAGATCAGCGGCTTACGCGCCCACGCGGCCTGCGAATCATGCCACCACGGTTCCGTCTCGACCATCCAACCGGAACCGCACAGCTCCGGCATCGCAGTCGTGTCGGTGACGATGACCGGCGTGCCACACGCCTGCGCCTCCACGATCGGAACGCCGAACCCTTCCCCCCACGACGTGTTCGACAGGACGTCCGCCGACCGGTACACGTCCGCGACCGCCGACGCCGGGATACCCACCCGCAGCTGATACTGGTCGGAGATCACATAGGCGGTCTTCGGCAGGCCCGCGTCGTTGAGGATGCGTTTGATGTCCACGCCGTACTTCGGCGTCGACACGTTCGTGTGCAGGGCCAGGACCGCGTCCGGGTGCTTCTTACGCAGCTCGGCAAACGCCAAAATCTGCTCGTAGAACGCCTTCCGGGCGGCGTCCTTACCGAAGTTCGCCGCGACCATCGCCACAACGAAAGCGTCCTTCGGGATACCCGAACGCTCCCGGGCGTCTTCCTTACTCCCCGGGCAGAACACGTCCGTGTCCACGGCATGCGGAACATACATGGTGTGTTCCAACCCGGACTCGACCAGCAGCCGCTGACCAAACCGGCTCATGGCGATCGGAACCGCGTTCGTCTCCGCGAACCAGGCCCGGACCACCGGCGGGATCGTCTCGTGATCGATCGGCACCCACGCCGCGACGGACATGTCCGGTAGCAGCGGTGCCTGAAACACCCACACATCGCCGAGGGTGATGATCCAACCGTCGGCCGCCGACCGGCGGAAGTCGGAGCCGACACCCGCACCGAAGTGATGCAGCGCGTGCGGGACGATCGTGTCGATGCCGTAGTTCTCGGCGAACTGCGGATAGATCTTCATCCCTTCCCACTCCATGGTGGTGCCGGCCAGCCCGTAGTAGGCGGAGATGGCCACATCGTGGCCCATCTTGTGGATGCGCGAAGTCGCCTGCGCGGTCTGCATACCGTAACCGGTACCCACCCACGGTGCGACACTGTGCCACAGGATTTTCACTTGCTGTCCTCCTTGGAATGGCCCCGTCGGGTTGGGGCTTTGACATCATGGTGGTCTTCGGGTGCGACAACCGCTTTCTTGACCTCCTCTGCCGGGTGAATCTTTACCGCTCCGCTGGCGGCCCACTCCTTGACCAGTGCGACCATGGCCGGGTCGCCGTCGTCGATCTCTGACGTGCATCCTTCACCGGCCGCGAACGTGCGACCGTCGGCGCACCGTCCGGCAACGTGAACCAGCGTCGTGAATATCATCGTGTTCGCCTCCCTTGTGGAGGGGGAAGCGCGCCGCGCGCTCCCCCCTTGCAACGGGCTGACATCGCCCCCAAAGATCAGAGGAGGTACTTCGCCCACGCCGCCGGACGGATCACGTCACCGCCGACCCGCATCTTGAACAGGAACGCGACCAGCCCCAGCTCGGCGTACCGCTCGTCGAGCCGCTGCACCGCGATCCGCTGCCTGTCCGCGATCATGTAGCCGAGCGCCGCACTGCCGAAGAACACCGACGGGTCCACCGCCGCCGCCGACGCCGCCATAGCCGGCAGACCTTCCAGGGTGTAGAACCGCTTACCGGAGAACGTATCCGGCTCACCGGCCTGCACCGACGGCTGCCACAGGTAGTTCGACGTGGTGTCCTTCAGCAACGCGATCGCCTCGGCCGCGTCGTTCGCGGCGTAGTAGACGCCGTTGTTGCGGAACCGTGACGGCACCCGATACTGAAGCTTCTTCATATCGTCGGCCGTCGGGGTGGCGTTCGCCGCCGCCGTCACCGCCTGCGTGATCTGGTTCGACGCAGCCGTAGCCCGCGCCGCCAAACCCCACGGCTTGCTCGTGCCGTTGCCGGCCGCGAACGCGTCGTCTTCCATCATCGCGCACTGCTGCCCGACGATGTCCGTGATCAGACCGACGATGTCCGTATCCGAGTCCATCAGCTCGTCGACACCGATCTTTGACATGGCCGTCAGGTCCTGCACCTGAATCACGTCGACAGGCGTGTTCGGAACCACGTTGGCGTCCACCGTGGCGGGACCCAGTTCGAGCTGGCCCCAGCCGGCCGTCGCGCCGGTCAGCGACCGCAGATCGACCTTGTTCCCGCCCGTCTGACGGATCGTCGGACCCGACGAGCGGAACACGCCCAGGTGTGGCAGCGTCTTGAAAATGGGGGTCGTGATGTCGTGAGGCACCAGCACTTCACCGGTCGCGTCTTCGATCAGGGACGCCTTCTCGGCCGCGTCGAGCGTGTTGATCCACGCGTCACGCTGGTTGTTGTTCATCCGGATCGCCTTGATGAACAGGTCGACCTCGTGCCGGCGCAGCGCCTTCGTGTAGTGCTCGCCTTCGATGCCCGCCTTCTGCATCGCAGCCTCGGCAGCGAGCGCGTCCGGAATCTTGTCCGGCTCCGCCTGCCACGATTCGAGATCGTCCTTCTGCTTCGCCAGGTCGGCAAGGTTCTTCAGCCGCCGCGCCTCGGTGAGCAGTTCGCTCATCTTCTTCGCTGCCTCGGCCGGGATCTTCGTAGGATCTGGGTATCGGGCGTCGATGGTCTGCGCGATAGCGATAAGGTTCATTGCCTTCGCGATGAGATCCTTCTGACGCGTCTGAGTTGTCATGCCGACTCACCTCTCAACTCGGCCGCTATCGCGGCGATCTCCTGCCGATGCTTCTCGGCCTCAAAAGAGGCCATCAATTGGTCGAGATCAGCGAGTGGATCATCCGAGTCGCCGCCGGGTGGACTGTCGTCCGGGCCGGTGTCACCGAGGAAGTCGAGCGCGTACTTCGCCGCGTCGTCCAACTCGGGCTTGTCGCCGTCACCTTCCGGGACGGTCGGGGGTTCCTTGACGGGGGTGCCGAGCACAGGATACGCAGCGATGATCAGCGATTCAAACGCGGCCTTCCTCGCGGCCTTTGAACGGATCGCCAGAGCAGCCCGCAGATCCGCCACCCACTCCTCGTCGTCGAGCGGCAACCCCGCCTTGACGGCCGTGAGCATAGCCCGGTCGTTCGCAGGGAAACCCGTCATCGAGATCTCCCACAAGCCGACCTCGTGCAACAGCCGCAGCTCCCGCTGGTCGCGCATCTCGAAACTCTTGTGGATGATCGGCCCGAAGATCGACAGGCCGGTCAGGTCACCCTCCCGGGCCTTCGTCCGGGCTTCCTGCGCCCTAGGGACGCTGGAAAACTTCGCCGAGAACCGGAGCCCCGTCGGCGTGTCCTTCATGTCGGTGATCGAGCCGATGATGCCATCCGTGTCGTGCTCGTGGTCGAGCACCAGCGGAATCGTCCGACCCGACGCCTTCCACGCGTTGATCGTCCGCTTGAACGCGCCCGGCAGGACAATGTCATCCTGCGAATCGATCACGTTATAGACGCTGGCCCAGCCGGAAATCTCCCCGACAGCATCCTTGGACAGCTCCCACTGCACCGGAACCACGCCACCGACCCCGATACGCAGCCACTCTGGCGTCTCACCCACGTCCTCACTCCTTCCACGCCAGGCGTGCCTGTAGCGACGCCAGCTCGTCCTGGGACAGTTCAACACCGTGTTCAACGGCGAGCAGCCCCAGCGATGCGCTCGCGGTCTGGGTAATCGCGGCCGGGTCCTGCCCAACCTCCTGCGGCAGCACACCGGCCGGGATCAGGAACACGTCACTACCCGAAAGACGAGGCAGACCGACAATGTCCCGGAAGTCGTTACGGGTGATACCGCCCCGAGCGAACGCGTTGATGCCGCGTTCCCACAGACTCGTCTGGGCTTCCTTCAACGCGAGAACTTCCGAGTTGTCCCACCGGACCTGAACCGTCGACCGTCCCACCCCGCCATACAGCGGTAGCAGGCCGTGACGTACCGGCTCGATGTAGCGCCGCTGGTCGGAAACCATCGCCTCTTCCCAGAAGGACAGGCGCGCTTCGCGGTAGTCCTTGTACGCATTGTGTTCCAGGCCCTCCTTAGACCCGACGAGGATCGGCTCCACACCGAACGCCATACAGATACGGGTCTCTGTCACACCGCGCAGGTCCGGGAACTCCAACTCGTGCGGGGTCATGCCGATCTCGTGGACCTTCATGCCCTTCTGCATGAACGCCGGGTTGCCGCGCCGGGTGCCGCCGAACGCTTCCTTCCACTTCGATGTGAGCCGCTTGTGGAGTTCGTCGGTGATCTCCGCCTCCGATTCGATGACCACGCTGGGCATGGCATGGTTACGCAGCAGCGAGTCCGCGAAATCCGTCGCGCCGTTGTCGAGCGTCGTCGCCCGTGCGGCAGCCCGCAAAGGTGGCTGACCGAAGTAGCGCCACCCCGGATCGTTCGGGTTCGGGTTCGGATACCGGATACGGATGATCGAAGCCTGCTTCTGGGCGGCCCGAGGCGACCCGTGATCGGCGACCTGCACATACACGTCCGGGCGTTCCGGGTCCGGCCGGTACACCCAATCGAAGTCGGCCAGGTTACGCGGATTCGGCAACACACTCACCAGGTCCGGGCGCAGCGGCCACAACTCGGCCGGCAACCCGTCGCGGGCCTTCACCACCAGCCAGAAACACGTGCCGGCCAGGTCCTTATACGTCGACGACAGTTCGAAGAACTCGAATTCGTTCGTGATCGGGTTCGGTTTCTCGAACAGCCTCCGCAACCGGTGACTGTCCAACGCCGCCCCGGACCCACTCGGATACACCCGGATCACCGACTGCGGCAGCGACTCGGCCCGGTAGCGCACACACGCGTACACCAGCTCGTTGCGGCCGTAGCCGTTCGTCGTGTAGTTGGCATAGCTGCCATCCTGCTGGATCACGCCGGCCTGATTCGGTGCCACACCCGACGGCAACGCGATGACGTTTTGGCGGGTCAGGTCGAACCCGGCCGCCGACTTACGCTCACGTGGACCCGTCAGCCAACCCATCGCGTCACTCCGCCGCATCCACGCGCAGACACAACGCCGCGACAATGGCTGATGCCGCGAGCACACCCCACGCCGCGCCGACAGCGAACCCGAGACCCACGCCGATACCGGCGATCGCCACCAGCATTCCCACTGCGGCAGCGGTCTGGCGACGTCCACGCAGTCGCCGCCAGACCGCCTCCACCGCCGCGCGCGACCGCGCCGGGTACCCGCTCCCGGGGTGCTCAGCGGACGGCAGCATGAGAACGGCGACGGCAGCGACCAGCAGGCCGTACTCGACGCCGAAGTGGATCGCCACGCTGAGGGATGCCAGCAGGACGCCCAGCATGTGACGGGGGAGCATGGCCGCAGTGTAACCCAACTTGTAGCCCCGTTCCCCGGTTTGGTTGACACACTGTCAAGACTGAGAGAGTTTACGGAGAAGTAGTGTTTTAAGGGAATCCAACGGTGGCTAAAGCGGTTATGCTAGGTGAAGGACAAATACATAGGGATTCCACAGAGTGCAGACCACCTGGCTTCGTTCGTCTCGCACTTCATAGAGGGTTACCGGACGGCCTTCGGGCTGGTGGTGCGAAGTATCCCGGCTAGTGGTGGCCACGCCCACCACACCCCGTCTGTAGGAATCCCAAGGAGGACCACCATGACAACCACATCGGAACTCCTGCGGCAGGTAGACCACCTGATCGACCTGGAATGCCGGGTCGCGGCCTACCGCGTCGAAGGGAAAGATCCGCTCGTGTGGCTCGACCGGCTCGCCTACGAGCGCCGGGCCGTCCACGACCAGCTCGAACGACTCACCGAAGGACACTGACCATGCGCACCGAACCCAGCCACAACGACAGGCTCCGCGCCGTCGGCACGTCCACCCAGGCGTGCACGACCCGCATCCTGGCCGTCTGGGCACGCGCCACCGACGGCGACAAGGTCCACGGTGCGCGCTGGTACACCGACGGCGAACTGTTCGTCACCTCGCTGGCCGCGCAGACCGGCTACTCGATTGACGCGGTCGCCGCCGTGGTCGCGCACCTGTCACCCCGCACCCGCTGGTCACGCAACCAGTACGGGGCGACAATGCTCCTGACGACCGGCGACGCGCCGACGTGCATCGGAGCCAACGTCGAACGGGCGCGGAAAGCCCTGTGCTCCGATTCTCCGCTCAACACGCTCAACGGTCCGAAAACCCAACGCTTCGCGCGGAACCTGCTCGGCGAACGCGCATCGGTCACAATCGACATGTGGGCGGCGACAGTCGCGCTCGGCCGCGACGACTACGAGAACATCCTCAACCGCGCCGGGGTGTACGAGGCGCTGGAGCACTGCTATCGCCTCGCCGCCCGGAAGGTCGGCGTCGACCCTGCCACGATGCAAGCCACCGTGTGGATCGTCGCCCGTAACGGCCGCTACCTGTAGGAAGGACCGCCATGAATGATGCGATCAACCAGCTGATCGACGAGTGGTTCGCCGCACGCGCGGCCATCCACGCGACCGAAAAGGCGGAACACCCGGACGTCACCGACGCGCTCGGGCGGGTCTGGGTATGGAGTCAAGGCGACCTTTACCGCCACGACAGCATGTGCTGGCCGCTGGCAGCCACCACCAACCCGAACATCGGGTGGCCACACCGGGCCGTGCTCGACAACCCCAACTATCAGTGGTGCGAGACCTGCAAGGAGGGCCGATCATGAACATTTGCGACGGATGCTGCGCCCAAGCCAAGATCGTCGTCGGCAGGCCCGGCAGCACCGCACTCCACCTGTGCGGGCATCACTTCTGGGTACACGCCGAAGCCCTGTACGCCGACGGCTGGCTGGTCCTAGACGACATCAACGACGCTAGCCACACCCAGGCCGCTACAACCAAGTCCGGCGTCACCCACCGCGTGATCGACAGGCACTGACCGAACAGCGAAAACCCCGGCCCCCTGCAAGCGGGTCGGGGTCTTCGCTGTTCGGGACCTTTTACGGCCGCTCCAAGCGGGCCTCACACGAATATATCGGGCTCTGGGACCGTTTCGAAGCCTTTCAAATCATGTCCGTGCATCGCCAAAATGCACACATACAGCGCCCCCAGCTGCGCAGAATGCCCCTTCCCCACAATCGTGAACGCACCCCCGCTCGTCTCCAACTTGCGGGCATGAGCGAGCGCATCATCCAACTCCGGCTGACCCAGGTGAAACACCCGCTCCGCCGACGGCATCTCCCCCGCACCCGTCGCATCGACGAACCTGCCACACGCCCCGGCGATCTCATTCTGATTCGGGGTCGTCACATCAATCCCCCGACGGCGCAACGGGGTGACCAGAGAGTTAGCCGGCCGGCGCGGATCGATCACCACCGTGCACGGCTTCCACGCCTCGATCATCTCCAACAGGCGCGGCTCTACCCACTCCACCCCGGCCGTCACCGGACCGATCACCCCACCCGGCTCCACCACCTCCACATGCCGGTGGCCATCCCAACGGCGACCGGCCGCGCCGATGAATGCCCGCGTCCGGTCCTCCGAAATCTCCACCGACAACGCAGGCGCACCCAAAATCTCCGAACCGCCATCGAGCAGCCCATCCCACAACGCCTTAGGGATCAACGTCCAACGCGCCTGCGGACCCGACTGCGGTTCCCAGCCCAAATACTCGGCGCAGAAATCGACCAAATCCAACGCGTCAAAGTCGTCCCTGACAGCCTGCTCCGCCCCCGGGAAAATCCCCAAACCAGGCATACACGACCACCACGTGTTCGGATTACCCGGGTCCAACCCGTCAGCCGCCGCGAAGTCGAAAAAGGCCATCCCCCGGCGCACATCCGCGTCCACCCTCGCCCGGCCCACCTGCCGCTTGTGCGCCAGATACGGCCAATCACCCGGCTGCGCCCGCGACAGGCCCGGAATCATTGACATCTCCCACAACTGCTTCCACGGACGGGTCAACATGGCAGGACGCATACCCAACTCGGTGCGGGCATCCGGCCTCGACCACGCCTCGTCGATCACCCCCATATCCAACGTGTCACCCGTCCCGCTGGACTTACCCGTCGTCGACCCCGGCGACCAGATCGAACCGTTGTCCCACAGAAACGCCTCCTGATTCGCGGTCTTCCGCTCCCGGAACCGGCGCGAAATCGTCGGCGACGCCTTCAACCTCGGCAGATGCACATCCCGCCACTTCTCCTTAGCGGCGTCGGCGGTCTGCGCTGTGTACATGACCCGCTGCGGACCACCCTGCCCGAACCCCAGACAGCGGTGAGTCATCACCGGAAGGATCAACTCCGTCTTCCCCGTCAACTGACGCGGGCCGATCAACACCACCTCCGAATAGGCAAGAAAGCCGGTATCCGGATCAATCTCCAACGCCACATCGGCGATATACCGCTGATGCGGCATCAACGGCTTACCCAGCCGCTCCGCGATCTCAGCTATCCGAGGACCCAACGTCAAACGGTCAGGGGACCTCTGGGTTCCGAACAGTGGCGGGCATGGTAGGCGTCCCCATTCGCTCATCGAAGTCGTCGGCCTCATTCGGAACCTCCGCCAGCTTAGACATCAGCGCCGCGAGCTGCTGGTGCGCCTTGACCAGCGCGCCCAGCTGGGCCGCCGTGAACTCCTTCTGCGCCGACCACGAGTCAATGATCCGCGCCAGATTGAACGCCATCGCGACCAGCGTCGGATTGACCCCCTCGTCCAGATGGCCAAGCTTCCCCAGGTCCGCCCGGACCGTCGACTCGATACCTGGCCGGCGAGGACGCGACGTCACGGCCGCCCTCCCGCCCGACGACAGAAACTGAAACGCAAACGAAGTCCGTGGATGACCCCGCCGGCCAACCAACACGACTCGCAGATATCCCCGTAGGCAAAGCTGTTGGCGCGGACCGGCCCTACATACATCGGGTTGTTCAGCTCGTCGTCGCAGTCGATAACCTCGACGAGGTCACGGACACAGATCGATGGATCTCCGGTGCCCTCGTGCCAGCGCACACTGGTGATGCCATCCACAGTCAAGCAGCGGGTACGGCTCATCATTCCTCCCACGGGTGAAGCGTCTCGCTCGCCGCGTCCGCGCACTGTCGACAGGCCCAAACGTCACCGAGTAGCAGGCCCGTGATATACCCGTCGGCATAGTTGCCGCACCTCTCCCACCAGCGTCACCGAACCTTGTCATCGAACACTGCAATGACCGCGTCAAGATTGCTCACAACACCGCCTCACCGTCGTCACCGATATACCCGACATGCATCCATCCCACCCGGTCCCCAGCGGCGCACGCCCGCGCAAGCACCAACGTCGCCCCGTCCCCGCGCCGTAACGCCACATGCCAATCATCCGGAAGACCATCGAACGAAAACACCCGACCATGGCACCACTCGCACAGATCGAACCGGCACTCAATCGTGAACTTCACGACCTGCCCCCCCAACGCTGCTGCGCCGCCTGCTTCGAGATCCCCAACCGGCCGGCGATCTCCGCCCACGAATAGCCGAGCCGCCGCAACCCCGCCACCGCATCCGCGACAGCCTGGTCCACCCCGGCCGACAACTGAACCAGGTCAGCAAGGGCCTCCACATCGCCCGCAGCGATCCTGCGGGCATGAGCCCTTACGACCCTACGTACGAACCCCGCAAACTCGACGTTCGACTTCCTAGGGGCCGTAGTCAACGCGGCCTTGACCGGCTCGACGCCGTGATCAGACATCCCCAATCACCTCCAACTCAGAAACCCGCAACTGATAACGGTCCTCCCCAACCGTCACCACAACCCACGGATTCTCCGGCCTATGAACGCCATCCAACCCACACGTGACAACAGTCCCCTCCCTCCCCCACAACACAGTCGGGACCGGAAACTCCGACCTGATCCGAACCCGCTTACCCCGAATACCCTCACCCTCGCCCATCAGAACCCTCCAAATCCGTTTCGCCAGCCAGCCGACCAGCACCACCACGAAGCCGACCCAATACACGCGAACCCCTCTCCCGCGATGCAATTACACCGCGCGTAGTGCCCGAACTGCGGAAACCGGAAATTTCTTCACCGTCATGCGGTGAAGAATCTTCCGTCTAACGCCCGCCCGGCCGAAGAATTTTCGGCCGGGCGATCAAAACCAAAGCAAACG
>Ga0184627_10000382_pt1 | contig 17695 bp, 17 predicted proteins | sample PLM3_127_b1_FD_133150 | JGI IMG/M metagenome (GOLD analysis project Ga0184627, IMG submission 133150) | Groundwater sediment microbial communities from an aquifer in East River, Colorado, USA - PLM3_127_b1 | ecosystem: Environmental > Terrestrial > Soil > Riparian zone | place: USA: East River...
CTCAACTACGCGGCCCACGTCGAGTGGGCCAACCAGCGCAAAGGCACGAACACCAAGCTGCCGGAAAAGGCCGACGTCGGCTACCGCGCGAACAACGCGCTGCTCGCCAGCGGCGAGGCGATCGTGATCCCTGCCGACTCGCCCGGGCCGGTGCAGTTCGAGGGCGAGCTGGTCGCGGTGATCGGCAGGAAAGCCCGCAACCTCTCCGAGAAGGACGCCCTCTCCTGCGTGCTCGGTTATACCCTCGGCAATGACGTGAGCGAGCGCACCTGGCAAAAGCAGGACCGCACCCTCTGGCGCGCGAAAAGCTGCGACACGTTCAAGCCGATGGGTCCGTTCATCGCCACCGGCCTCGATCCGATGAAGCTCACGGTCACCATCAAGGTGAACGGGGCGACCGCCGCCGAATACGGCACCGACAAGATGCTGTTTTCAGCCCAGCACTATATTTCGCAGATCTCCCGCTACATGACGCTGTGGCCCGGCGACGTGATCTGGCTCGGCACCGACGGCGCGACCGAGCCGGACCTCAAGGACGGCGACGTGGTCGAGATTATCCAGAAGGACATCGGCGTGCTCAGGAGCCCGGTCCGGCGCGCCAGCGCCTGACAACGGGTGACTCGTTGCTCGTTACTCGTGACTCGACTCAAGCAGTCGCATGCGTCAAGGATTTGCGAAGGGCGTTCACTAGTCTGCCCACTCGGTCCGTCTGGCGAATCGCCGTGGCGTCAGCATCTAGAAACCCTAAGCGAGCCGCCAATTCAAGCTGCGTTTCTAATTCCGCCAGGGAACCGCACGCAATGCCTACGAACTGCCTCAGTTCGCCGGAGGAGTTCCTGCCCGATCCCTCGGCGATATTGGAAGGAACGGAAACGGCAGCCCGCCTTACCTGGGCTCTCAAGCCGAACACCTCATCCCGCGGAAAGTTCTCGGTGTCGCGATAGACGACTTCGACCAGCGACATCGCTTCCCGCCACGCCAGGAGATCCTTATGGTCGCTCATGACATTCGCCTCCTTCCAGCAGAAGAAACGCGCCCGCGCTCGCCGGGTTGACAACGAGCAACGAGTCACGAGCAACGAGTCACTTTTTCATGGAACGCTACTTCGCCACGTGCCCGCGGGGCCTCGAGCAGGTGCTCGCGGCCGAACTCGCCGCGCTCGGGGCGCGCGACATCAAGTCCGTTGACGGCGGGTCCGCCTTCAGCGGCGACTTTGCGCTGTGCTACACCGCCAACCTGGAAAGCCGCGTCGCGAGCCGGGTACTGTGGCAGGTGGGACACGCGCGCTACCGCAGCGAACACGACATCTTCGCGGCCGCGCGGGCGTTGTCGTGGCCTAAGCTCTTCGACGTGCGCCGCTCGATCCGCGTCTATGTCTCGGCGATCAAGTCTCCCGTCAAAAGCCTCGATTTCGTCACGCTGAGCGTGAAGGACGCGGTGTGCGACGCTTTTCGCGCGACGCGCGGACAACGTCCCGACGTAAACACGCAGTCACCGGATGTTCGCATCCATGCGTTCCTGACACGCGAGGAAGTGACTTTCTATCTCGACACCTCGGGCGAACCCTTGTTCAAGCGCGGATGGCGCACCGCCGCGGGCGATGCGCCATTACGGGAGAACCTTGCGGCAGGGATACTGAAACTCGCGGGATGGTCTGCGCCCACCCCTCTCTACGACCCCATGTGCGGCGCCGGCACCTTCCTGGTGGAGGCGGCGATGATGGCGCTCGATGTGGCGCCGGGGCTCAATCGCGCGTTCGGCTTCGAGAAGCTGGAGAATTTCGACGAGAAGAAGTGGGGCACCCTGCGCGACCGGGCGCGGGCGCGGCGCAAGGCAGCGCAGCCGCTGCCGATTCACGGCAGCGACAAGTCCGGAAATATTCTCGCGCTCGCGCGCGAGAATATTCTAGCGGCAGGAGTATCGGAAGCGGTTCGACTCAAGCAAATGGACGTCCTGGATGGGGGACCGCCGGCGGAAGCCGGGATTCTGGTCATGAATCCGCCCTACGGCGAGCGGCTGGCTGACGCGGACGAGCTTGCCGCCTTCTATCCGAAACTGGGCGACGCGCTCAAGCAGCGCTATGCCGGCTGGTCGGCCTATATACTCACCGCCGACCTGCGCCTCGCCAAGCTGATCGGGCTGAAAGCTTCCAGGCGCACGCCGCTCTACAACGGCGCGCTCGAATGCCGGCTGTTCGAATACCGGATGATGGCCGGGAGCATGCGGCGGCCGAAACCTCTCACCGCAGAGGACGCGGAAGAATACAAAAACAACAATTGAACCGCAGAGACGCGGAGAGAAGCAAAAACAAAATCAATCGAACCGCCAAGACGCCAAGAATGCCAAGCGGTTCGAGATCAGGCTTGCGGGATACCAACCCGATCGAGCATATCCTTCTGAGCAGACGATGCCCGCTCCCGAATGAATAAAACGTGCGGCAAAGCGGAACACCATTCGTTCTCGTGTGCAATCGACTCCCGAAGCAGCCGTACAGTGCCCAGCATGTCTCCAACCAGAAAGGCAGCTTCGGCAGCAAGTCCCAGGTAAGTGGCCTTGGCTCCACCCGACCGGGCGGCCCGCTCCACTAATGTTTCGACGGCAACATGGCCGTCCTCAACCAACTCGATGAGGTCCGGCGTCAGACCATATTCGCTCGCGCACCTGAAAATCAGGTCGCCGCTCACACCAAGCGATCTAAGGCGCCTTACCGACTCTCGTTGCCGCTGATACGCGTATTCGGGCGGGACAAAACGCATCAGCTCGCGCCAGCGTTCAAGGGAGGGAGACTTCGCGAATCCGGCCAGAGACTCCGCCCATCCGGCCGGTATCGCCGCCAAGCGGGCTAGCGTTGTCTCCAATTCAGCTGCATCAGGGCAGCCGGGCCGCGACAGCGCCAGGCGCGCAACAGCCGCCGCCTCAGCTTTGGCGTCACGCGAAACGAGCAGCATAACGACGGGCAACGCGCTGTCCCCGTTCAACCAGCGCCGTTCGGCATCGCCAAGCTCGGCATCTCTATGCATCTCTACACCGGCTATCAAGAGAACGCTGAGGCGCTGACAATTCCCTTTGCGATAGTCGATGCGACGTTTGGGCTGCTGGGATTGACGTCCAAAGTACGCGTCTTTGGAATGACAACGAGATCCATGTCTTCCATCGGAATCGCCCCCAGCAGGACCTGATCACCCATCACCAGTGCGCCGGCAAACCCGACCCGGTTCTTGAACCGGATCTCGATCGGCCCGACGTAGGGCACCACTGTTTTCTTGCCGTCGGCCAGCGTGACTTCCTTGGAATCAACGGTCTCCAGCTTCAATTGGATACTCACCTGCTCGGGTATGCACAAATGAACGGCACCGGAATCGGCCAGCGCGGCGACCTCCACCGCCTCCAGTTCAGGAAGGCGTGGATTCTTCAGCAGAACCCTGCTGTTGACGAGTCCCATAGATTCCATCGTACAACGTCCCATGAATAGATTCGATGACAATCATACTCCGTGCAGTAATCCGCACCGCCTGCCATCGCCATCCCAAGCAGTAGTGCTCGTCGGGCATGACTCATCAATTCTTGGGGTTAATCTTTTTGGTGTTTGTTTTCTTGGCGTGCTTGGCGATCTTGGCGGTTCGATTGTTGTCCTTGTTTTCCTTGGCGTCTTGGAGGCGGTTCAATTCCTGTTCTTGTTGTTCGCCGCGTCTTGGCGGTGAAAGATCTCTTCGTCGTCAACCGACTCGCATTGCGCCGCGTTGGAGCCTTTACGCGGTCCGCATGCGCGGCCCGCAACACCAACTGCGGAGGGAAGAGCCATGGAGAAGGAACTGACGCTGAAGATACTGAACGCCCTGGCGAACGGCGTTCACCCGGCGACCGGGGAAAAGTTTGCCGCCGACGGACCGTACCAGCATCCCGATACCGTGCGGGCGCTGTTCGCAGCGATGCGCGCGGTTGAGGGTGGCGCAGCGGCGGCCGCGCCCGCGTCCGCCAGCGAGCGCCGGCCCGCGCTGCCGCAGTCCGGCGCGGGATCGCGCTGGAGTCCGGAGGAAGATCAGCGGCTTGCGAGCGCGTTCGACACCGGCAGGACAATCGACGAGATCGCCCGCGCCCACAATCGCAGCCGCGCCGCGATCGAAGCCCGGCTGGTGCGGCTCGGCAAGATGGACGCCGCGGCTGTCACCACCCCGTTGCGCTATCCGCCAAAGCCTGCGGGCCAGCAGTCGCGACCGGGCACGTAAATGCCAAGGCAATGAAGCCGCCGATGAACGTCCATCCCTCATCCCTTCCCCTTCTCCCCAAGGAGAAGGGTAGGCTCGAACCTCCCCTCTCTGCTTGGGAGAGGGGCGGGGGTGAGGGTCGAACGCAGATAATAGCCAGAATAAACAGGACCAACAGAGATCAACAAGATTCACGGGATGGGACTCGAAACTGGATGCTCTTGGAAACGCCCGCTTTAATCTTGTTAATTCTGAGAAGTCCTGTAAATCCTGTCTATTTTTCTTGGTTCTATCGGCGTTCATCGGCGTTCATCGGCGGCTAATCTCTAACCGCCTGACAGGGCGCGCGCGAGCAGCGACGCGCCGATCAGGAGCAGCAACACGCTGACGACCCGCAGCAGCGCGGCGCGCGAGATGCGCGCCTGGAGACGGTTGCCAAGCCACAGGCCGGCGAGAGTGAACGGCACCAGCATGGCGAAGCCGATCAGCCGGTCGGCGAGCATGAGGCCGCCCGCGGTGAACACCAGCGCGCGGATCGAAACCGAGAAGATCACCATGTTGGAGAGCGTCGCGCGGAACGCGAGCTTGTTCGGCATGCGGTGCGTCAGATAGATTGCGTAGGGCGGCGCGCCGATGCCGAACAGGGTTCCGAACGCGCCGCCCACGAAGCCGGCAGCCGGCGCCCAGGCCCGGCTCACGACCCGCGCCGCCTCACCCTGGCGCAGCGAGTAGATGGCGTAGGCGACGAGGAGCGTGCCGATACCCGCGATTGTCGCCGATTGCGGCAGCGCCACCAGCAGCGTCACCCCGGCGACCGCGCCCGCGAGAGAGAACGGCACCATCCACTTCAATTCGGACTTGTCCGCCTCGCGCGAGAAGCGCGTGCCCAGCGCCAGCGCCGCCGCGACGTCGAGCAGCACGCACATCGGCAGCAAGAAATCGAGCGGCAGCAAATGCGACAGGATAGGGACTGTGAACAGCGTCGCGCCAAACGCCGAAATGCCGAAAATCACGTATGCGCTGAACACCACTACCGCGGCGACGGCGTAAGTCGTGAGGTCGAAGGGCAGGGTCATTAAAAAGAAAAGCGCCGGCAAAATACCGACGCCTTTCCCGCTGTTCGCGCCGGTTGAACGGCAGTCTATCCTGTCCGTTCGAACGTGCGCACTTAATCCGGCGCTTCGCGTCCGGATTAAGAGGTATTAGACGATGTTCAGATGTTCGATCCCCGTCGACAGGTCGCGGTCCTTGGCTTCCTTGCCCTGGAGCTTGATCATCAGCCGCAGTTCGTTGACCGAATCGGCGTTGCGCAGCGCGTCCTCGTAGCTGATCGAGCCGTTTTCGTAGAGTTCGAACAGGTGCTGGTCGAAAGTCTGCATGCCGAGCTCGCGCGATTTCGCCATGATGGCCTTGATCTCGTGCACCTCGCCCTTGAAGATCAGGTCCTGGATGAGCGGCGAGTTCAGCATGATCTCGACCGCCGCCGCCCGCCCCTTGCCGTCCTTCTTCGGGATCAGCCGCTGCGACACCAGCGCGCGGATGTTGAGCGACAGGTCCATCAGCAGCTGGCTCCGGCGGTCCTCCGGGAAGAAGTTGATGATACGGTCGAGCGCCTGGTTCGCGCTGTTGGCGTGCAGGGTCGCCATGCACAGGTGCCCGGTCTCGGCGAACGCGACCGCGTAATCCATGGTCTCGCGGTCGCGGATCTCGCCGATCAGGATCACGTCCGGGGCCTGGCGCAGCGTGTTCCTCAACGCCGCGAACCAGTTCGCCGTGTCCACGCCCACCTCGCGCTGGGTTATCACGCAGTTCTTGTGTTCGTGGGTGAACTCGATCGGGTCCTCGATGGTGATGATGTGGCCGTAGCTGTTCTCGTTGCGGTAACCGACCATCGCCGCCAGCGAGGTGGACTTGCCGCAGCCGGTGCCGCCCACCAAGATGATCAAGCCGCGCTTGGTCATCACGATGTCCTTCAGCACCGTCGGCAGCTTGAGGTCCTCGAATCTCGGGATCGTGGTGGTGATAGTCCGCAGCACCATGCCGATGCGCGCCTGCTGCACGAAGGCGTTGACGCGGAAGCGGCCAATGCCACCCGGGCTGATCGCGAAGTTGCACTCCTTGGTTGCCTCGAACTCCTGCGCCTGCCGGTCGTTCATCATGGCGCGGGCGAGCTCCGTCGTGTGCTGCGGCGTCAGCTGCTGGTTGGCGACCGGCGTCATTTTGCCGTCGAGCTTGATCGCTGGAGGAAAGCCGGCGGTGATGAACAGGTCGGATGCCTTTTTCGCCACCATCGCCCGCAGTAAATCGTGCATGAACTTGACTGCCTGGTCTCGTTCCATATTCTGCTCCTGCCCTAAGTTGCGTCGCGCCGCGGGCTTACTTGAAGTTGTCCTTGTTAGCCGCCTTCATGCGTGCCTCATCCACCAACACGACGTTGCGCCTCACCAGGTCCTGCAGGTTCTGGTCGAGCGTCTGCATGCCGAAACCCTGCCCGGTCTGGATCGCCGAGTACATCTGCGCCACCTTGGCCTCGCGGATGAGGTTGCGGATCGCCGGAGTGCCGATCATGATTTCGTGCGCGGCGACGCGGCCGGCGCCGTCCTTGGTCTTGCACAGTGTCTGCGAGATGACCGCGCGCAGCGATTCCGAAAGCATCGCGCGCACCATTTCCTTTTCCTCCCCCGGGAACACGTCGATGATGCGATCGATGGTCTTCGCCGCGGAGCTGGTGTGCAGCGTCCCGAACACCAGGTGGCCGGTTTCGGCGGCAGTCATCGCGAGGCGGATGGTTTCCAGGTCGCGCATCTCGCCGACCAGGATCACGTCCGGGTCCTCCCGCAACGCGCTGCGGAGCGCGTTGGCGAAGGACAGCGTGTGCGGACCGACCTCGCGCTGGTTGATCAGGCATTTCTTCGCGTCGTGCACGAATTCGATCGGGTCCTCGACCGTGAGGATGTGGCCGTGCTCGTTTTCGTTGATGTAATTGACCATGGCCGCGAGCGTCGTAGACTTGCCGGAACCGGTGGGGCCGGTCACCAGCACCAGGCCGCGCGGGTTGTCGGAGATGTCCTGGAAGATTTTCGGCGCCTTGAGGTCCTCGAGCGAAAGCACCTTCGACGGAATAGTCCGGAACACCGCCCCGGCGCCGCGCTGCTGCACGAAGGCGTTGACGCGGAAGCGCGCAAGGTTGGGGATCGCGAACGAGAAGTCGCATTCGAGGTTTTCTTCGTAGAACTTGCGCTGCCCGTCGTTCATGATGTCGTACACCATGGCGTGCACGTCCTTGTGCTCCATGGCGGGCAGGTTGATGCGCCGCACGTCGCCGTGCACGCGGATCATCGGCGGCAGGCCCGAGGACAGGTGCAGATCGGAGGCCTTGTTCTTGACGACGAATGCCAGCAGTTCGGAGATGTCCATTTATAATGCTCCGTGATCCGGCTAAGCGCCGGGAAAAGCGAGTTAACATCCTGATTTTACGCCGGTCGCTCCACCCCGGCGCGACACGGAAATTATGGCCTCAATTGCCTCCAACTTGCAAGCAGTCCGGGCGCGCATTGCGTGCGCGGCGCAAGCCGCCGGGCGCCAAGCCGATGCCGTAGAGCTGGTGGCGGTCAGCAAGACCTTCCCGGCCGCGTCCATCGAGCAGGCCCATGCCGCCGGCCAGCACGCTTTTGGCGAGAATTACGCCCAGGAAGCCGTGAAAAAAATCACGGAACTCGCGTATCTGTCGCCTCTTCTGGAGTGGCGCGTCGCGCAAGGACGACAGGAAAATAACCGCACGCGCAGCGACGCGATCATCCCCTCCGCCGGGGTCGCATCCCCCAGCCCTCACTCCTTCCCTCTCTCCCGAGAGGAGAGAGGAAGCTCGAGCCTCCCTTCTCCCCTCGGGAGAAGGGTCGGGGATGAGGGATTGGTGCCCCTGCTCCTCCCTCTGGAGTGGCACTTCATCGGGCCGATTCAGAGCAACAAGACCGGCGTGATTGCCACGCATTTTCAGTGGGCGCACAGCGTGGAGCGGGAGAAGATCGCGCAGCGGCTGAACCTGGCGCGGCCGGAAGGGTTGCCGCCGCTCGATGTCTGCATCCAGGTCAACGTCAGCGGCGAGGCGGCCAAGGGTGGAGTCAAGCCGGGAGACGAAGTCCAGCTCGCTGACGCCATCGCGCTGCTGCCGCGGCTCCGGCTGCGCGGCCTGATGGCGATACCGGAACCGACCTCCGATACAGCGCTCCAGCGCCGGCGCTTCGCGCGGTTGCGCGAGCTGAAAGACCAGCTCGCCGCGCGCGGCCACGCGCTCGACACGCTGTCGATGGGCATGTCGGACGATCTCGAGGCGGCGATCGCCGAAGGCGCGACGATGGTGCGTGTCGGCACCGCGATCTTTGGGAAAAGACGTGAAACGTGAAACGCAAAAAGTGAAACGTGCTTGTCGTGTGACGCTCCCGCCGGAATTCGGTGTTACATTTCACGTTTCACCTTTAACTTTTCACGGTCTGTGATGAACATCACCTTCATCGGCGGCGGCAATATGGCGAGCGCGATCATCGGCGGCTTGATCCGCAGGCGCTGGCCGCGCAAAGCGATTCGGGTGGTGGAAGTCGCCGCGGCGGCGCGCGAGCGCCTGCAGCGCGATCTCAAGGTGGCGACCCACGCCACCCTCGACGCCCGCGCCGCCAGGAGCGATTGCATAGTGCTCGCGATCAAACCGCAGCAAATGCGCGAGGCCGCGCGGGCATTGAAGCCCCTGCTCGCCTCGCAGCTCGTAATCACCATCGCCGCTGGCATCCGCGTGAAGGACCTCTCGCAGTGGCTGGGCGGCTACCAGCGCATCGTGCGGGTCATGCCCAATACGCCAGCGCTTGCGCTGGCCGGCATTTCCGGCCTCTACGCCGGGCGCGCGGTGACTGCTGCCGAGCGTGCGGCCGCTGAAAGAATCCTCGGCGCAGTGGGCACGACGCTCTGGCTCGAGCGCGAGGACGACCTTGACGCCGTTACCGCCGTCTCCGGCAGCGGCCCGGCCTACGTTTTCTACTTCATCGAGGCGCTGGAACGCGCCGCGCGCGAGTTGGGCCTCGGCGCGGACGCCGCGCATACGCTCGCGCTCGAAACTTTCGCCGGCGCGATCAAGCTCGCCGCGCAGGCGACGGAGCCGCCGGAGACGCTGCGCGGCCGCGTCACCTCCAAGGGCGGCACCACCGAGCGTGCGCTACAATCCATGGAAGCGGACCGCGTAAAGGAAGCCATCGTGCGCGCCGTGAAGGCTGCCGCGGAGCGCTCGCGCGAGCTGGGCGACGAACTGGGAAAAGACTGAATATTGAGCCGCCGATGGACGCCGATGAACGCGGATAAGCTCGAATACGAAATGGCTCTTACACTTGTAAGTGCGAGAAACACAGGATTTGCGAGCGTTTCATTTAATCCGTTTTTCCTCCGTAAGATCCGTGGCCCTGTTTTCTGGTCTTATCGGCGTCTATCGGCGTTCATCGGCGGCTAATTCTGGGGTTGACGCTTGCTCTCCGGCGCGCTGATCTTTCTCGTCCAGACCGTGTTCGGACTGTTCGTCGTGGCGCTGCTGCTGCGCTTCTACCTGCAGTGGGTGCGCGCGCCCCATCGCAATCCGCTCTCGGATTTCCTGCACGCGCTGACCGACTTCATGGTGCGGCCGGCCCGCCGCCTCGTTCCGGGCCTGTGGGGGCTCGATCTGGCGACGCTGGTGCTGGCGTGGCTGGTGCAGTTCGTCGAGCTCCTGATCGTGCTGCAGATCCAGGACTACGCTCTGGCGCGGCAGGCCGGGCCGGCGCTCGCCTCGGCCGCGCTGCTGGCGCTGGTGCTGCTCCTGAAGGCCGGCCTCTATATCGTGATGGTGGCCGTGATCATGCGGGTGGTGCTGTCCTGGGTCAGCCCCTACAGCCCGGTAATGCCGCTGCTGAATGGGATGACGCGCCCCGTGCTGCGTGTGTTCCAGCGGCGGATACCACCGATCGGCAACGTCGACCTGTCGCCGCTGTTCGCGCTGGTGTTCATCCAGCTGCTGCTGATGCTGCCCGTCGCCTGGCTGGAAGTGACGGTCCCGCGCCTGTTCTGATGGCGGAGCCGCGTGAATCGTGGGTCGTGGATCGTGGATCGACCTGGCTTCGTCACGATGCCACCTCGCGACGGATCTTGCTGTCGCTACGAATACAGCCAAATGCTCGCCGCAGCGAGTTCGCCGGCTTGCATGGGGATGCGCTAAAGATAAGAATCGCGGCGCCCGCCGTGGACAACAAGGCGAACACTGAGTTGGTCTATTTTCTGAGCAGAGCTCTGGGGCTTCCGAAATCCGCTATCGTCGTCCGCCGAGGGATTTCGAGCCGTTACAAGTCGCTGGAAATCATCGGCGGCCCGGACATCATAGCCAGACTGGAAGCGCTCGCGGGTCAATCCACGACCCACGATCCACGACCCACGCCTTCTACATCAAAATAATGTCGTACTGCTCCTGGTGGTAGAGCGGCTCGACCTGCAGCGATACCGGCTTGCCGATGCTATCGGAGAGCATGGCGAGCGACTGCGACTCCTCGTCGAGGAACAGATCAATCACCGGCTGCGACGCAAGGATGCGGAATTCGCGCGCGCCGAACTGCCGCGCCTCGCGCGCGAGCTCGCGCAGGATGGCATAGCACACAGTGTGCGCCGTCTTCAGCCGGGCGCGGCCCTCGCACACCGGGCACGGCTCGCACAGCACGTGGGCAAGCGACTCGCGCGTGCGCTTGCGCGTCATTTCCACCAGCCCGAGCTGGGTGAAGCCGTTCACCGTCATGTAGGTGCGGTCGCGGGCGAGCGCCTTGCGGAATTCGTTGAGCACCGCGTTCTTGTGCTCCTCCGTTTCCATGTCGATGAAGTCGATGATGATGATGCCGCCGAGGTTGCGCAGACGCAGCTGCCGCGCGATCACCTGCGCCGCCTCGAGGTTGGTCTTGAAGATAGTGTCGTCGAAGCCGCGCCCGCTGACGAAGCCGCCGGTGTTCACGTCGATGGTGGTGAGCGCCTCGGTCTGGTCGATGACGAGGTAGCCGCCTGACTTGAGGTCCACGCGCCGCGCGAGCGCCTTTTCGATCTCGTCCTCGACCCCGTAGAGATCGAACAGCGGGCGCTCGCCGCTGTACTGCTCGATGCGCTCGGCGGCGTTGGGCGTGAAGTCCTGCCCGAACTCCAGCATTTTCCGGGCGGTCTCGCGCGAGTCCACCAGAATGCGGGAGGTCTCCTCGTGCACGAAGTCGCGCAACACGCGCAGACTGAGATTCAGGTCCCGGTAGAGCGTCGCGGGCGGAGCAGCGGCGGCAGCCGCGTCCTGGATGCCGCCCCACAGCCGGCGCAGATAATCGATGTCCGATTTCAGCTCGCGGTCGGAGGCGGCCTCCGCCACGGTGCGGATGATATAGCCACCCTGCTCTTCCGGCGGCAGCAGCTGTCGTAGCTTCTCGCGCAGGTGCGTCCGCTCCTCCTCGTCCTCGATGCGCTGGGAGATGCCGATGCGCGATTCCTGGGGCAGGTAGACCAGATAGCGGCCGGCGATGGAAATCTGGGTGGAGAGCCGCGCGCCCTTGGTGCCGATCGGGTCTTTTACCACCTGCACCAACAGGGGCTGCCCCTCGGATAGCAAGCTCTCGATCGGCTTCGCGGGATCGCCGTTCTGGCGATTGCCCCAGATGTCGTCCACGTGCAGAAACGCCGCGCGCTCGCCGCCGACGTCGATGAACGCCGACTGCATTCCCGGCAGCACGCGCACGACGCGCCCCATGGTAATGTTGCCGACCAGCCGGTGCGAAGAGGCGCGCTCGACGTGCACCTCCTGCGTCACGCCCTGCTCGATCACGGCCACCCGCGCTTCCTGCGGGGTCACATTGACCAGGATTTCCTCGGTCAGGGCCATAAGCCGGCGCTTTCTACCACATCGGTATGCCGAACTTCTGCAGCAACTCCACCGTTTCTGCGAGCGGCAGCCCCATGATACCGGAGTAGCTGCCGGACATCCGCGTCACGAACACGCCGGCCCGGCCCTGGATGGCGTAGGCGCCGGCCTTGTCGAGCGGCTCGCCGGTGGCGACGTAGCGGCGGATATCAGCGTCGGTGAGCTCGCGGAACGACACGCTCGAGACCGAAATTTGCGTCTCGATCTGCTCCTTCAACGCGATCGCCACCGCCGTCAGCACCTGGTGCTCGCGGCCCGACAGCGTGCGCAGGATGCGCGCCGCGTGCTCCGCGTCCTCCGGCTTGCCGACGATCTGGCCGTCGAACACGACCGTGGTATCGGCGGACAGCACCGGCTTCTGCGGCAATCCCCGGTACGCGATCTGACGCACCGCCGTTGCCGCCTTGGCGGACGCGAGCCTCAGCACGTACACCCCGGGGGACTCGTCCGCCAGCGGCGTCTCGTCCACGTCCGCGCCGCGCCGCAGGTCCTCGCGCAGCAGCAGCAGCTCGAACGGCACGCCGATCTGCTTCAGCAGGTCGCGCCGGCGCGGGCTGCGCGAGGCGAGGTAGATGCGTTTGTCGCTGACGCTCATAATTCAGTGAATAGTGAACAGTAAACGGTGATTCCCCCTCACCCCAACCCTCTCCCCCGGTCGCGGGGGAGAGGGGATTTTCTCACTGCACTCCACTGTTCACTGTTTACCGTTCACTCGCGGTGATAGGGGTGATTGTGCAGTATAGAGACCGCGCGATAAAGCTGCTCGGCGAGCGCCACGCGCGCGAGCCCGTGAGGCAGCGTGAGCGGCGACAGCGACCACACAAAGTCCGTGGCCCGCTTTACGCTCTCGTCCAGACCGTCGGCCCCGCCGATGATGAAGGCTACGTCGCGGCCCGCCTCCCGCCAGCGCGCCATGCGTCGCGACAGTTCCATCGTATTGATCAAGGTGCCGCGCTCGTCGAGCGCGATCTTGATGCAGCCCGCGGGCAGCGCGTCCCGGATGCGGCCGCCCTCCGCCTCGAGCACGCTCTTTACCGAGCCGCCGCGCGGCGCCGGCTTGAGCGCGGCGAGCTCGATGCGCGCCTCGCGCGGCATCCGTTTCGCGTACTCGGCGAACCCGGCATCTACCCACTCCGGCATGCGGTGACCGACCGCCACCACAAAGAACTTCATGGCGCCCAGTGGTTCAATTTAGCAGCTTGTCGGGGCGTAAGCCCGACCAACTGCTAGGCGGCCCTGCCCGCGCGCCGGCGCCGCGCGCGCGGCGGCGGGGGCGTCCACAGTTCTTCCAGATTGTAGTACTTGCGGGTGGCGTGCTGCATGATATGGACGATGACGGAGCCAAGGTCGACCAGTATCCATTCGCCCACCTGCTCGCCCTCGACGCCGTAGACGCGCGCGCCGAGCGCCTTCGCTTTTTCCTGCAGGTTGCTGGACAGCGCGCGGCCCTGGCGGTTCGAGTCCGCGCCGACGATGATCATGGTGTCGAACAGCGACGTCATCCGCTTCACGTCCAGCACCACTATGTCGCGTCCCTTGATGTCTTCCAGCGCCCCCACCGCCGTCTTCGCCAGCTTGTCGAGTCTCATTCAATTCCTAGGAATACAGCCTGTGCGCTCGAATATAGTCGAGGACCGCATCGGGGAGCAAATAGCGCGGGCTCGCGCCGGCTTTCAGCATGTCGCGAATGGCCGTCGCCGAGATATCGAGCGCCGTGAACGGCACCACGACGATGCCGCCGGCGGGCGTGAGGTGGACCGCCAGCGGTTGCTGCATGAGGCGCGCCGAGTACTCGCGGGCAAGCGGCTGCGGCATGCGCTCGGACCAGCGCTCGACCGGGAAGCCGGGACGGTGGGCCACCGCGACGTGCGCTAGCCCGAAGATTTCGTGCCAGCGGTGCCAGGTCGCGAACTCGAGAAAAGCGTCGGCGCCGACGATCAGCACCAGGGGCCGCGCCGCGCCGCTCTCGGCACGCAAGTCGCTGAGCGTGTCGTAGGAATAGCCGGGGCCGGCGCGGCGCATCTCGCGCTCGTCCACCTGGAAGCGGTTGTTGCCCGCCGTCGCCAGCCGCGTCATCGCCAGGCGATGCTCGGCCGCGACCTGGGGCGCCGCCCGGTGCGGCGGCGTGCCGCTGGGCATCAGGCGCACCGTGTCGAGGCGCAGCGTTGCGCCGAGCTCCTCCGCCAGACGCAGGTGCCCGTGGTGAATCGGGTCGAAGGTGCCGCCGAGAACGCCGATTGGCGCGGAGCTACTCACGCGCGCCACTCAAGCCGGAAAGAATCTTGAACCACAAGGGACACGAAGGACACAAAGGGAAACGAATGAAAAAGCGGCTCCAAAAAGAGTCGAAAGAACGCGAATATTCTTCTTGATGTATGGTCGTTGAAGATGAAGCCTTCGTGTCCTTCGTGTCCTTAGTGTCAAGGCTTTTCGCGTCATAAAACAAGGCGGCGGATGTCGGTGAGGACCGAGCTGAGGAAAGAGACGAAGCGCGCGCCCTGCGCGCCGTCGATCACGCGGTGATCGTAGGATACCGACAGCGGCAGCATACGCCGCGGCTCGAACGCCTTCCCGTTCCAGACCGGCTGCATGGCCGACTTGCCGACGCCGAGGATCGCCACCTCCGGCGCGTTGATGATGGGCGTGAAGTGGGCGCCGCCGAGCCCGCCCAGGCTCGAGATCGAGAAGCAGCCGCCCTGCAGATCGGTCGGCGAAATCTTGCCCGCGCGCATGCGCGCGCTCACCTCCCCCAGCTCTTTTGCGAGTTCCATCAGCCCCTTCTTGTCCACGTCGCGGATCACCGGCACCACGAGGCCGTTGGGGGTGTCGACCGCGATGCCGACGTGAAAGTACTGCTTGAGCACGAGGCTCTCGCCATCGGCCGACAGCGAGGCATTGAACTCGGGATGCTGCTTGAGCGCCACCACCACCGCTTTCAGGAGAAAGCACAGGATCGTGAAGCGGATGCCCTGCTTCTTTGCCTCCTCGGTCTGGATCTTGCGGAATTCCTCCAGCTCGGTGATGTCGGCCTGGTCGTTCTGCGTGACGTGCGGGATGGTGACCCAGTTGCGGTGCAGGTTCGCGCCCGAGAGTTTCTTGATGCGCGACAGCGGCTGCGTCGTGATGGCGCCGAATTTCGCGAAGTCCACCTGCGGCAGCGGCGGCAGGTTGAGCCCGCTCCCGCCCTCCGCTCCGCGCGGGCGCGAGAGTTCGCCCTTGACGTAGTTCTGGACGTCCTCCTTGAGCACCCGCTCCTTGGGACCCGCGCCCTTGACGCGGGCGAGATTCACGCCCAGCTCGCGCGCCAAGCGCCGCACCGAAGGGCTGGCGTGCGACCGCGCAAAACCCGCCTCCATCCCCGCCCTCGCGTCGGCAGTAGCGCTCGACGCGTCCCTCTCCACTCGGGAGAGGGATTGAGGGTGAGGGGCTGACGCCGCCGGTTGCTGTGCGGGTGCCGCTGGAGGGGGTGGTGCCGCCGTTCGCGGCGTGGGTTGCGGCGCCGTGGGTTTAGCGGGCGCGCCGTCGCCGGCTGTTTCCAGCATGAGCACAAGCGAGCCCTCGGAAACCTTGTCTCCTACCTTGACCTGGATTTCCTTTACCACGCCGGCGGCGGGCGCAGGCACTTCCATCGTCGCCTTGTCGGACTCGAGCGTAACGAGGGGAGCCTCTTTATTGACGCTGTCGCCCCGCTTGACCAGCACCTCGATCACCGGGATGTTCTTGAAGTCCCCGATGTCGGGAACCTTGACTTCGATAACGCTCATGCTTTCGCTTCGCTAGTAAACGGAGATCGGTGAACAGTAAACGGTCAACATCGCGTCCCTCCCTTGCCGTTCACCGATTGCTGTTCACTGTTCACTCGGGATCAGACCTTGGAGGGATTCGGTTTCTCCGGATCCACGCCATACTTCCTTATCGCTTCGACCACCTTCTTCTGCGGCAGCGCCTCCTGGTCGGCGAGCGCCTTCAGCGCCGCCACCGCGACGTAGCGCCGGTCCACCTCGAAGTGGCCGCGCAGCGCCCGCCGCGTGTCGGAGCGCCCGAAGCCGTCGGTGCCGAGCACGCTGTAAAGCGCGGGCTGCGGCAGGTAGGCGCGGATCTGGTCGGCGAACACCTGCATGTAATCGGTCGCCGCGATCACCGGGCCGGCGTGGCCGCTCAGGCACTGCTCGACGAAGGAGCGCTTCGGCTCGGCCTCGGGATGCAGCAGATTCCAGCGCGTGGCCTCGATGCCGTCGCGCCGCAATTCGTTGAAGCTGGTGACGCTCCAGATGTCGGCGGAGACGCCGAAGTCCTTCTCGAGCAACTCCGCCCCGGCCATCACTTCGCGCAGGATGGTGCCGCAGCCCATGAGCTGCACTTTCAGCTTGCCCTTGGCCGCCTTGCTCTTGGAGATCAGGTGCATGCCGCGGAGGATGCCCGCCTCCGCCCCTTCCGGCATCGCGGGATGCGCGTAGTTCTCGTTCATCACTGTGATGTAGTAATAGACGTCTTCCTGCTCCCGGTACATGCGGCGCATCCCGTCCTGGATGATCACCGCCAGTTCGTAGGCGAAGGTCGGGTCGTACGACACGCAGTTCGGGATGGTGGAAGCGAGCACGTGGCTGTGGCCGTCCTCGTGCTGCAGCCCCTCGCCGTTCAGCGTGGTGCGGCCGGCCGTGCCACCCAGCAGGAATCCGCGCGCGCGCATGTCGCCGGCCGCCCAGGCGAGATCGCCGACGCGCTGGAACCCGAACATCGAATAGAAGATGTAGAACGGGATCATCGGCTTGTTGTGCGTGCTGTAGGAGGTCGCCGCCGCGATCCAGGAACACATTGCCCCCGCCTCGCAGATGCCTTCCTGCAGGATCTGCCCGTTCTTGTCCTCCTTGTAGTACATCAGCTGGTCGGCGTCCTGCGGCGTATAGAGCTGGCCAACGTGGGAGTAGATGCCGAGCTGCCGGAACATGCCCTCCATGCCGAAGGTGCGCGATTCGTCCGGCACGATCGGCACCACCAGCTTGCCGATGTTCTTGTCGCGGATGAGCGTGTTGAGGATGCGCACGAACGCCATCGTGGTGGAAATCTCGCGGCCCTCCGTCCCTTTCAGCAGGGCCTCGAACGCCAGGAGCGGTGGCGTTTCGAGCGACGCGCTCTTCCGCCGCCGTGCGGGCACGCTGCCGCCCATCGCCTGGACGCGCTCCCGGAGATACTTCATCTCGGCGCTGTCTTCGGCCGGCCGGTAGAACGGCATTTCCTCGAGCTTGTCGTCGGGGATCGGCACGTCGAAGCGGTCGCGGAACGCCTTGATCGAGGCGGTGCCCATCTTCTTCTGCTGGTGCGTGATGTTCTGCCCTTCGCCCGCCTCGCCCATACCGTAGCCCTTCACGGTCTTGGCGAGGATCACGGTGGGTTCGTCCTTGTGCTTCATGGCCGCCGCGTACGCCGCATAGAGCTTATGGGGGTCGTGCCCGCCGCGGTTCAAACGCCAGATGTCGTCATCCAACATGTGGGAGACCATGTCGAGCAGCTCGGGGTACTTGCCGAAGAAGTGCTTGCGCAC
>Ga0184627_10000383_pt1 | contig 17693 bp, 15 predicted proteins | sample PLM3_127_b1_FD_133150 | JGI IMG/M metagenome (GOLD analysis project Ga0184627, IMG submission 133150) | Groundwater sediment microbial communities from an aquifer in East River, Colorado, USA - PLM3_127_b1 | ecosystem: Environmental > Terrestrial > Soil > Riparian zone | place: USA: East River...
ATCGAGCACGAACGGCGACCAGCCCTGCGACCGAACCTCGTCGCCGGTCTCCTCGAACATTTTCCGGTTGATCCAGCCGAAGGCGCCCGGCCCGGTGACCCCGCTCGAGAACCACAGCGTGTTATTGGCGTCCTCGGCCAGGATCACGTGGTGCGTCGGGAAGCAGGTGCTGATCAGCGTGAACTTGCCGCTCGCCGGATCGTACATCGAGGCTTGCCGGGAGGCGCTGTTCAACGGGAACACCTTCGCCGACGGATGGTCCGAGCCCTTCTTGCAGAAGGCGGGGTTGTCTGGAGGGCGAATACGCGCCGCCGCCCACACCCGTCCTTTCTCGTCCATCATCTGGTTGTGGATGCTGGCCTGGCTGTCCCAGATCGGATTGGGTCCCCAGTAGGGCGACGGCGCCATCGGATCGGTCTTGTGGTTCGGCGTCTTCGGATCGCGCACCGGATGCTTGACCGAGGTCGCCGTATGCGTTTTCGGATCGAGCACCGGGAAATAATCCGTGCTGTTCTCGGGCGCGCCGTAGAGCTTGCCCCAGGCGTTGACCGTGGGCTTGCGCCGGTCGGTCGAGATCAGGTCATGCATGTAGGCGGTGGGCGTGCTCCAGTCCCACAGCGTGAGCACGATGTTGCGCTCGACGCCTTGCGGCCGTTCCGGCCTGGCGAACGGCAGTTCGCCGGCGGCGATGCGGTCGGTCCAGTCGGCCCAGTTGGCAAGCACCCGATCACGATCGAACCGGTTGAGGACGTTGATCATCTGGGTCATGGCCTGGCCGGACGTGATGCGCCGCGCCCACGCCTCGGTGGATTTCATATGGGCGAAATCCTTGGGCATCGTGCGCATGCCCTTGGTGCCGAGCGCGTGGCACGACATGCAGCCGGTAGTCTTGATCTGGTTCAGCCACTCCGGCTGGCTTTTCATCGGCCCCGCGGGGAACTCGCTTTTCGCCGGGATCTTGAGCATGGAATACCAGTAAATCGGCGGGTAATACTCGGCCGCCGCCGCCGCGCTGGGCGCGATCACCGCCTTTAGATCGAGGGTCTTGCCGGGCGTGGCCGCGACCTTCGGCGAGTCGACCAGGCCGTAGCCGCGCACCCACACGCTGTAATTCGCTTGCGGCAGCTCGGGCATGACGTAGCGCCCGCGATCGTCGGTCACCACGATCTTGGTGAACTTCGTGGGAAGATTGGTGGTTTCCGCAATCACCCAGACGCCCGCTTCCGGCCCCTTGCTGCTCGTCACCACGCCGCCGAGATCGCTCCCGCCGACGCCCTCCTGCGTGCCCATCTGCGCCGCGCAGGCGGCCAGCAGTGCAACGACGCCGAATGCCGCCAGGCTCCAATACAACCGGTTCGTTTTCATGTCTCCGCTCCTCTCAATGCAAAAAGCGTGATTCGATAATCCTAGTTTGCAGTTGGCAGTTTGCAGTGGGCAGTTTGCAGCAGGAAGTTTGCATTTGCTGCCAACTGCCAACTGACGGCTGCCAACTGACGGCTGCTGTCAGCAACCGGCGACGCACTTCGCGTTGCCGTCGAACTCCATGGTCCTGCCGCTCAACGCGAGGTGCACCGGCCGGCCCTTGATCATGCTGGTGAAAGCCGCGGTCCGCGAATTCGGCTTGAGCTTGCCGCCGGCGGTGGCGCCTTCGTTCACGTGCGTCGCGATATGTGATCGCCGTGCGCATGGCTCAGCAGCACGATGTGAACGTCGCCGAGCCGCGGGTCGCTTCCGCCGGTCACGGAATGACCCGCGTCGTAGAGGATGCGCACGCCGGTGGGGTCCTCGAAGATCGTGGCGCGGTCCCGGTCGCACAGCTCGCCCGCGTGCGAGCCCAAGGGCGTGATCTTGACGTTCTGCGCCCAGCCCGGAATACAGCAAAGGGCAAGCACGGACAGCAGCCCCATATTCACCAGTGTCTTGTTATTCATACCCCTCCTTTGTGTCCGCTACATTACCCCAAAAGCAGAGATGAGGGATGAAGGATGAGGGAGTGAGCCGGGATTCTCCCCTCCTGCCGGAGGAGGGGTCGCACAGCGAAGCGGCGGGGGTGGTGGGAGTAGACGTGGGTATACCGCGCCTGGAAGGCGCGATTGGCGCCTTGCACGTTAGAGCCGGCGAACGCCCGGCACGATGCAGCGGGCCGGGCTGGGGGCGCCCCCGCAGTGCGGGAGCCTGAGCCAAGCCCTCCTTCCGCCTTTCCCCTTTTCCCTTTCCCGTTAGGGAACAACGTCCTCCGTAAACCACTCCGTCGGCAGCTCGCGGCCGAGCCTCGCCGCGCACGCCTTGCGGTAGAGGACTGAGCCGACCGCGGCGAACTGGAGCCCGGTGCCGGGCAGGTTCACGAAGCAGGTCTTCTGCTGTGCCGAACTGCGGCCACGCACCGACCCCGCCACCAGGTCTGGCAGGCTGGGCGCGCTCAGGACGTCGAACCCCTCGATGACATGCCGGTTCACCGGCAATATCACGCCGCGCGTGGTGCTCACGTTCTCGTGTATGGTCCGATCGTGCACCACGACGAGGTCCGCTTGCCGCACCACGCCGGGCTCCAGTTCGGGCCCGCGTATCGTGCAGACGAACATCCCTGGCTCCAGCCAGCGCTCGGAGAATACGTGCCGCGCTGCGTTGGTCGCGCATAGCACGATGCCCGCGCCCTTCACCGCCTCCTCTGCCGACGCCGTGGGACGAACCTTGACCCCGGTGTGCCGGCTCATCCCGCTGCAGAAAGACTCGAGCTTTTCCCGTGTCGGGCTGTAACAGCGGATTTCCTCGAGCTCGCGTAGCGCGGCGATCGCCATCACGTGCCCGCCTGCCTGCCAGCCGGCGCCAATCACCGCGACCGTCCGCGCGTCTCCGCGCGCCAGGTACTTCGCTCCCAGCGCGGACGTGGCGCCGACCCGCATGCGCTGCACCACGCCGTCCGGAAATATCGCCAGCGGCTCGCCGGTGATGGCGCTGAACAGCAGCACCAGCCCGGTATAGCGGTCGCCCGGCGCGAGCGGCAGCTTCTTCTGGCGCTGGTTGGCGAACGAGATGATGTCGGAATTGAGCCGGACCACGCCCACGCCGAGGCTGTAGGCGACGGCGCCCATCAGCTTCAGCGAATAAACTGCGTCGGGCTGTTGCGTCGAGGTGACGACGTCGGAGCGCTGCGCGTTGACGGCTTGTTCTTGCGCCTGCTCGCGATACGCCTCCTCCAGCGCCGTGATGCATTCGGGCATCGTCAGCAGGTGTTCGGCGTCTTCGTTGGAGAGGATCAGCATGCTCGGGATCGGTGACGATTACGGGTGACGAATAAGGGTGACGAGTTACGGGTGACGGCATTCTAGCAGCGGCTTTACAACCCCGCCTGCTGCCCGTATCGTTTCCGCGGAAGTTACCTATGAATCGGTGCGCGACCTTATCTGCGCTTTTCTGCGGGCTGGCTCTCGCGTTCGCCGCGGGCGCGCAGGATGCGGCGTATCCCAACAAGCCGATCCGGATGAGCAAGGTGGTGCGGGCGACCGGCATGCGGCTGGACTGATGGGACGAACAGGAGGACCTATGAGGAGCGCAACGCTGATGGCTATTCTGCTTGCGGGCTGTGCCACGTTTGGGGGCGGCGTCGAGGACGCCAAGAACTCCTGGCAAGGCGCCCGCCAGGACGAAGTCGTGCTGCAATGGGGCGCACCGAGCCGCCAGACGACGCTCTCGGACGGACGGCAGGCCCACACCTGGGTGGCCGAAGGCGCGACCGGCGGCTCATCCCCGGTATCGATCGGCGTCTTCGGCGGCTCCAGCGGATCGGGCGCAGGTGGGATTTTCGGGCTGGGCATGGGCAGCACCGAGCCGCAGCGCTGCGAACGAACTCTCGTCTTCGACAACCAGCGCGTGGTGGAGCAAACCTGGCTGGGACAGCCGTCGTTCTGCAGCACCTTCAAGAAGCAGTAATGATGGGAATCACCATTCGCACCGGCTTCACCGGATAGTCGGCGCACCATGCCGCGCCGGGGGCGGCCAGCAGAAACAACGCGGAGAGCAAAGTCGGCGCGCGCATGGTGTCAGATCAGTATAGCCCGGTCGTTTCAGAATGGAATGACAGCTTACAGGCGGCTGCAGCCTGCCTGAATGGGGTTGGTACGTTGGGTAAGCAGGGCAAATTCAGCCTGTCGGCTCGGCGGTAACCAGGCGCGACTACCCATGCGTTCGCACCGATTGTTCATGACACCCGGTCCGACAGGCTCCTAGTACGACGTCAGGCCGCCATCGAGGACTAGCGTCTGGCCGGTGACGTACGCCGCGCCCGGGCTGGCGAGGTAGCACGCCGCGGCCGCCACTTCGTCAACGGTGCCGAAGCGGCGCAGCGGCACACGCGCGGTCGCCCATTTCAGGTACTGCGGGTCGCTGTTCGAGGCGGCGCGCGATTCCGTCTCGATCCGCCCCGGCGCAATGGCGTTGACCCGGATGCCGTGCGCGGCCCATTCGATCGCGAGCATCCGCGTCATATGGAGGATACCCGCCTTAGCGATGCCGTACGCCGAGCGCTGCGCCACCCCCACCAGGCCGTGGGTCGAAGCGATGCTGATAATGCAGCCGGGCCGGCCGACCTGCACCAGATGACGGCCCATCTGCTGGCTCATGAAAAACGTTCCCGTGAGGTTGGTGTCGATCACGGCGTCCCATTCCGCCGGCGTCACCGCGATCGCGTCCCTCTTTATCGGGATGCCGGCGTTGTTGATCAACACATCGAGGTGACCGAAAGCGGCGACCGCTTCCGCCATCGCGCGCTCGATGCTTGCCTGCTTGCGCACATCTAGCTCCACCACCACAGCGCGCGCGCCGGCGGCTTCCAGTTGTCCGCGGATTGCCGGCAACTTCTCCGGACGCGTCGAGGACACCGCCACGTCGTAGCCGTCGCGCGCCAGGCCGAGCGCGATCGCCGCGCCGATGCCCTGGGACGCGCCGGTGACGAACGCCGTTCGCCTTTTGTCAGACATGCGTGAGTAGGCAGTTTGCAGTAGGCAGTAGGCAGTAGGCAGTAGGCAGTTTGCAGTAGGCAGTAGGCAGTAGGCAGTTACTGCCAACTGACGGCTGCCAACTGCCAACTCCGGACTCCGGTCACCGGTCACCAGCCTCTGGGTTCGGCGCGCAGCGACGCCATCGCGGCCAGGCGCTCCGCGAGCTGGCCGGATTCAACCTCGCCCACCGGCAACAGCGGCAGGCGCACCGGGCCGCAATCGCGCCCCATCGCGCGCAACGCCGACTTGAGGCTGGCGGCGCCCGCCTTCTTCACCAGTTGCCGCAGCGCGGCGATGTCTTCCTGGACCTTGCGCGCCTCGAACAGCTGGTCCTTGCGGCACAGATCGTAGAGCTCGCGCACGCGCCGGGGCGCGATCGCGGCGAGCGGCGCAAACAGGCCCTGCGCGCCAATGGCGCCGGCCGACACCATGTACTCCGCCCCCGACAACAACTGGAAATCGGGACGGGGACGCCGCGCGAGATCGACCAGCTCGACCATGAACTGCCAGTCGAGGCTCGAGTCCACCACGCCGGCGAAGTTGGGCAGCCGCTCCATGAGCTGCAACGCGAGCTCGGTGGTGATTTTCGTGCCCGCCATCTCGTCCGGCGCGTTGTAGACGAAGAACGGAACCCGCACCGCGGAGCCGATCTGCGCGAAATGCTCCAGCACCATCGCCGGCGGCGGCGTCCAGTAGTAAGGCGTCGTCGAAACGATGGCGGCCGCGCCGGTTTCCTCGGCGTAGCGCGCGAACGCCGCGGCGATGCTGGTGCCGGAATCGCTGGCGTGGGCGATGACCGGCACCCGGCCTTTGACCTGCTGTATCGCGTGCTGGAGCAGCTCCCGCCGCTCGTTGTCGGTCAAGCTCACCGATTCGCCGGCGTGCATGGGCAGCGCCAGCGAATCCGCGCCGTGGCGCAGGTGGAATTCGATCAGCCTGCCGCAGGCATCGAAATCGATGCGGTTGTCGCGCGTGAACGGCGTGACCGGCGTATGCACCAATCCTGGCTCGAAAATGGACATCTTCTCCAAATGCGTGAGTCGTGATTCGACAATCTTAGTTTGCAGTTTGCAGTAGGCAGTTTGCAGTTACTGCCGACTGACGGCTGCCAACTGCCAACTTAGGCCTCCGGTCACCAGCCATGTGGCTCGCTGTCCATGATGCCGAGCTCCTCGAGCTGGGAACGGATGAACTGCTGGCGCTCCCGGGTGGCGGTGGGCAGAGGGGCGCGGGTCGGCCCGACCGGGCGCCCCATCAGCACCATGCCGCCCTTCAGCGACGACGGATACTGGTCGCGGAACAGCAGCCAGATGCGCGACAGCTTGTACTGCAGCTCGCGAGCGTGCGGCCAGTCGCCGGCAACGCAGGCGTCGAACAACTGGTTGCAGAGATTGGGGCAGATGGAGCCTGCGGCGGAATAGGAGCCGACGCCGCCGAGCGGCACCGACGGCAGCAGGTACTCCACGCCCGTCAGCATCGCAAACGTCGGCCGCATCGCCAGCGCCGCGCGCGACAGCTCGATGAATTTCTCGCTGTTGAAGCTCGCCTCCTTCACGCCCACGAAGTTGGGCAGGCGCTCGATGAGGCGCGCCATCAGGTCGCCGGTGATCTCGACGCCGGCCAGGTAGCTGGGCGAGTTGTAGGAAATCACCGGCAGGTCGATCGAGGTGCACAGCCGCACGAAGTAATCGCGGATGGACTCGAGCGTCGGGCTCCAGAAATACGGCGTGATGGCGAGGATGCCGTCCGCGCCGATCTTCTGCGCGTGGCGCGCGAGCTCCAGCGTGTCCTCGACGGCGAGCGCGCTGACGTGGATCGTCACCGGCACCCGTCCCGCCACCACCTTCACCGCCGCCTCGGCGAAGCGCTTGCGCTCGGGAATCGTCAGGTTGAGCGATTCGCCCTTGTGGTGCGGCCAGGAAATGGCCGGCGAGCCGCTGCGCACGTGAAAGTCGAGGAGCCGTTCGAACGTCGGCAGGTCCGGACTGAAGTCGTCCTTCAGCGGCGTGACCGGGCTTTGCATCGCGCCCCTGAGCTTGATCATGTTGCCATCCTCTTACGTGGTAACGCGGTGACGTAGTGACGCGGTGACAAGAATCGGCAGGCGACTCAACGCACCCGCAGTTTTTCCACCACTGCGAGGTCCAGCTCCGCGCCGAGGCCCGGCCCCTGCGGCACCGCGAGTTGGCCGTTCTTGTCCGGCATGATGGCCTCGTGCAACGGGTTCACCGCGAAATCGGCGTCGTAGCGCTCGACCAGAACGTCCCCCGACATCGCGGCGATGCAATGGATGGACGCGATGAGGCCGGGGCCGAAGTAGGCGGAATGCGGCACTACCTCGACGCCGTGCGCGTCGGCAAGCGCGGTTACCTGGCGCAGGCCGGTGATGCCGCCCACCTTGGTGACGCTCGGCTGCGCGTAGCTGATCGCGCCGGCTCCGAACATGCCCTTGAACTCGGGCAGCATCGCGTTCTCGCCGGCCGCGGTCGGGACGCCGCCCTGCTCCTGCACGCGCGCGAGGCCGGCGTGGTCCTCCGGCGGCCACACTGGCTCTTCCAGCCACTTGAGGTTGAACGGCTGCAGCTTGCGCGCCATGGCGATCGCCTCCGCGACCGTCCACGGGCAGTTGCAATCCACCATGATCGGAATGTCGGGGCCCGCGGCATCGCGCGCCGCCGTGATCGGCGGCACGGTGATCTCGTGCAGCTTGATATGGCGGTAGCCGCGTTTCAGCGCGCGCTCGACGTAATGCGTGACGGCGGCGGGCTCGCCGTAGCGCAGCAGGCTCGCATACGCCGGCAGGGACTTGCGCGGCGAGCCGCCGAGCAGGCGGTAGAGCGGCAGACCGGCGAGCTTGCCGGCGATGTCCCACAGCGCGATGTCGATCGCGGACAGCGCATACAGCGCCGGGCCGTTGCGACCGACGCCGGTGAGATTGCGCTGCAGCTCGTCGACCAGCGCCGCGATCGCGGTGGGGTCGCGCCCGATGCACATCGGGCCGATGAACGAATCGAGCGCGGCTTTGGTCGCGGTGAAAATGCGGTGGCCGAAGCCCTCGCCCCAGCCGGTGACGCCCTCGTCGGTGTCCACGCGCACCAGCAGCGTGTCCATGCTGGTGCGGGGCCTGCCGCCCTGCTTCGGCATCACCGCGCCCTCGATCAGCATGGGCATGTTGAGGACGATGGTTTCGACTTTCGTGATTTTCATGGGTCGTTGTCAGAACCTATCTAAAAAACAGAAATTAGCCGCAGATAAACGCCGATATAAAAACAGAAATCATTTAGGAAGCTCTACATAAGTCATCCCGGAGTAAGCCGGGATCCAGGAAGAGTTTGATTTCACTGGACCCCGGCGTTCGCCGGGGTGACGAGTGCAGGCTTACGCAGAGGTTCCTTCAGTAGGTTGGGTCTTGATTCTATCTGCGTTCATCTGCGTTCATCTGCGGCTTAATAGATTTTGAATTGTTTTTGAGACAGCTTGCTGCCAGTCGTTTGGTTTCTAGCTTTCAATATCTGCATTTATCTGCGGATTCCTTCTAGGGATTTACTTTGCCCGCAAGCCCTGTTGCCGTGACGACGCGCGACCAGCGCGCATGCTCAGCCTTCATGAACTTTACCGTTTCCCCGGGGCTGCTGGGCCGAGGCTCTGAGCCCTGCGCGCGGAGCAGCTGGTCGAGCTGCGGCAGGCGCAGGGACTTTACCACCGCCTCGTTCAAGCGCGCGACGATCGCGCGCGGCGTGCCGGAAGGCGCGAGCAGACCGTACCACACGGTGTACTCGAAGCCCGGCACCCCGGATTCCGCCACCGTCGGTACCTCCGGCGCGGCCGGCGAGCGCGTGGCGCTGCCCACCGCGAGTGCCTTGAGCTTGCCGCTGCGCACATGCTGGACCATGACGGGAACGCTGCTGAAGAACACGGAAACATTACCTGCCATCAGGTCGATCACGGCCGGTGCGCTGCCTTTGTAGGGAATGTGAACGATGTCGATGCCGGTCATGGTTTTCAGAAGCTCCATCGCCAGGTGATTGGGGCTGCCAACACCCACCGACGCGTAATTGATTTTGCCCGGCTGCGCGCGGGCCAGCTTCAGGAAATCGCCAACCGTGTTGGCAGGCAGGCCGGGGGGAGCCACCATGAGTTGCGGATTGATGACCACCAGGCTGATCGGCGCAAAATCGCGCTCGACGTTGTAGGGCAGCTTCGGCTGCAGTTGCGGGTTGATCGACAATCCTGCCGATGTGCCGAACAGCAGCGTGTAGCCGTCGGGCACCGCGCGCGCGACGATCTCGGTGCCGACGACGCCCCCCGCCCCGCCGCGGTTATCGATGATGACCGTCTGCCCCAGGTTTTCGGTCAAATGCGGCGCCACGAGGCGAGCCGCCACGTCGGTATTCCCGCCGGGCACGTACGTCACCACGATCCGTATCGGCCTGGTCGGGTACGGCGCAGCCGCCCACCCGGGCATGGCGACCACGCCGATCGGAAACAGCAACAGTAAGCTCACGATCTTCATCCTTCCTCCTGCGATTCTTCATATGCCGGGCTCCCACCACCCCGGCGTTTCTCGCCACCCCTCCTCCGGCAGGAGGGGGTGTTTAATTCTCCCCTCCTCTCACGAGGGTGAGCCGGGGTTTCGAAGGACACGCCTGCGCGTGTCCGAGCCGGCGAACGCACGCCGCGATGCAGCGCGGCGGGCCGGGCGGGGTGCCTCTGGAAGAGGCGGGGTGGTGTGGTTGCGCGTCACACGGATACGTAAAGCTCATTAGCCGGGGATGGTTACAGCGAACGCAAAAGCTGCGAGAGCTTCGATGCTTCGTCAAAATGCCAAACGGTTTCCAGAACCGTATCGCATTTCTCCTTGCCGATGACCGGCGCGCAGTTCGCGGTGAATTTCCGCTCGAGATCGGCGTCTGACATCGGATTTTCGCCTTCCCCCTTCGGATCGAGCACGCGCGCTTCGAACTTGCGGCCGTCCTTGAGACCGATCTCGACCACGCCCGAGCGCCGACCCGGGTAAATGCGCTCGCATTCCTCGTCCACCCGCGTCTCGGCGAGGTCGACCAGCCGCCGCACTACCGGCCGCGCCAGGTTGTCGGGCAGGAAGCTGTGCGCCGCCACGTCCTCGTCCGCCAGAGCCAGCGCTGCGCCGACCGGCGCGCTCATCTGGGCATCGAGAATGTTGGCGCAACGCTTGTGATCGTGGCCGTGCACGCCGACGGAATAAATGCCAAGCCTCAGCGAGGCGACGTCGCCGGCGCGGATATTATGCACGGCGCGCAGCGACTGGATGCCGTCCATCACCGAGTGGTAATGCCGGCAGCACGGAAACGGCTTGAAATAGACGTCGGAGATCTCGTAACGGCGGCCGAGCCCGTCGAGCAGGCGATGCCACTTGAATTCGCCGCCGGCGTGAGTGGCCGCGAAACCGTAGCGTCCTTCCAGCACCTTGCCCGGCCCGGTGATGCCGCGGCGCGCGAACTCCGCGCACAGCAGCCCATCCCGGGCCGCCTTGCCCGGATGGATGCGCTTGACCTCCGCGCCGTCGTCGAGATATTCGCGGATGCCGCCGGCAAAGCTGCCGGCGAGGCCGAGCGCGTGATTGGTTTGCGCCGCGTCGAGCTTGAGCAGGCTCGCCACGCCCGCGGCTGCGCCGAATACCCCCGCCAGCGCCGTGTTGTGAAAACCGCGTCGCGCGGTGGCCGGATGCATCGCCGCGGCGATGCGGATCATGACGTCGTAACCCATCACCGCTGCAACAACGACCGCGCGCGGCGAGGCGCCATGCTGTTCGGCCGCCGCCAGCACCGCCGGAAAGATCGCACCCGAGGGGTGCGCCGACCCGTGAGTGGTGCCATCGTCGAAATCGAGTCCGTGGGTGTTGGCGCCGTTCACCAGCGCCGCGTTGGGCGCGGAGAGCTTCACGCCGGAGCCGAACACCGTCGCCACCCGCGCCGCGTCGGTTTCCTGGTAGTACGACAACAGCGCGCGCGAGACCGGCATGCATGCGCCCGCGAGCGCGCACGTCACGTGATCGAGCAGCGCGCGTTTGAATGCATGCACCAGATCCCGCGAAAGGTTTTCGTAACGCGCAGCGGCTACATGCGCCGCCATCCTTGCGCTCGCCCCATGCGCAAGCTCGTTCGGCGGCGTTTTCAGGTCATCCTTCATCCTTCATCCCTCATCCCTCATCCCTCATCCCTCATCACTCATCACTCATCACTCGTCACTCGTCACTCGTCACTGCGTCTCGCCGTCGAAGATGACAAGTCCATCGACGGCGACGACGCCCTCCCCTTCGCGCTTCACGATGAGGGGGTTGATCTCCGCCTCGCTCACCTTACGCCCCTCGAGTGATGCCAACAAGGACAGCGCTCGGATCGCCCGCGCGAGCGCCGCGCAGTCGCCACGCGGCAGCCCGCGATAACCGCGCAGCACAGCGAGATCACGCACTTCCTCGATCATGGCGGCGGCCTGCTCCAGCCCGACCGGCGCGAGCCGCATGCATAAGCTGTGCCGCAGCTCCGCGGCGATGCCGCCCGCGCCCAGCATCACCACCGGCCCGATCTCGGGATCGCGGCGGTAGCCGACGATGACTTCTGCGAGCCCGCTCTCCATGCGCTGGACCAGCACGCCTTCGATGCGGGCATCTTTCTTGTAAGCGCGCGCGTTCGCGAGAACCTCTTCGAATGCCGTCGCCAGCTCCTTGCCGGGGTCTACGTTGAGTCGTACCGCGCGCGCTTCGGTCTTATGCGCGATGTCCGGCGACAGGATCTTGACCGCCACGGCGCCGTCCAGGCCGGCGCAGTCCTGAGCGCGGGTCGCAACGCGATTTTCCGCGACCGGGATGCCGAGCGCCGCGAACAGCGCGCACGAATCCCGCTCGTTCAGGCGCAGCGTGACCGCGCGCGCTGCGAGCGCGGCCGCGGCCGCGAGCTCGCCGGCGGCGGGCTGTTCGCGTTCCTGCGGAGCGCGCCAGTTGAGATACGCGTGCACCGCGTCCGCGCAGCTTTCCGGAGTACGGAATCCCGCGACGTTGTTTTTCTCCAGCAACGCCAGTCCTTCCGCCGCGCGCGGCGCGAGGAATACGGCCAGCGGCTTGCGGTCCCGTGGCTGCGCCTGCAACACGCGGTCGACGATCACGCCGAGATTGCGGGCACTGGAGCCGACCACCGCAACCACCGCATCGCAGTGATCGGACGCCAGCAGCTCGGACAGGATCGCGGTATAGCGCCCGCCCTCGCTGCGGCCCATCGGGATGTCGGTGAGCGGCACCGGCGCAACCACGATGTCCTGCGCCGCGAGGTTGGCGATCACGCGGTTCGAAGGCGGCACGACCTCCGCCCCGAGCGCACCCAGCCGGTCCACCACCATGGCGGCGGCACCGCCGGTTCCCGTCACCACCGCGACGCGGCGTCCGCGCGGCGGTCGGTGGCCGGTCACGAGCCGCGGCGTCTCGAACAGGCTTTCCAGCATGTCCACCCGGATGATGCCGTTCTCGCGGAAGAACGCGCCGGCAATCTCGTCCGGCCCGGTCATCGCCCCGGTGTGCGAGGTCGCCACCTGCCGTCCGACGCCGGAGCGCCCGAGCTTGTAGGCGATCACCGGCTTGCCCGCGGCGAAGGCCCGTCGCGCCGCGCGCGCGAGCCGGTCGGCGTCGCGAAACACCTCGAGGAACAGCAGGATCGCGCCGGTATCGGGGTCGTCCACCAGCATCTCCGCCAGCTCGCCGACGCCGAGATCGCACTCGTTGCCGACCGACACCAGCTTCGAGAAACCGAGCTTGCGCGGCCGCGCGCGGGACACGATGCTGCCCAGCATGCTGCCGCTCTGCGAGATGATGCTGAGCGGGCCGGGCGCGGGCTGCTCGTGCTCGAAGACGGCGTTGACGGTGAGCGCGGTCGCTCCCTGCACGTTGACGAGCCCCATGCAGTTCGGCCCGAGCAGGCGCAGGCCCCCGCTGCGCGCGCGCCGCGCCATCTCCCGCTGTCGAGCGAGCCCCTCGTCGCCCAGCTCGGCGAACCCGGCGCTGAAGATGGTGGCCACGGGCACGCCGCGCTCGCAGCATTGGTCGATCACCGCGGGCACCGACGCCGCCGGCACCATGATGAAAGCGTGGTCGATGGGGCCGGGCGCCGCCCGCAGATCGGGATAGGCCGGTTCGCCCAGCACCTCGCTGCGGCCCGGGTTGATCGGGAGGATGCGCCCGCGATAGCCGTGCTGGCGCAGGAAACGCTGCGGGCGCGAGTTGTTCTTCGAGGTGTCCGCCGAGGCGCCGATCAGCGCCACCGAACGCGGCGCAAACAATGCTTGAGAGAGCTGTTGGTCGGGCATCGTACTGATATCTGCTGAAACTGGAGGCGCCGCGTTAATTGCGGCATCAACTGGAGCTTAAGACGGTGAGCGCGATAATGTTGAATGGCTTACACTTTATCGATCTTCGAAGGACGTTGCGAGAACGTCCTTTCGAAGATCGATGCGGCGAGCCGGTTCTTCAGCATCTCGAGCGAGCCGCCGGCAATCATCCAGCCGCGCGAGCGGCGCACGCAATACTCGATCAGCGTTTCGTGCGTGTATCCCAGCCCGCCCATCACCTGCAGCGCCTCGTTGGCGACCTCGAAGCCGGTCTGGTTGCACATCAGCTTCGCGATCGTGGTCTCGTCCGCCGCCGGCAAACCGCGGTCGGCATTGGTGGCGGCACGGTAGAGCAGCAGGCGCGCGGCGTCGAGCTTTACCTTCATGTCCGAGAATTTCCACTGCAGCCCCTGGAACTCGCACAACGGCCGGCCGAACTGCTTGCGCGTCATGGCGTACTCGCGCGCGGCGTCGAAGCAGTACTGTCCGTAGGCGAGCGAGCGTGTCGCATTGCCGATGCGCTCGGCGTTGAAGCCGGCAATCTGTTTCTTGAACCCGCCGGCGGGCAGCAGCACGTCCTCCGGCGGCACGTAGACGTTGTCGAAGAAGATCGGCGCCCAGTTCGCGCCGGACATGAACCTGGAAGGTTTCCCGATCGAGAATCCCCTGGTGTCGCGGCGGAGCAGCACCGAGCCGATGCCTTCGACGCCCGGCCCGTAGCGCACGTACACCAGGTACTGATCGGCGAACGGGTTGGGAAACACCTTGGAGCCGTTGATGCGAAAGCCCTTGCCGTCCGGCGTCGCCGTGGTCTGGAGGTCGGTGGTGGCGGAGCCCGCGTCGGGCTCGGTCATCGCAACCACGATCACCTCCTCACCCCGGAGCAGCGGCGCCAGGTAGCGGCGCTTCTGGTCTTCGCTGCCGAATTGCGCGAGCACGCGGATCGCGCCGAAGTTGCCCTCCGCGATGGCGTCCGCGCTGCGCGGGCAGACCTTCGCCACCTGCTCGATGGCAAGCACCGCATCCATCAACGTGCCGCCGCCGCCACCGTCGGCCTCCGGTATCGTGACGCCCAGCAAGCCGATTGCGGCCATGCGTTTCGCGACGTCGCGCGGGAATTCGGGTGCGTGGGCGCGCGCCAGCGCCCCGGCGGCCAGCTCCTTGCGCGCAAAAGCGGCGATCGAGTCGCAGAACAGGCGTTGCTGATCCGTAAATGCGAAGTCCATGGGTTGGATGGCGGCGATGGCTGGTCGGGAAAGCTACGTTACCGCATGGCGCCGATGGCGGGAACCCGTCACCGCGGAGCATCGCCATTGCCGGGACGCGCTGATCGACCCTCGGGCAGCGAAGCGGTAGCATAGACGCCCGCTCTCACTTCGTCACTCATTGCAATTGGAGCCAAACGTGCCGGCACGACTCCTACCCGCTTTGTTATCGATCGGCTGGCTGGCGGCCTCGCCGGCGGCCTTCGCCCAGTCTTATCCCGCCAAGCCGGTGCGCATCGTGGTGCCGTTCGCGCCGGGCGGAGGCGTGGACGTGACGGCGCGCATCCTGGCACAGCAGCTCACGCAGCGGGTGGGGCAATCGTTCCTCGTCGAAAACCGCACCGGCGCGAGCGGCATCATCGGCGTCGAGTACGTGGCGAAGTCCGCTCCCGACGGCTACACCCTGCTGGTCGGATCGCAGACCACCCAGGCGGTGGTGCCGGCGATGTACAAGGTGACATACGACACGACGCGCGATTTCACCGGCGTGACCGAGATTGCGCGCTCGCCGCTCCTGATCGTCATCCACCCGTCGCTGCCGGTGAAGACGGTCGCGGACCTGATCAAGCTCGCCAAGGCCCGGCCCGGCCAGCTCACCTTCGGCGCGGCCTCGGGCGGCACGCCGCACCTGGCGGGCGAGCTGTTCAAGCTCACGGCCAAGGTAGACATGCTGTTCGTGCCATACAAGGGTGAAGGCCCGGCCGTCGCCGACGCGATGGGCGGCCAGATCTCGATGGTTTTCTCCAATCTTCCCGTGGCCCTGCCGCAGGCGCGAGGGGGCAAGCTGCGCGGGATCGCGGTCACCAGCGCGCAGCGCGTCCCCTCGGCGTCCGATATCCCGACCGTGGCGGAATCCGGCCTGCCGGGATTCGAGGCTTTCACGTGGTTCGGCTTTTTCGCCCCCGGCGCGACCCCGCGCGAAGTCGTCGTGAAGCTCAACGCCGATTCGGTGAGCGCGCTCAACGTGGCGGAGGTGAAGGAGAGGATGGCGGCGCAGGGCTTGTTCGTGACCGCGAACGCGCCGGACCCGTTCGGGGAATTCGTCCGGAAGGAAATCGTGCGCTGGACGAAGATCGTGAAGGACGCCAACGTCAAGCCCCAATAATTAACCGCAGATGAACGCAGATAAACGCGGATGAAAATAAAGAGAACAGAAAGAACTCACACAAAAATAACAGGATATATTTCAAACGACGAATCCCGCAGATCCTGTTGCTATACATTCTGTTCCTGGTCTTGATCTTATCTGCGTTTATCTGCGTTCATCTGCGGTTCAAATAGGTTTTGCTTTCTGTGGAATCTGAAATCCGCATCCTGTCCGCCACCGGCGTTCTCGGCTCCGGCTTCCGTGAAGAGACGCTGAAGCGCGCAATGGCGCTCGGGCCGGCCTTCATCGGCGCGGACTCGGGCTCGACCGACCCCGGACCGTATTATCTTGGCTCGGGCGATAACCTGTTTTCCGACTCCGCCTGCAAGCGCGACCTGCGCCTGATGCTGCTCGCCGGGCGGGCAGCGAAGATCCCGGTTATCGTCGGCTCCGCCTGCACCGGCGGCGCGGACGCGCAGCTCGAGCAGCTGGCGGGGATCGCGCGCGAGATCGCGAGGGAGGAAAAACTGTCCTTCAAGCTCGCCACGATCCGCAGCGAGCAGGACAAGAGCTATCTCAAGCAAAAGCTGCGGCAAGGGAAAATCACGCCGCTTGCCAACGCGCCCGCCTTCGACGAGGCGGTGATCGACCGCAGCGCGCACATCGTCGGCATGTGCGGGATCGAGCCGTATGTCGAGGCGCTCCAGAACGGCGCTGAAGTGATCCTGGCGGGGCGCTCGAGCGACACCTCCATATTCGCGGCGCTGCCGGTGATGCGGGGCTTCAACCCCGCGACGGTGTGGCACATGGCCAAGATCCTCGAGTGCGGGGCGGCGTGTGTCGTGCTGCGCAAATATCCCGACTGCATGTTCGCGACCGTCACCAACGACTATTTCATCGTCGAGCCGCCCAACCCCGAGTACCGCTGCGACCCGGTGAGTGTCGCTTCGCACAACCTCTATGAGAATTCCACGCCCTACGAGCTCGTCGAACCCTCCGGCATTCTCAACACTTTTTCCGCGAAGTACGAAGCGGTGTCCGACCGTGCGGTCCGCGTTTCCGGCAGCACCTTCAAGCCGGCGGCGCGCTACACCATCAAGCTCGAAGGCGTGGAGCTCGCCGGTTACCAGAGCATCATCGTCGGCGCCGTGCGCGACCCGATCATCCTGCGCCAGCTCGATAACTGGCTCGACGGGCTGGTGAAGGCGTCGAAGGACCGCATCCGCGCCGTGTTCGGAGCGGACGTCGAGAGCCAGTACCGGCTCGACGTGCGGGTGTTCGGCAAGAATGCCGCCATGGGCCCGCTCGAGCCCGAGACCGGTATCGGGCACGAAGTCGGCCTGCTGTTCCAGATGACCGCGCCGTCGCAGGCGCTCGCGACGTCGCTGATGAAATCGGTCGGGCACATGGCGGTGCATTACCCGGTGCCCGAATGGAGCGGCCTCATCACCTCGATCGCGTTCCCGTACTCGCCGCCGGAGATCGCACGCGGGCCGAGCTACCGCTTCAACATGAACCACGTCGTCGAGCCCGCATCGCCGCTCGAGATGTTCCGAGTCGGTTATGAAACTGTCTGAAGCTAAACCCCGTTAAATGAAACCGCAGATAAACTCGGATAAGATCAACCCCAATAATCAAAACACCTTAACCGCCGATGAACGCCGATGAACGCCGACAAAAAACAACCCAATAATTGCAAAAAGACAGGAATTGCAGGATTCACAGGATCAGATCATGGTGACAACCAGGAAGACTTGTATTTTTTCTGCTTGAGTCTTGTTAATTCTGTCCATTCTTGGTTCTGATCTTATCGGCGTTCATCGGCGTTCATCGGCGGCTCCCTTTTGTTTTTGAGACTGGCGCATGGCAAAGCTCTGGCAGGTCGCGAAACTGATCCGCAGCAAGAACGCGGGCCCGTTCGAACTGACGTTCGACGTGATCTTCAAGGACCGCGCATCCTACGAGAAGGTGCGCGACGCGAAGATCATCAAC
>Ga0184627_10000384_pt1 | contig 17687 bp, 17 predicted proteins | sample PLM3_127_b1_FD_133150 | JGI IMG/M metagenome (GOLD analysis project Ga0184627, IMG submission 133150) | Groundwater sediment microbial communities from an aquifer in East River, Colorado, USA - PLM3_127_b1 | ecosystem: Environmental > Terrestrial > Soil > Riparian zone | place: USA: East River...
AGGAGAAAGAGGCTTCCGCGTTGTGGATGTCTGGGAGTCCGAGGACGCCTTTCGTCGCTTCGGCGAGAAATTGATGCCAATTCTCCAAGCCGCTGGGGTCGAGGGCCAGCCGGAGATCTACCAGGCGCACACGTTCGTCTCCGCCTGACCGCGCGAGCCTCGCACGGTAAGCCGCGGAGGTACCACACGGCTGAGGTGCAGCACAGGCGTGCCAGGATGATCTTGGCATGCGCGGTGCCGCTTGTTGGATGACGCATCCGCCAGATGGTGGTGGGTTCGTTTCCTCTGGTACGTGAAGGGGGTCTCAGAATCTGCGGACTAAGGGTGCCGACGGGATTGCATTTTGTTCAACCCCCGCATTCTTGCGCACGAATCACGGTCGGCGTTTACTGAGTTCCAAGGCCAGCACGAGGCTAGCCGTGTCCACGGTATTGAGCGGATACGCGGCACAATGCTGAGTAATCCAGGCGATGATGGCGCTACTATCCGTTTTCGGCAGCGGCTTCTGAGCGGCAGCGTTGATCCCAGAGACAAACCCGAGCACCCACTGGTGCATCCCCACGTTCTCGGCTGTGACGGTGGTGTGCTGGTCGGGATGGTATTTGGACCACTCTCCACACGAAGAGGTACCTGCACCGTAGGTCCATCCACCTCGCTCCTGCCCCGCATAGCTGAGGCCAAGCCCTGTGATTGCGAAAGCCAACACCAGCACACCACCCAACAAGACGTGTCGCATTTGGTGACGTTCTCCTCTCGACCCCTTATCGGCGTGTGGGAGTCGGGGGAGAAGTCAAATACAGGTCCAAATCGATCGTGGCGTCTGACCTGGTGAGCACCACGTTCATTTGACCTGAACGAGGAACCTTCAGCGGGTGCACTGTCGACCCACAGTGCCCGTCATGGTCTGCGTGTAAGGTCCGGCGATGGACGGTGCCGCAGGATTATCATCTCCGCCCCCGCAGCCAACGAAAAGAACCGACGCGCTCAAGAGAACACCTGCAACCATGCACGTCACTGTCTTGTCGCTCCGCACGGCATACCTCCCGAAGATTTTGTCCTTGGTTACGGATCATTTCGGAGCGGGAGTAAGAGGGCTGCAGTGCGAGTCTGTCGACTCGGGGGCCTTCACTGATTACTGGATGAGCGTCTCAGGCCGTTTGCGCCAGCACAAACCAGAAGGGCTTGTAGACGAGGTTCCCGCGTGGGTGCTCCGCGGTGGGTTCGCTGCTTCTCGTGGGACGCTTTCGGGCCGATACTGGACAGTGGGCTTTCATGTCCTTCAACTTCCGGTTGACCAGCGAGAAAGAACAGCGACTTGCCAAGATTGGCCTGATCGCCGGCCCTGCGATCATGGGGAGCGTTGTTGGAGGACTGTTGTATTACGCCGCGACTGGGATTCGGCCCGCGCGCTCTGGAATGCCACTGTGGTGGGTCGTGCCCATCTCCGCTGTGATGATCGGGATTGCCTGGGGCAGCCGGAATCTGGCGCTTCGTCTCACTTTTGCGGTATTTGCGGCCACGGTCATATCCGTGCACCTGCCAGTCAGAGGAGTGGCGGCGTGGACGATGGGCGAGTGTACGCACTTGATCGTAGGTGGGCTCTGGGTTTTGGCGGGCCTGCAGATGGTTCCCGGTCGGAAGCTGCATGCGGTAGCCGTGGCGGTGTTTCTCGCGATGGTGCCGTTTCGCTATTGGTCCATTGATAACTGGTACGGCCTCATGAGGGATGCTCGCGCACGAGCCGAGCTCAGCAATCCAATTCCCACCGTTCTGAAAGCGACGGTCACACTGCCGAATGGCTATCGGTTCCCGACCGACGCCGACTACCAAGGGGATTGGCTTGAGTTTCGAAAACAAGTACCAGTCCCATTCCACGTGGAGGCTGATTTCAATGGGGACGCGTTAGCCGACGAGGCATGGATACTCCTGCGACGTGATGACCCCCGTTGGGGAGTGTTTGTGTTCCTGGGCGCGCAGACAGGTTCGCCGCGCATGATCACGTTGGAACAGGTCAGTGGCGATGGGCCTGTTCATCGGAATGGAATTTCTGTCGTGCGACCAGGACGCTACGAAACCGCCTGCGGCAAGGGCTATTGGGAATGCAAAGTCGATGAGCCGGAATGGTTGACCCTCACGCTACCGGCACTCGACTTTTTCGTCTACGAGAGCGCGAACTCGTACTTCTGGTGGGACCCGCGCGCGAACGCGTTCAAGCGGACGTGGATCAGCGATTAGGTTGGGAGGTCCGCCGTCATGAATGAACCGTTCAAGAAGGCACGGGACTGCGACTGTGCCTGTCACCGTGGGGCAGCAGTGATCCATGTCGTGCCGTGTTGTGACGCGTTCGTGCCTGCGCCCACGAAGCCGAAGAAAGACACCGAGCCAGCAAGTCCGCGCGACAAGTAGCGTGACGACGCACGGCTCAGCGGGACATGAAGTTCCTCCGTAGACGGCAACAAGAGCCAGCGAAACAGGAATTGCGTGCTCCTTCTTGCAAGAAGGAACAAGCGCACGTGCGGAAACTCATCGCGGGGCCAAGCGTCTTCATCTGTGATGAGTGTGTGGCCGTGTGCCAGGACATCATCGCGCAGGATGAGAGGTTCGAAAGCCGATACCCGGTTGATGAGAAGTTCGAAAGCCGACACCCGGTTGCGGAGGGATGGATTGCACCAAAGGGCCACGACCTTCCAGTCCCTGCACAGGCCGTCCGCTGTTCCCTGTGTCGGCTGCCAGCACCGATTGAGGACGTGGTCTACGTGCCTGAACGAGGTGCGCTCTGTCCCGGCTGCATCGACGCCATTCGCGCCGCTTTGGCAGAGCACGGGTGAGGCACTTCACGATCGGTTGGTTGTTCCGTCACCGAGCACGACGCAGGTCCGTTCTGGAAAAGCAGGGGCTTACGAGCCAAGCACGTAAACCAAACGGGGCAGCCGTATCGGTCTGGGGACCACCGCTTCTTGGTCTCGCAGGGACCGTTGCAGGCATGCTGGTTGCTTTCGCTCGAATTGGCACCGAGCCGCCGTGGAAGACGAGCCTTGTAGGGCTTGGCTTCAGCCTCAGCGTCGTTGGGGCTGGTTTGATCATTTTGGCGTTCGTGGCTTGGAGTCGCCGCCAGTGAGGTGTGGATCTAGTGAAGGTCGCGCCCGTCCGACACATCGGGAGTGGGTGCGGGCGCTCCTCACCCCCAGCCGATACGGACAGTAACGCTCCGTGTCCATTAACCTTGCGCCTGACTCAGAAGAAAGAGGAAAAGCTCGGCAAGATCGGCCTGGTTGCCGGCGCGCAATCGCTGGCGGTGTGGTCGCTGACTTCGTCTATTACGCCGCGACAGGTGTTGGAGCCGTGCGATCGCCTATCCCTCGGGTCTGGATACTGCAGATTTATCGAGACAGCCTGTGTGTGATCCGCTCGTCGGCGCGCCAGTCGATGCCCCGCGTTGGGCTGAGCCGCTGGCGAGGAGCCAGTCGCGACCGCTGATGCACCACAAGATATCGTGCACTTCGATGGTATGGCCACGTTCCGTAGTAAAATGCTCAAGTCACTCGGCTCGCAAGCGGGAAAGTTCGTCGGGGTAGGCCATGGATCACGATTTCATCAGACGGATCACCGAACAGCAGCAGCAGATGCGCCGCATGCTCGACGGGCCACTGCGCTACCTGCGCGAGACCGAAGACGCGCTCGTCTCCGCAACGAAGACGATCCGTGATCTGGAAGGGTCCGGCGCTATCGTCAAGCTGTTCACCGCCGCCGAGGCGCTCCGCGACATGCATTCGCGCCTCAACCTCGACGTGTCGTTCACGGGCAGCGCGATGAAGGAGATCTTCTCCAAGGAGAATGCCCTTGTCGCCATGGCAAGAAGTCTCGAACTCAAGCCGATCTGGAAGCAGTACAGGGCAGCCGAAGATGCACTCAAGGCATTTCAGTTTCCAGAGAACACCCTCGCCGCTGTAAGCGCGCACGTTCTCGACATTCAGAAGTACAACGCCACGATCGCCGGTGCGCTCAGCTCCACGACGTTCGACAATCTCGCCTTCTTGGACGCGAGACTCGAACGGCGCGTCCTCGGCCTTGGCGACTCGTACCGTGATCTGTTCGCCGGACTCATTGACATCGAGGGTCAGCTCGCCGCCGTTCCTGATTTCGTGACGACGCTGCCGCCGCGCGACATGTTAGTGAAGGCGACGATCATCTCGTCGTACGACGTCGACTTCGAGCCGACCCAGACGGAGATCGACCTTGACGATCCCGTATACGCCCGAGCTGATGTTGACTACATGCTGGCGAAGCTGAATCCGAATTACGTAACAATGCTCGATGAGGCGTTTGAAGCGTATCGCGGCAGGTCCGTCGGTCGGGTGAGGCATGTTTCGGTTTCCCTCCGAGAACTCTGCATGCATGTCCTGCACGACCTTTCGCCGGACACCGCGGTGGAGGCCTGGACTAAAGACCCGCACCATTACGATAAGGGTAAGCCGATTCGCGAAGCGCGCGTCCTCTACATTTGCCGCGGCGTCGAATACGCGCCGTATCCTGCATACGTGCACGAGAGCATTCGCACGACGATCACGTTCTTTCGGAGTGTCAACAAGAACACGCATGAAGTGCGTCCGGAGGTCAGCGAGTACCAGCTCCGCCTGATGCTTGTGGACGCGATCGATATTCTGCGATTCTTGTTGAAGACTGCCGGGTACGACTCACAGTAACGAAACACAGCCGCGTAGCCGCCGAGCGTCCTGGTTTGAGTAAGACGCACGCGCGTAGCTCTCGTTCCTGATACTGCCATCTCACCGGCTACTTGACCTTTGCTCGCGCGTTTCTGCGTTCAGCCCAGCCAGTACCATTTCATCCGCTCGGAAACCGCCTTTGCGCCGCTGCGCACATCCGCCTCGATATAGGGAAAAAGACTAGACGCGGAACGCCAGACTAGCTCGGATCGGAAAGTCTAGGACGCTCAGGACGGCTGGAACGATCCAGCCTCCCTGTGCTCTGTCCTGGCCTCTTCCTCCAACCATTCGTCAATCCACTCCGCTCGAAAACGCAGGCTCTTCCGGCCTCCAACCTTCACGCTTCGCAGTCGCTTTGCCCTCACCTCGCGTCGTAACGTCGCCGCGCTGCAACGTGCTCGTTGAGCTGCCTCCGTCACCGTGAGCCAGGGTGACCCGGTGACGGGGTGAGTATTCGAATTGCTGCTCATGGGTGGGGTGTTCCACTTAGCACGATAATCGCGAACGAGCGCATCAGCGAGCGCATACACGACCGCTTCGAACACGTCGCGTGGCAGGTTTTCGAGTTTCCTTGTCATGTCGGTATCCTCCCAGCCCGTGCTTGTCGGTTAGAATCGCGCGACCGATGCCAATCGATGTTGATCGTGTCCGCATGGCCGCGTTCGCATTCCTGACCGATCAGGTGCAACGCCACGGCGAGGTCCTGCCACGCGATGTGCTGGCGGCGGGGTTCCAATTCGAAAGCCAGCGCGTGCCCCTCATCGGCCTGCAGGGCATTTTCAAGCCAGCCCTGATGGACCTGCCCCTGAGCCTTACATCGGTTCCGCCAGTGGAAGGACGTGAACGGCCCTACGATGACGAACTCGGCCACGATGGCTTGCTGCGTTACCGCTATCGAGGAACAGATCCGGGTCACCGTGACAACATCGGGCTGCGTCAAGCAATGGCGCATCAGAGCCCGCTGATTTATCTGCACGGCGTCGTGCCCGGCAAGTACATGCCGGTCTGGCCGGTGTGTTCATCGTGGACGATGACCCCAGCACACTGACGTTCTCGGTCGCAGTGGATGATCGGCAGCTTGCGCTTTTGAGGCCCGCCGAGCCGCTGACCGAAACCGACGCGCGACGGCGTTACGTCACGCGCCAAGTACAGCAGCGCCTGCATCAGCAGTCGTTTCGTCAGCGTGTGCTGCGCGCCTATCGGGAGCACTGCGCCATCTGTCGTCTACGTCATGAGGAGTTGCTCGAAGCCTCGCACATCCTGCCTGATGGGCATCCACACGGGGAACCGATCGTGCCGAACGGTCTGGCCCTCTGTAAGCTGCATCACGCCGCGTTCGATTGTCATATCATCGGCGTGCGGCCCGACTACATCGTCGAGGTGCGGCTCGACATCCTGCAGGAAGCTGATGGGCCGATGCTCAAGTACGGTTTGCAAGGATTCCAAGGCCAACGCCTCCTCGTGCCATCTGCGCCCGCCCAGCAGCCTCGCCAGGAGTTTTTGGAGGAGCGGTACGCACTGTTCCGGCGAAGGTAGGCACGTGCTCAGACTGCAAATCTCCGGTTCAAATCCAGGCGGCGCCTCCAATACTTTTTCCTAGCACAAAAGCCCGAGGTGAACACGAAGGTGAACACGGCGGGTGTCCACGTCTTTTCGTTAGCAGGATCTTAGGTCGGTTGAGGTAGCATCGTCCCCTATGGCCGAAGAAGACGTTCAAGCCGCCGCTGATCAATCCAAGGACAAACCCAAGCGCGGGCGAAAGAAACCCTCAAGGGGCAAGAAAAGGGCACGAGCGGCCAATGGAGGGAGCAGGAGGGGTGGTGCGCCACTGGCCTATCCCAAGCACCCCATCCTCAAGTGCTTGAGAATTCCCCAGGCCGTGCTGGAGAACAACGCAGGGAAGGAGTGTACCGACCGTGAGGCGGCCAAGTTTGCCGGTGTCGGCTGGAGCGGCCAGGTTGCCGTTGAGATCAGTTCGGCCATCAAATATGGCCTATTTCAACGGCCCAGCGCGGGCAAGGTTGAGCCGACCGAGATTACACGGCGAATCGTCAGGCCACAAAAGCCGGATGACAGAATCGATGCAATACGAGAAGCCGTTCTTAGAGCCCCTCTCGTGTCGGATGTGTACAAGCACTATCGCGGCGAGAACCTACCGGAAGAAACGTCGTTCTTGGCAAATACGGCAACCGAAAGCTTTGGCATTCCTGCCGACCGGGTCAATGAATTTATCGGCGTGTTTCTCGAGGACCTGGAAGCTGCGCAACTATTGGAGGATCAGAGCGGCAAGAAGCGTGTGTTGGACATCACCCACATGCCATCACACGTTAGTGGTACTCCTTCGATAGCGACTGACGATCACCTAAAAAAAGTCAGCAAGGGAGTCGCGGTTGAGGCGACGGATACCTGCTTCGTAATGATGCCGTTTGCGAATCCGATTGGTGGCTACTACGCGACTATCTACGAACCAGCCATCAAGAAAGCAGGTCTTTCGCCGATTAGAGCGGACACCGATATTTTTGCAACTGGAAAGATCATCGATCAGATCTGGTCGGGTCTGAATCGAGCTAAAGTGCTCGTGGCGGAGCTGACGGGTAGAAATCCCAACGTCCTGTATGAACTCGGACTCGCGCATGCCCTCCATAAGCCGGTGGTGCTCGTTTCTTCAAACGAAGCAGATGTGCCGTTCGATGTCAGACATGTTCGGGTGATCTATTACGAGTTGACGGATCCGTTTTGGGGAGAGAAGTTGATCGCTAAAGTGGCAGAGAACATCATCTCCGCGATCAAGAACCCACAAGAGGCGATACAGTTCCCGCAGGTATAAAGTCTCCCGAGGCAGAGTTGTCTAACGAATCGTCGCCTGCGCTACAGGCCGACGATCATTGCGTCCAGCCGCTCAACTGCTACTTTGAGGTCGCGCTCATCCGCAATCGCATATTGTCGGTAGACCGCCTCCGTCTTGTGACCGGTCAGCTTCATCGCCACTGACCGCGGCACGCCGGCCCCATCCCGCCTGGAGGACAAACCCTGGTCCAAGGCTTGCAGGGTGAAAGGCCATGATCTGCAAATGCACCGATACGACCCATAAACACCACCCAACCGGCCGATGCCAGTTGCCACCGAGGGCGAGGGACGGTGAGTACTGCGACGAATGTCTTCAGTATCTGGAGGAGGATTTAGCCAGAGGCGCTCCTGAGGCTAAATAGCGCCAAACGTTCGGCCGCGTCCCGTAAGTCCTGCGACGACACGATGCTGTAGCGCCGGAACACGCTCTCCGTCTTGTGGCCTGTCAGCTTCATCGCGTGGGAACGCGGCACCCCGGCCCGCTCTAAATTGCGGACAGCTGTCCTCCGAAAGTCGTGTGGGATGCGACCAGGGCAGCCCGCCTTACGACATGCAGCCTTGAACGCCTTGATGAACGACGTAATTGGCTGCGGCTTCTTCTCGCCTCCGCGCTCTTCAGCGACCATACGAAAGAACACTTCCTTGGGCGGGAACGGGCGGCGCTTCTTCAATCGTTCGGCCTCCGAGTGCTGCGCTTCGAGCAGTGCGCGCAGCGTCTTCGTGAAGGGAAACGTTCGGCCTTCACCGTTCTTCGTGGTGCCGGGATTAAGTCGGATTTCGCCCGCGCGGGAGAGTGACTAGCGTTCTCGATTTGCTGGATAAGATCCTCGACCGGTGTGCCTCCCACGCCCTTGAACACATTTTCGGCCTGCTTGAAAAGTGGCCTCACCTTGTCAGCAACGACTTCGAATATACCGCCGTAGTAGATTTCATAGCGCCCCGCTTCCTGACGGCGAGACTTCATTAAAAAGAGCAGATATTGTCCCCCGTGTTTGATGGGTTCTCGATTGGAATCTGACCCACTTATCCGCAGACCATCCACTGTCACCTCACCACCCCACACAGTGAGAATCAATGCCACGACTACCGCACCGGGTGTCTGGGCCATCCGGGCTGGCAAACTGCCGGCGATGACGCGCTCCTCTCGAATCGAGTAGTCGGTCAGAACGCGGTCCAGATTGAGATAACTGTTCATCCGATTGAGTCTAGCCACTAGGACCACCTCGGACTTCTTAGTAAGTGCCTCAATCGTCGTCGGCCAGAACTCGGCTGGCGCCGCCGGAAGGTCAAACGGAACGCCAGGATATCGACGAGCGTGTTCCCGTGCCCGTTCGACAAGAGTTTGAGCGCCGACCGGGCTGCTCATTAGAAAGGCCAGTGCAATCCACGCTACGGCCGCCCGCCGCAGAGATGTGGGTCGCATGTGGTCATTAGACGCCGTTTCAGCCAGCCTGGCGTCCGCCGGGTTGGACGCTGGCGCCTCGCAGATGAACCAAACCGCTGGAGCGCTGTTGCCTATCGGGATGACGGTCGCGTGCGAGGTGCGGCCATCGAGATGCTGGAGACGCAGCATGACGGTGGGCTCGGAGTAGGGGGTCTTCAACTCCATTGACAACCTCGCGGCGTTCTTGGCCCGAGCGCTGGAAACTTCAAAAGAGCCTTCTTTATCAGCGACCCACCTCGAACCGTGCAAAGAACTCTCGGTCGCGGGAAAACGTGATCGGTTCGCGTCCAATGCCCGTCAGCTTCATCTGAAGGTCGGACATTGGAATGGACGATGTGACCGGACTGCACAAAGGTCCTGGGCAGATCCAGCATCTCACCCCACCGTGGCTGGAACACGTGCCTCGTCGATTCTGCGAACACGAATACGTGTTGTCGTTGCAGATGGCCGTGGCGGTTCCACACGCTGCTTTAATCGGCGACTGGACTGTGCAGATGTTGCTCCCTGGCGGCGAGGGGGGCGGTGATGGCGGTGGCGAGGCCCCGCAAACAGGCTGCACCCCTTGGCCGTCGATCTGTTGAAACACCTTCTGTGCCGCCGTCACGTGGTCGCAGTTGTTGACGCGATAGCGGATGTATTCCTGAATCCAGACAATATCGCCTTCAATATCGACATGCGTCGATACCGACCCGCGCCGTAAACCGTCTCGATACTTCGCCTCCAACTGGTTGCGGAAGTCAAACGGCTCATTCCGAGGCGGGAAGGGGATCTGACCCGATGGAGCAGATCCACACACAGGCTGAATGCCTCCGCCGTCTATTTGAGTCATGACCTTCTGGACCGCCTCTCCGTGTCCACAGGCGTTTACCCGATACCGCAAATACTCCTGCACCCAGACGATGTCGCCTTCAATGTCCACGAAAGTCGACACGGGCGCACGTCGGAGCTGATCGCGATACTTGCCTTCGAGTTGATTGCGGAAGTCAAACGGCTCATTGCGCGGAGGGAAATCCACAGAGCTGGGAGCGCCAACATGAAGGGCAGCTGAGGCTCCCATATACGTGCCTGCGGGGAGTGCCGCAGAGGGAGATGATGGGGAACCTGGCGTGGCGGTGTTGACGCTGTCGCCGCAATCTAGCGACAGGACTGCTGCCAAGAGAAGAATCACCACCAGTGGCGTTCGAGTCATTTCCGCTCCTTGAGGGTTGTGGCGAGTTCGTCGAGTTTCGTTTCAATCGTACTCAGGCGTCGCTCCAACCGTGCCGTCTCGTGTTCCTCATCCACGGCAAAAAAGAAGCTCGCCAACGTCGCCGTGAATACGCTGATCACGGCGATCCCGATGAACATCAGCGCGACGGCGATGAGCCGACCTTCGCCTGTTCTCGGTGACACATCCCCGTAGCCGACCGTCGTGACCGTCACCACGGCCCACCAAAAGGCATCACCGAGCGTTTGCACCGTCTGACCGCGTTCCACCATGTAGATCCCAACCGCACCGAGCGCCACCGTGCTGACTGCGACGGACAGGACGTATTCAAGTCCTCGGTGATGTAGCAAGCGGCGCAGTGTGCGCAGACCGATACCCGCAATGGTTCCTGCGCGCACGAGCCGGAGCAATCGGACGAGGCGCAACGCGCGCAGGCTGCGCGTACTTTGCAGGGCATCAGGCACCAGAAAGGGCGGCGACAGCACAATCAGCGTCACGTCGAACCAGCCGCGCTGCACACACTCACGCCGGTCAGGACACAGGGCCAGCTTCAACAGAAACTCGAACAGGAAGGCGAGCCAGACGAACCAGTTGATCGTGACCGCCACGAGGCGCACAGACTCGGACGTGGTGCGGTCTTCGACAACGAGTGCTGGGACGACAGCCAAGGCCAGGATGACCATCGGCCATTCGAGGGTACGCTCGAAGCGAGCGTAGCGAGTCGTGGACGGAGTCGCAGCAGCGGCTGGGCTCGCAGCGAGTGTCATTGGGGAGAATCGAATCCTAGCCAGAACAGGTCGTCAGTCAAAGTCATTTCGCTGTCAGGTTTTGGCCGACACGAAAAAAAGAATCGTGCCGGGCGTTCGTCCCTGCGGCTTCATTCGTTTACACGATCAGGCGCACACCGCGCAATCGCGCCGACCCTGGGTGCGTGGCGGCGCGGTGGTTGTTCTGACCGCGCAATCGGCGCACGCTCCGCACCTAGCAAAAGCCGGGAGTGAAACATGTCGCAACCTCGCTGTCTCACAGTGTGTCTGTTCCTACTCGTCGGAACGCCACTCGGGGTGACAGACGTATTCGGGTGGGGCAACGAAGGGCACCGCATCATCTGTCAAATCGCCCTGGAGCGCCTCACACCTCAAGGTCGAGCACTCGTAGACGCGATCGAGGCAGATCTGGGGAACGTGGAAGACCCGTTCGATAACTGCCCAGACTGCCAGGCGGCTCACCCGGACGACGGCCGCAGCCTGTCGTTCCAAGCAGGCTGCCTCTGGGCGGACGAATCACGCAGGGACACGTTCAAGGGCACCTACGAATACCACTACATCAACGTCCCGGCTGGGTCCACGGCCCTGGATCTCCATCGGGACTGTGCGGCGCTCGACTGTGCGGTTGTCGGGATTCAGCGTTACGCGCGCTACATTTCGCTGACACCGGGCAACAGTAGCCGAGAACGAGAACGGCGGGTCCTCGCCTTGCGCTTCTTGGGCCACTTCGTTGGCGACATGCACCAGCCGCTGCACGTCGGGTTTACGGAGGACCTTGGTGGCAATCGCATCGAGGTGCGGTGGAATACTGAGTCAGGCATCACCAACCGGAATCTCCACAGTGTCTGGGATTCAGCGATTCTCCAGCGCGCGGGCCTGACAAGTCAGACTGAAGACGGCCCCGAGCTGAACGGTCAGATCACGCAGGCTGAACTCAACATGTGGAGCAACTTCGACATCGTGACGTGGGCGGAAGAGTCATTCGACCTGGCGCGATCTCGCGCGTATACCAAGTCGGACGGTCAGGCGGTTATGGAGAACGATCTCCTCTCGGATGACTACTTCAACGCCGCACGGCCGGTGGTCGTGGAGCAGCTCAAGAAGGCCGGCGTGCGACTCGCCCATCTCATAAACACGGCCGCGGCTGGGACGTTGCCGGTCAACATGCTCATGTTGAGTGCACCGTAACTGACACGTCGTTCGCGTCGGCGTCACTGCCGTGAGTCGATAGCTCGTCAGGAGAACAAATATGGCCCCCCTAGACTACAACCTCTCCATCGCGACACAAGCCGTCGATGAACTACCCCGCAAAACTAGTACGGCGAAAGAGGCACGAAGCGACGAGGCGAAAGCAGCCGCGCCCTCGAAGCCCTCGCAGCGTGAACGACTTTGGCCGGAACGGTTCATCGAGAAGTACTTCATGTTGATGCCGTCGTGGGTGCGCGTCTTGGTGTACCTACTGGTGGTCTTGACCTACGTGCACAACGCCGTACAAGACGCCCCACTGGTAGGGCAGTTGTGGATTCGTCAGGTGGATGGCAGCGAAATCCAGGGCACGAACTACACGGTACAGACGCCGACCCCGACGCAGTTTAGAACCAATGCGGAGGGCCGGTGGATGCTACCCACCCCCAAACGTCTGCCATTCGGCTCGGTTCAGGCCGAATTAGTCAGCGGGGAAGGACGTTTGCTCGGTCGAGGCTCATTCTGCCTGCCGATTCCCATCCTTGGCCCGCTCCTCGGGGGTCAACAGTATCGGATGACGTTTAACCCAACCACGAGACAGCTTGAAGTCGACCCGACGTTGGCCTGTGCGACCTTGGGGTCACGCGCCGAGGCGAGTGAACGCGCGGTCTCAGCGTCCAATGCCAGTGAGTCCGTCTCGATCGACATTAAGCAGATTACCTTGCGTGACACCGGCCATCGCACTTCACCAGCAGAGATCTATTTCAGAACGTATTTGAATGGTAACGAGCTGAAGCCATTCGGTCTCCCGGCACGGGAGCGAAAAAATAGCTGGCTGCTGCTGCTCGACAATCGACCCGCCGCGCCGAACGGGCTTCAGGTGACGATTCCGGGATCCGGGCAGCTGAGGCTTGAGCTGTGGGACCGCGACCGCTCGTTCAAGTCGAATTTTCGGGACCAGGACGATCGACTGGCGACGTTTGAGCTCGCGTTACGTCAAGGAGAGAGGGGCACGAGAGTTCTCAAAGACGGAGGCACTGAAGTCGTGCTGGATGTTCGGTAACCACGACTCCGAAAAGCCCGAGCCGAGCGGCCGCCGGAGCCGGGACGGCCCGACATCGCCGCTCACATGTGACCCCTTGTTGTGCTTCTGGAAAATGAGGAGAAACAGTCATGCACCGGGGACGCGCTCTTCGCCACGTCGTCTGCACATGTCTCCTCGCGCTGGCGATCGCAGCGGCGCATCCCATGGCCGGGGGCGTGTCGACCGCCGGTCCGATCCTCCAGTACTTCGAGAGCCCGTATGCGGAGACGATCGACCGCCTTGCCGACGTGTTCATAGCGGGATATGGCGCCCTCTGGTTGCCCCCAGTCGGTAAGGCCGAAGGCGGGCAATCGGTCGGCTACGACGTGTTTGATCGGTTCCAGCTCGACGGCACTTTTTACGGGAATGGTGATGAGCTGAAGCGTCTCGTTCACGAGGCCCACCGGGCCAGCCTCGCCGTCTATGTGGACGTCGTGCTCAACCATAACGCCTTCGCGAACTCGGCGACGCCTGGGTTTGTGGCGGGAGGCGACTATCCGGGCTTCGTCATCACGTTGCCAGAGGACATCGACGGTGATTTCCACGGCGCGTTCGAGGGAGGCCAGCTGAACGGTCGAATCAACGGCGGCCTGATGGATATCGCCCAGGAGAAGAACCACGCATTCATCCGTCATCCCGTGGACCCGGGCAATCCCCGCAACCTACCAGGCGAGCCGGCACGGCCTGAGAACCGGCAGTTCTACCCAGACACCGATGTCACGTCACCGCCCTCGCTCGGCAACACGTCAGGCGACCGGCGCACGCCGTCCGGCTTCAACCTGGACCATCCCCTGGCTGGCGACCCGGTCGAGGAGAACGCGACTGGGCTGCTGACCCGCTACTGTCGGTGGATGATTGAAGTCGTGGGAGTCGACGGGTTTCGGCTCGATGCGGCGAAGCATGTGCCCGATTGGTTCTGGCGCGACTTCTACGACCAGGCGGTCCGCGCCGTCGGTCCGGACGGGTCGACGCCGTACAGTTTTGGTGAAGTCATCGAGCGTCATGACGGAGACCTGTTGCGAGCCTACGCGCGAAAAGATGGCGTGGGAAACCGCGATCTGCTCGATTTCCCGCTCTACTTCACGATGCGTGAGATCTTCAACGCGAACGGGTTTGGGGACATGCGACTCCTGGAGCGCGCCAGCGTGGACGGGATCGACAGTGATCCCAATGACGGGACGCTCGGCGTCACCTTCGTCCAGAACCACGACGAGCTCGCGCCGCCGCCGCGTGCAGACAATATCGCGTATGCGCACATCCTCACGCGCACGGGCTATCCCATCGTGTATTTCAACGCGCTGGGCTTCGGCGAGGGGCGGAATTTCCCGATCCGAGGACGGGGCGACGCCCTCGGCGGCGAGTTCGGCACCCGCCTGACGACGCTCATCGACATTCACAACGAATATGCGCGCGGTCGCCACCTCACGCGGCTGGTCGATAACGACGTGTACGTCTACGAGCGGGACTTCGCGTTGCTCGTCGGGCTCAACGATAACCGGACGTTCGACGCGAACCGGACGGTCCAGACCTCATTTCCTGAGGGAACGAGCCTGATTGAGCTGACCGGCAATCCGCGGGCGACCAATCCCCTCGTCATCGGCCCCGGCGGCCGGGCCGCGGTGACGATCCCGCACGACGGCGACGACCAGGGTTATGCCATGTGGGGGCCGAAGGCGCCGCAAGGGTCCACAACGGTCGAACCCTTCGCCATCTCACCGGTGGCCAGTGTCATCCCGGCGGAAAACTCCAGCGTCCCAAATGGTCTGCGGCGCCTCACGCCGATTGCGCGGATCACCGCGAATGCGGCAACGATTGTGCTAACCCTGCAGGACGAAAACCTCGACGATAACGCCTTGATTCGAATCGACAACGGTCACGTGAACGTGATCGGAACGCCGATCGTCCAGTCGGGAGTCTTCGCTGGATTTCAGACGTTCAGCACCGCCGACCCAGGGTTCACGGGGCGTGGCGTATATTCGGCGGTACTGGATCTGTCGCGGCTTGAGGAGGGCCGGCACTACGTTGAGGGGGTCGCGTTCCTGAGGCGCGTACCGGGAACCCCACCCATTTTCCAGACGTTCAGGAAAGTGATCGAGATCGATCGTTGAAGAGCCATCCTGGTCCAGAACGGTTCGCGGACGACTCGGAGCGACTCGTACGACTAGCGAACTCGTCCACCCGGCCACCAGGCAGTGTCAGCCGTCCTGCCAGACTGCCACCGAAGGGGCGCCCACCGGGGATGATCGGGCTGGCGGGCGAAACCCCGCGCCGTTAGCGAAGGACATCGCCATGGACTTCTTCAAGAACTACCCAGGCTGGGTGGGCTTCCTCGATCGATACCACAGCGCGTAGGGGGGCTCTAACCTTCGGAACGGGTGCTGTTACCTTCGCCAGAGCACAATCGCGACGACGTTGAAGGACGCGCTGGCGCGCGGGTATAGGGGCGTGCAGCGTGTGCAAGCGGCCGACGATTCCGGAGAGCACGTACTAAGAACGCGAGATCGGTTCTCCAAAATGGGCGAGTCAAGCAAAGTGACGGGGAATGCGACTTGGCGAAGCCGTTAAAGGCGATCGCAAAACTCGTTACTGGCAAGTCAGGTTCGGCCGGCAAACTAGACCTATCCCTAGCGTGGCGGCGACTCAAGTCAGATCGGCCCGACAGGTGTTTCATACAGCACCTGCATCTGTTTGACTGGATTGAAGCCGATCTTGATGGCTGGTTGGCGAAAGTACAGGCGAAAATCGACAGTGGTTATACACCACGGGATTGTCTTTCGTGCTACGCCCCTAAGGGGGGATGGATGGTTCGTCCGGGCGGTGTCCTCGAGATCATGGACGAACTCGTATTCAACGTCCTTATCGGAAACAGTTATGACGCAATTTGGAAAGTGTTGAAGTGGTCGCAGGGTGAGCCTGATGTAGCCTATCAGTTGCGCCCACCTACTAAAGCAGACCCCCGTTGGCTGAAACGTGGAGCGGCTATATGGCGAGAATGGCGCGAAAGATCCCTTGCGAGATTGAAATCGAAGATCAGATACGTGGTGTTCGCTGACATTAGTGCGTTTTATGAGAACCTCGACCTCGGCAAACTTCAGTCCGAACTCAATGCAGTCGGGATGGATTCCGAAGCGCTGAACCTCCTGATGAAGTGCTTGTGGCGGTGGGCGCAACCGCACGGAAAAGGAATCCCTCAGGGATATAGCGCCAGTGACATTCTGGCGAAGCTCTATGTGAACTCCGTCGATATGGCCCTTCGTAATGCTGGATTTGACCACCTCCGCTATGTGGATGACGTTCGGATATTTTGCAAGAACCGGCTCGAAGCTAAGAGAGCACTTTTGAAACTGAATGAACTGCTGCGCAATCGGGGACTAAACCTCCAAACCGCCAAAACAAGAATCCTGGCCGCAGATGAAGCGCGATCAAAAATAGATGGGGTCACACCGATCATTACGTCTGTTCAAGATCAGCTCGCAGAGCAGCTCGATCTTGGACCTTATGCGACGGCAGCAGAGGTGAGTAGCGCCTTAAAGGCACATCCAGACAAAGCACCAGTCGAGGTGTTAGAGCAGGCCTTCTTGGAGGGTTTCGTGGAGTCCACGCCCGACAAATTCGATCCAAGCTTGTTCCATTATCTGCTGAATCGGTTGGGCGGCTCTGGCTCGAAGGTGGCGATGCCGTATTGCCTGGACGCACTCGCAAGTCGTCCAGACGAAACAGAATACATCCTCAGATATCTCATGAGCATTGGACCAACAGCTAAGGAACGGGCCGCGGTTCTCAAATACGCCGGATCTGCCGAGGCTATATACGATTATCAGCTCTATCAGATCGTCCGCTGGTTCTCGGAACAGACGAAGTACCCTGCAAGGTTGATCAAGTTGTGCCGCACTTGGGCATTCGATAAGAACCGCGCTCCGTGGCTGCGTAGCTACAGCATGGCGGTCCTGGGAATCGCTGGCGACCCATCGGATCTCAAGAACATCGAGAGTGCTTATCCATCGGCGAGTGGCGAGGTAGAGCAGGCTGAAATTGTGGAGGCGTTGGCCAAGATGGAGAAAGGGCAACGCAACGCTTTCTATGCGAAAGTCAAGGGCGATGGCGAGTTGGTGCGACGGGCGGTTGATAGGGTCAAATCAGAGGCGCCTGAATAGCTAGTTCTATTGAAACGTCCACCGCTTTGCTGATGAGCTGAGCACCGTACGGAGCCGGACGACGGCGATTCGTCAAGCGTCTTCGGCAGCTTCGCCCAGAGGACTGGAGCAGAACGGCACAGCACACGGAGTACAACTCGTATTCCGTATTGACGATGTTTCGGCACCTCGCGCTCCACGATTTCTTCCACGCCTATCGGATCGAGGAGCTGTTGCTACGCAAAGATTGGCCGCCTCCCCTTGGAGTGATTGGAGGGTCCTGAGTGTCGCAACCT
>Ga0184627_10000385_pt1 | contig 17595 bp, 19 predicted proteins | sample PLM3_127_b1_FD_133150 | JGI IMG/M metagenome (GOLD analysis project Ga0184627, IMG submission 133150) | Groundwater sediment microbial communities from an aquifer in East River, Colorado, USA - PLM3_127_b1 | ecosystem: Environmental > Terrestrial > Soil > Riparian zone | place: USA: East River...
GCTCTACACGCCGACGGCGATGATCATCGCTCAGGTGGTGATCGCATTTCCCATCGTAGCCGGCCTGACGATGGCCGCTTTCCAGAGCCTCAATCCCAATTTGCGCCTCCAGTTGCTAGGCATCGGCGCATCGACCCCGCAACTTCTCTGGCTGCTCTGCAAGGAAGCTCGGCTGCCGCTGCTCGCGGCGATCATGGCCGGTTTCGGAGGAGTCATCTCCGAAGTCGGCGCTTCCATGATGGTCGGCGGCAACATCCGCGGGCAGACCCGCGTGCTGACGACCGCGACCGTTTTGGAAACGGGCAAAGGCAACTTTGAAATCGCCATCGCCCTCGGTTTAATCCTTCTCCTTCTGACCTTTGTGGTCAATCTTCTCCTCACCCATATTCAGCAGCGCGAGCAAATCCGATGGCCGAAGCCGTCCTAACTCTTCGGGACATCCTGGTACGCTACGGCCCGTTGACCAGTCTCGAATTTTCCTCTCTGTCCGTTCACGCCGGCGAAGTCCTCGCCGTCATGGGACCCAACGGCGCGGGAAAATCGACGCTGCTCCGCCTAATGGGACTGCTCCAGCAACCGACCCAGGGAAAGATCTACTTTCATGACCGCGAAGTGATCCCAACCAACGGCCTCGCGATCAGGCGCCGGATGGCGAGCGTTTTTCAGGAGCCGCTACTGTTAAATGCCTCGGTCTATGACAATGCGGCGTTGGGGCTAAGACTGCGAGGGCTCGACGGGCGCACCATTGAGCAGCGTATTCGCCCCTGGCTAAAGCGTCTGGGCATCGAGCATCTAGCGAGCCGACAAGCCCGAACTCTCTCGGGCGGCGAGGCCCAACGCACCAGCCTGGTCCGCGCTCTGGCTCTCGAACCCGAGATCCTTTTGTTGGACGAACCTTTTTCTCCTCTCGACCCTCCCACGCGCGAGGGGCTCCTGCTCGATCTGGAGCGCATACTCCGCGAAACGGGCATCACCACGGTATTCGTCACCCACGACCGAGATGAGGCGTTCATGTTGGGCGACCGCGTCGCCGTGTTGATCGACGGCAAGATTCATCAGGTAGGAGCCGCGGCGGAGGTGTTCTTGAGGCCGGTCAACGAGGCGGTGGCCCACTTCGTCGGCGTCGACACCAAGCTCTCGGGAGTCGTGGAGACGGTTAGCGAAGGATTGGCCCAAGTCCGTTTCAACGGCGGCTGCGTTGAAGTCGCCGGCGATTTTCAAGCCGGCGAGCAGGTGCTCCTTTGCCTTCGCCCCGAAGACATCACGCTGAGCGCGCCGGATGATGATTTTAAATGGAGCCCCACGGGCAAGCCCTCCGCACCTTCCAGCACGCCCGCGGGGCGAAATCCTGAGCAAGAGCCGCCGGCCAAGGCCGGGGCTCGAGTCGAAGGATCGAGCGCGCACAATCGGTTCATCGCCAAGCTGGTGAAAATCGTCCCCTGGGGCGCGCACTACCGAGCCGAGCTGGCCTGCGGCGAAAGCCGCCTTGTCGCGCTGATCATCAGGCCGTCTTTCCTGGAACTCAAGCTTCATGAGGGAGACGACGCGGTCGCCTCCTTCAAGGCCACGGCGGTTCATGTGATCAGGCGAAAGTAGTTCAGCTGCAAAGCCTTGGAGCAAACCATGCGCTTTCTGCCCGAAGACCCCGAGGCACATTATCATCTCGGCATGGCGCTCATTGAACTCGGCGACTGCGCCGCGGCTGAAACGACCTTTCGGTGTACCAATTCGCCTTTCTGCCAATTGCTCGAGTTCGGATCAAGTTGAAGGAGACTTCAATTCCATTAGAGGCCTTAACGCAACGCTCCGCTACGCGGATTGCTTCGGTCTAAAGCGAAAGTTAGGCTTAAGAATTCAGAATGTCCCCTTTTCTTTCCCTCTCAACTGCCTGCCTCTTCATGAATCCCGGAGTCCGTATTTCGCCGACCGATGGTCGTGAAGCTGAGAATCGGCTTCGATGTTTCGAAAAAACAATTTCTCGCTGCCGAACGTGGGTGGAAATCGCCGAAGTCTTGCTCTTGGCGCACAGCAAGCTCCTGTCATATTGAAAAGAAATCGACGCGGTTACTCGGAGAGCAGCTTCTTCATCCGCTCGACGATGTCGCGCGGTTTGTTCACGGCTTCCTTGGCGATGATTTCGAGGTCTTCTCCGAAATCCGGGTCCGCCTCGAGCTTGCGCGCTTTGACGTCGGCCAGGAAGGCGGGGTCGGCCATGGTTTTGCGGAACGCGTCGCGCAGAATCTTGAGACGATCGGCGGGAGTTCCCGGCGGCGTGATGAACGGCCGCCCAAGATCGCCGGAAGCGAGGATCGCGGTGACCAGCGCCCGGGTGGGCGCCGGCGTCTTGAACTCGTTCATCAACTCATGAATCGTCGGCACGTCGGGCATTCTCGGGTCGCGTTTTCGTCCGGTCTGCATCAGGATGCGCACGAGGTTATTTTTCCGCCAGGTGGTGAAAGGCTCCCGCGCGAAAAAAGTCGGAATGCTCAGCGAGCGGCACACCACCTCGCCGCGCTCGAAGGCCAGATCCTGCTCGGCGCCGCCTTGATAGCCCATGACGACGGTGAACTTGGCCGCCAACGCTTCCTCGAGCAGCCGGGGAATAAAGTGCCCGCTGGTGCCGGTCCCCGTGGCCGAGCATTTCGGCGGCTGTTTTGCCTTGCGCACATCTTCAATGGTCTTATAAGGCGTGTCGGTTTTCATGTAGAGCAGCCACGGTGTATTTTCCGTCGAGCCGACCCAGCCGAACCTGGCCCAGTCGAACTGCACTTCTTTTTTTCCGACGAGCTGGTCGAGATAGAGCGACGGCCCGATGGAGCCGATCGTCAGACCATCCGGCTTGGCGACGTTGTAAATATAGTTGGCCGCGATCATCGAGCCCGCGCCGGGCATGTTTTGCGCGACCATGTTCGGCGCGCCGGGAATATGCTTGCCCATATGCGCCGCCAGCAGCCGCGACCAGATATCATAGCCGTCGCCGGCCTGGTAGCCGACGACGATGGTAACCGTCTTGCCTTGGTAATAGGGCGCTTGCGCCTCGGCGCATCGGACTCCGATCACGAGAAGCGATAGCGTGAGAATAGTCTTATTCATGCAGACCTCGTTGTGGCGACGAACGCTTCCCGATGAATGCCGAATCGGACCAGGCCTAGAGCTTGAAGAATCTTCTCGCGTTGTCCGCCAGGATCGCTTGGCGCTCCTGCGTGGTGAGATCCTCGCGCTCGGCGACCTCTTCGATCTCGTGTTGGGCGGCCGGTAAGTCGACCTCGTGGGGATAATCCGAGGCGTAGGCGAAGCACTGGACGCCGACGCGCTTGGCGAGATAGGCGATGGTGTGCTCGCTGCCTTCGCAACCCAATAGGATTCGCCCGCTCTTTAAGTAATCGCGAACCCGGTTTCCCGGTTGGTCCGCCGGGTCGAAATAGTTTTCATCCCGCTCGGCGCGATCTAAAAGCGAGGCGAGCCAGCCCACCCCGCCTTCCATGAACGCCACGCGCAAATTGGGAAAGCGATCGAGCACGCCGTGGTAGATGAAACCGATGATACCCACCATCAGCGGGATCGGGTGATGCAGAATATGCGACGCGGTGAAGTTGGTGAAAGTCTCGAGCCCCGCGCCCTGGCAGTTGGCCCCGCCGTGCAGCGCCAGCGGGCAATCGAGCTTTTCCGCCTCTTCATAGATCGGCCAATAGGTTTCGTGCGCCAGGTGCAGCGGTAATCCGCAGGAGGGCAGCATCGCGCCGGGCAGGCCCAGCTCTTTCACCGCCCTTCTCAACTCCGTTACCGCCGCCGGCACGGCTTGCATCGGTATCAGCGCCATGGGCCGCAGCCGGTCGCTCAGTTTGGCAAAACGGTGGTAGACGTAGTCGTTGTAAGCGCGGCAAACCTCCACGGCGTATTTCGGGATCTGGATGAATCCGACGGAGAGCCCTTCGGAAGTGAACAACACCGTCCGCTCGATCTTGGCCCGGTCGAGAAACGCGAGCCAGTCTTCGCCCGAGCCGGGCCGGTACTCGCTCGCGGTCACTCGCTTCTTGCTGACCGCGTTCTCTTCGTGCAAGGCGAAGTGCATCCCGTCGAGCGACGGAAAAACGCCCTGGCGATTGCGCGCCGGTTTCACCGCATGTTGTCTGATGCGCGGACTCATGTACTCGGCTAGCTCGGGGATCGACTCGACGATATGACCGTCGCAATCCACCACCGAATAATTATCGTAGGACATGGGCGGGCTCCTCGTCGCAAACTTTGCATCACTGAGTCGCGCGATATTAGATCGGCGCGTTGGGTGGCGGCAAGGGGCGGCGGGGGTTGGAGTACTGGAGTGATGGAGTACTGGGACTACCCAACACTCCACCACCCCATTACTCCATCACTCCATTCTTCTACTCCATCACTCCAATTGCCGTTTGCTACTACTTTGCCGCCGGTGCCGGCGTCTTCCCGATTTCTCTTAGCAGCTCGGTGTAGGGAACGATTCTTTGGTGTATCGACAGAATCCGATCGACATCGATGTTCAAGCGCCGGACGTTGGCCTCCAGGTTGACCGAGTTCGGATTCGGAACCTTGGGCGGCTCCGCGCCCGCCGGGCTCGGACTATAGACATCGGCCTCGATCAGAATTTTTTCCTTGCGCAAATAGGCCATGATGATCCCGTCATGATGGGCGTTGCCGACGATCTGATAAAGCTCCACCGAGCGCGCGCCGTCGGTCAAAACCATGTTGTCGCCCATGGTCTGAAACACCGGCTTCTTCTTCGACTTCGCTAGACGGTCAGGCGCTAAGTTCCAGGAATTTGCCGCCGCGCGCTCGAAATACGGCCGATTGATTTCATGGGTCACGATCGTGACGCCCTCCGCCGCGTAGGCTCGGATGCCGGCGGCGTGGTCGAAGTGATGGTGTGTGTTGACCAAGTACTTGATCGGCTTATTGGGCACCAGCTTTTTCGCTTCGCCCATCACCGCCAGCGAACGTTGCTCGCCGTGCGGACCCTCGACGACGATCAAATAGTCCTTCATCTCGATGAGCACGCTGTAGGCCGAAACCCCCGTGATGTACCAAACCCCGTCCGCCGCCTTTTCGGATTTCACCGGCACCGGGTTGTCGCGAACATGAGCCGGGACCTGAATATCCACCGGCGGATTGGCTCTGACGGCGGTAACCGTCAGATTCAAAGTCGGCTTGTCGTCCTGATATTGAATAATCTTGGCTGGGAACTTGACGCCGGCGAAATCGCGATAGGGAGCGTAGTAGGTCACAACCTTGATATCGCCGGCCACGGGATTACCGTACCATGATTCCACCCGCTCGATGGCGTTTTGGTCGTTGGCGTAGGCAACTACCTTGTGTTTACCCTGGTCGGTAAATGAAATAACCGTCATCTGCCGCCCTTCGACGACCTTTTTCGAGACCGCCGCGTTGTTGGCGAATGCAGCCCGAAGAAGACCGTGGGGTGAGATCACGATCTGATGGGCGCGCTCAGGGGCCTCGAAGAGCCTCGGCGCCATGTCTTTGCCCGCCGCGTTCCAGGCATGACCGCCGCTGACGAAGGTAACGGTTTGTTGCTCCGGTCCGATGGTCGTGCTCTCCGCCGCCATCCGCACTACTTCATCGCGCATCGCGCCGTTCGTATAATCGTAAACGCGGGTCATGCTTTTCACGAAAGACCTCGGCCACGGCGCCATCGGGCTGGTGCTTTGCCCGAGCGAGAACATCGCGCCGTTGCCGGTGAATTGAAAAGTCTTGGTCGCGGACACGTCCAGGGCATCGGCGATGCGCTGGAGGTCGCTCTGGGCGTCCGCGCCGGTCTCCAAGACCGTGAATGACACAAGCACTAAGAATAATTTTTTCAACATAAATTCGCCTCCTCCTTCGAAGTGAGAGCGCCGCACATCGACGATCTTCCTTCGTGGCCGCGAGCCTATCCGAAAACCTTCCTCGGTGTCAATTCCTCGGGATCGCGGGCCGGCGAATCCGGAATTGCGCAGTTGCTAATCTTTGAAACGCCCGATCCAAACGACAAAGGCTTCGAGAAACTTCTTGATATGCTGGCGGGTGTTTTCATCCGCGAGCCGCCCGCCGGCGTCGAACAGAGCCGCCACCGAGGGCAGCTTGATCTCGGGCTGAAGCATGACGTGGGTTTCGGTAAAGACGCAACTCTGGCGCAGCGCGTGCTGCGCCCGAATGGTTCCGCCCAAACCTTGCGAGCATCCCATGATCGCCGCCGGCTTACGATTCAACGCCGATTTGCCGGCGGGCCGCGAAGCCCAATCGATGGCGTTTTTGAGCACGCCCGGCACGCCGTAGTTGTATTCCGGCGTCGCGATCAACATCGCGTCGGCGCCGCCGATGAAGGCTTTCAAATCCGCCACCGGCTCCGGATCGCCTTTCTGGAAAACATCATCGTTGTACGGCGGGATATCGCCCAACCGGCTGTAAATCGAAATCTCCATGCCCGCCGGCGCCAACTCCACCGCCGCCCGCAGCAAGCCCCTGTTGAACGAACCCTCGCGCAAACTGCCCGCAATACCCGCAACTCGAATAGCCATCGATCCTCCACAAACATAAAATTGATCGGGATTTTATACGGCGCGACTCGAGTGCAGGTCAAGAAGGCCGCAAATTTTATCGGCGCTTCCTTTTGTACCGGTTGTGGTAGTTCGACCTCATCCTCGCGCCAAGACGCCCAGCAATCACCAATGAAAATCCGAAATCCGAAGCTCGAAAGCGGCCCCGCGGACCGAAACAAACTCAAAGCCAAATAAACCTAAAAGCCGAGAAAATTCCAAACGCCCATCCGAAGCAGTCTATTTGGAACATTGCATTTTTTGAGCATTAGAATTTGTTTCGAATTTCGGATTTCGTGCTTCGAGTTTTTTATTCTCTTTCCTTTGCGTACTTTGCGTTCTTTGCGGTTAAAACGCCGAATCTTTTTATCAGTGCAGGTACCCGCTGCCGCCGCCTTCGGCTTCGGCCAAGGCGAGATTGTAGCGCACCGCGTTCAAATGCGGGTGGATTTCCAGCGCCCGCCGAAAGCAAACCGCCGCCTCGCGGAATTCGCCGCGGCACAGATGGCAAAGCCCTTGTCCTGATGCGGCGCCGAAATGATGGGGATTGCGCGCCACGGTTTCTTGGCAGTCGGTGATGGAAGCCGTGAAACTTTTCAGCATGAAGCGCACGGTCGCGCGCTTGTTCCAACCCTCGGCAAAATCCGGGGCAAGCTCGATCACGCGGGTAAAAAGCGCTTCAGCTTCCTGGAGACTCCTCCGCTGCATCGCCTCCACGCCGGCGCGCAAAATCCTGTCCGCCTCGGCATCGCCCGACCGGCACCAGGTTCTCCAAAGAAGCGCCTCCGCCGTGGCGGCAAGCTCGGCATCGTCGCCCTTGAGCGCCGCCAGCGCTTCATCTTCCGTCGTGGGATACATGAATCACCCTCGGTAAACTCCGGTTCAACGTTCAATGTTCGGCGCCATCAGAGCTTCAGCAGACCGGCGCTTTTTCGTTGTTCATTCCACCCTGAGAGCAGATACCAAACGCTCATGAGGAGGACCACAGTCCAGATCGCAGCTCCCCACCCAATAACGTTTGGTAGAAACAGCGCAGTCCCGAGCTTTCCCAATAGTTCGGTTCTGACTAGCATGAGTCGCATCATCGAAGCCCCGATGGCGAAGAAAAAAACCGCCACCCAAAGCTTCATATGGCCTTCGCCGGCCCTCCAGATAGAGCCCGCGCCGCAACCGCCGGCGATCACCATGCCGAGTCCGAAAAAGCTTCCTCCAAACAGCCCGCCAAGCCAGAAGGAAGGAAAAACCCACTCTGTTGCATCCTTCAGATCCGTAGCCTTAAGAATCGAGAAGCCGATCATGCTCAAGGTAAGAGCCACGGCGGCGGCTCGCGTGTGCTCGCTCTCACCGCTCATGAATGGCTCCCGAAATGCCCTGACAAGACAAAAACGCGACCGTTGGAAGACGACCCCGAAGGCGACGCCGAAAAGGAAGAAAGTCGCCTGAGGTGTGTAACCGAGCTGGCGATAAAGATAGGCAACGCCGATAAGAGCGCAGAAAACCAACAGGCCGATCAAGGGCTGAAGCCCAAGCGCTGAAGCGGACGGCGTCGACGCAGGAGGCTCACAAGGAGACTGAAATTCGTCCGGGCTTGCACGGAGCATCTTCCGAGTCTCCCACAAAAGATATCTTGTTCCCAAAAACGCCCCGACTCCAAGCCCCACCATCATAGCCACACCGCTCAGCGAAAGCGCCGAAAGCGCGCTGAAGAAGCCGCCGATATTGCAGCCGAATGCGAGGATAGAACCGGCCCCCATCAACAATCCGCCAACTCCGCCCTTAACCAACTCCCCAACCGGAGCAGTCCGGACAGCAAACTCCCGACTAAGCAAAGCAGTCGCGAAGGCTCCCAGGAGCAGACCGAGATTCAATATCGAGCCCGAATAAAGCAGCGGAGAGACGAGATCTGCCCGGTGGACAATGCCGAGAAGCTGGAAGAGCCAGTCGCCCCAATTTCTAAAGCCATCTGACGCCGTCCATGGCCGGTCGAAAGCAAACAGAAAGACGCTTAGGGTTCCGACGAGAAGGGCTGCCGGGATCACAGGCCACGACTGGCCAAAGACGGTTTCATATTGCTTTCGGAGGGCTCCAGGCTCTGTGGCTGAATTCGCCATGCCGCGTCTCCAACTCAATGAGTTGTGGCGGCCATTGTTTCGTCCACCAAAACTTCTGTATCCTTGTTCAGCATGGCTGGTCTCTCTTATTGCGGGCTGGCTGTGGGTACACCCCAGCGAGCTTTAGGAGACAGCATGGCCTCGAAAAGCCCTCGGCCTTTTTCCCCCGTCCATTCTCTCGGACCAACAGCGCGGCCTATCATTTCGCCCTTGCGGCCGATTAAAACTACCGTCGGCGTGCCGGCCACGCGATACAACTGGGCTACCGCACCCTTAGAATCGAGAAGAACAAGAGAGGTGACCCTTTTCTCCTTGACCCAATTCGACACCTGGTTGCGGTTCTCCTTCATGTTCACGGCAAGGACTGTGAGACCTTTCTGCTTGAACTCCTTATGGACCTGCTCAATTTTCGACGGTAACTCCGCCGTGCATTGCGGTCACCATGTAGCCCAGAAGTAAAGCAAAACCGCCTTCCCGCGGAAGTCAGCTAGGGAAACCCGTTTTCCTGCAAGCGATTCGAGGGTGAAGGCCAGCGCCGGCTCGGAATCCAGAGGAACGATATGGAGGTCCCACAACCTCTCTTCCAGGTTGTCGCCCAAGGAAGGCGTGGCGGCCAATAAGAAACCTAAGAGAAGCGACTGGAGGATTGCGACAGTTGTCATACCACCCTAACTCGAGATCGATTCTCGATCTTAACTCTCTTGACCCTTCGAAGATAGTCTGCAATCACATCGAAGGTAGGAGGGCCATCAACCTCCCTTGTGCTAGCCCATCCTGCCGCCTTATACTTTTTGTTTGCATCCAAAGGCTTCCCACCTACCGAGATTTCGGTGATCCTCTCACCCTGTTTCTTATCCGGGGCAATGGTGTATGTAACGCCACCAACTCTGACCATATCCCCTCCCTGGCGGTAATAAGGGTCCCTGTTAAAAAGGTTGTCCGCGACGTCCTCCATGACCATCTTGATCTCTTCGCCTGTCATTTCCCTCACCCACGTGTTCGGATAGGTAAGGCTTGTGTGATTGTAAACGTCCTCCAAAGTGATCTCCTGGCCAGGTAGAATCGTGATGCCCCAGCGGAAGCCCGGCGAGAAGGCTACCTGAGCGTCGTAGTGCTTGATCAGCGCATCCAGAATAATCTCATCGAAGCTCCCGTTGAAATTGCCGCGGCGGTAAAGGAGGCTTTCGGAGATGGCGAGTTTCTCTGCCAGTTTGCTTTCGTGGGGAGCGCGAATTTTCCTGATTAGAGCTGCCATCTCCGGCTCTTCTGAAATGAACGTAGACAGAACGGGGATTAGCTTGTAGCGGTGACCGACGACCTTGCCGTTTCGAACATCCAGGTCCAGACGGCTCAAGAATTTCCCGTGCGCCCCGGAGTTGATGACGATCGTCTTATCGATGAGGATCGGTTTCGGCACTCCATCGTGGGTATGTCCGCCGAGGATTACATCGATTCCTTTCACTCTTCGGGCTAACTTGAGGTCTACGTAAAGCCCGTTGTGGCTCAAGAGAATTACTAAATCCACCTTCTTTTGGTCTCTGAGCTCGTTGACCAACTTCTTCAGACGCTCTTCTTGGATCCCGAAGGTCAGGTTTGGAACAAATCGCTGGGGATGAGATATTGCCGTATAAGGGAAGGCCTGACCTATGATTCCGATTTTGATCCCACCGACCTCCTTGACCGTGTAGGGGTGAAATACTGGATCTCCGGGTGGTCCCCATGAGATATCCGCGACATTGTGAGCGACGAAATCTCCCTTGAAAAGGCCGCGCGTTTCCCGGTCTCCAAATAACTCTCTCACCCGCTCAATCCCGTAGGTAAACTCCCAATGTGAAGCGAAAACTTCTACCCCCAATTGATTCGTCGCCTCGAGCATGTCTAAGCCCCCGCTCCATAGCGAGGTAGCTGAGCCCTGGAGCGTGTCCCCGCCATCGAGAAGAAGCGTTCTGCCTGGACGGTCGGTCCTGATCTGCTTTACCAGAGTGGCCAAATGAGAGTAGCCCCCCATCTTCCCGTAACGGGAAGCCAGTTCTGAAAAGTCGAGGTGGGTATAGGCGTATGCCTCAAGCGACTTGCGCCCAAATCCATAGGCTTTGAGAAAGGCGCTGCCGGTCACATAAGGGGGCTTGTTTTTCCACTCGCCGACCTCAATCAAGGTGTCGGGCTCGCGGTAATAGACGGGTAGAAGTGTGGCGTGGGTGTCGGTGATATGGAGAAGGGTAACGTTGCCAAGGGATTGGAACGAAAGCAAGCGGTCCGCAGTTAGAGTGGCCGCCAGCGCCCGGGGGCTTCTCGCCCCGACCACTCCCGCGATCCCGATCAGTTTAAGAAAATCCCGTCGGGTAACTTCCACTGTTCTGCTCGGCTCAATGTCTTATGCCGGGCACGTTCATTGACTTTCCGTGGGCAAAAGAAGCGAGGTATAGCTCCAGCTCCGCGTACTCGACCGAGTCAGCCGCGAGATAGTTCATGCCGAGCGGCAGCATGCACCACTGCATCCTCTTGCGTATGTCCCAGACCAGGCCCTGGCTTGTTCGCCACGTAGGAAAGTGGTTTGTGAGGCCGGTTTCCACATCGCCCAGCAGCCGACCGCCCAGGAACTTAGTGGCGCCCTTCCCCGGTGCATTCGTATGGCAATCCGCGCAAGCATGCTGCCGTTCCCCCACCCTTTTATAGAAGCTTGCCTTGCCTCGCTCCAGCGCAGCCTTCATCTCGGGGCTCGTAAGATCCAGATTGACTGGCATGCCGTTCGACTGCATTTTGATCAGAATTGTCATATTGATGTTCGCCTGTCCCTCCGAAGGCATCGGCTGCCCAGTCGTCTCCGGCGCGTGAACAGAGACAAAATCTTCGATCGCCATAATGCGGCTGTACTTGGCAATGTGCTTGGGATACTTTGTCGCGACACCTTTCATCGACTTCCCTGGTCCACCTGTATGGCAGTCGCCGCATGACTTGCCGGAAGCTCCTTTCTTTGCCCAGTCCACCATAGCGTCATCGGCTAAGTCCATCGCCGGATTGTTGGTGGGATCGAGATTGTCGCCCAAATAGGATTTGACTTTCCGCGTGAAGGGGTTCCGGTCGGGATCTTTTTCAGGCGGTGGCACAAAAGGAGGATTCCCTTTCTGAGTTTTCAGGAACATCAGGATGTGGACCATTTCGTCAGGTTTGAAGATCCCTACTGTTCCCCACGGCGGCATCGCGGTGTTGGGGAAAAAGAGCCTGGAGTCGTAGATCATCTGATAGACGAACTCATCAGGCAAAAGCCGATCGCCGTAGGTAGATAGATCCGGACCGATGTTGCCAGCCGGCCACACGTCGTCGCCCTGAATCAGGTGACAACCGGTGCATGGCCCCTTGGCCCCATCCATGAAGAGCTTTCGGCCCAATTTCGGATCTCCCTTCACGTCTTTTGGCATCGAAACTTTCTGCATAGGAGGCTCGGGCCGGTTGTCATTGTAGGCGTAGGTTCGCCACTGGCTCCAGTCGCGTTGCTCGCGCGCAAAGGGTGCCCCCTTGTATCTGATCTGCATCCTCTTGCCATCGATTTCTTTGACCTCCCCCTGGGCCTCGGGAATCGCGCGGGATTTCCAGGGTCCCGGCGCCGCCATCTGGGCGTACGCGACAGCCAACGCCGTCACAGCAACGCTTCCTACTAGACTAAAGAGCATCCCGGGTCTCATCTGTCACCTCTCTTCAAGAGACAAGCCGTCAGAATTTGATCTCCGCGCTTCCCTCATAGGTCTTCCCATTGGTGTCCGTGAAGCTAATCACGAGCTTCCCAGGCTCCGTCACCTTCAGGGGGAAAGCGATAAATGGGTTCTGGCTAACCGCCTGCGTGGTCTCGGCCTGAAGAATCTCTCTACCGTTATATGTGGCGACGATTTTGTAAACGAACTGATAGTTCTTCGGTATGGGCTTCCGCTCCTTGTCAAACGACAGGACCTCCATGGGATGGGTTACAAGAGCGCGTACCCTTATGACCTCTCCCTTGGCGATCGTGGAGGGAAGGCGAATCCTTACCCTTCCGATATCGGCTCCGACCTCGGCCATGACAATCCTCCTTCAACGAAGGTTATCCGCCGCAGCCACCTACAGTGACCTTCACTTCCTGCTTGACCATGTACAGCGCGCCATCGTTCATCTCTACGATCGCCCTGAGATCGGTGGTCTCCGCCAACCGGATGTTGGTAGAAATGGCTGCCTTCCCGACCTCGGGAGTAAGGGAGAACTTGGCATTCAGAGGGCGGCGGTTTTTGTCTGAAATGATGTAAATACTCTTCACATGTTTTTGGGGGGTCATGGGAAGGTCAGCCTCCACCGTCACCGGCACTACCGACCCGTTCTCGGCAATGTGCGGCGCCTCCAGTTTTACCTTGCCGTCGGCAGGAGAGATGGAGCGATTCCCGAACAGACGCTTTATTGTAGCATCCACTTTCTCGTCCGGCTGTGGCATCCCGGGCTGGGTTTGCTGAGCAGCAACCGTCATGAAGCTCCCTAGGCCAAGTGAAACCGCCACGCCCGTAGAGCCAATAATCCCCAATGCGCGGAGAAGATCGCGCCTCGTGAGTTTTGGCACATCCAATTCTAACTTCATCGTCTACCTCCTTATTATGAGGCGCCGCTTTTCCTCGTCGAAGAGAAGTGCGCCTTGTGTTTAGCTGGTTCAGCAGAGCCACGCCGGGTCCCTGGCGGCTGACCATGATACTTACTCGGATAGTATCTATCCGCACCCCTGTCAATCGTCAACTACATCGATTTGTCCAGGAAGTCCCTCACATACTTTACGAGTTCGGCCTGATGATTGTTAAAGAAGTGGTCTGCCTTGGGCGCCATGATCTGCTGCGATCGTTTTAAATCCTTGATCGAGGCAGCCCGTTGGCTCGCGCCCGTCAACACGGCCGGTAAGTCGTTCTCACCGAGCAGGTCAAGCACTGGGAGTTTCATTGGCCTAAAATCATCTTCACTACCCAGACCAATCGAGACCCATGCGTTGACGGGTGCACCGGGATCTCTGCTTAGATAATAATGGGTCATGCGCGAGCCCATGCTGTGTGAGACGATCGCGATCTTCTTGTAGCCCTTGGCTTCCAGGAAATTCACGGCAACCTTCAGCCTCTCGCCTGCTGCGCCAAAGGTGGAGGGATACTCCTCAGACTTAGCCTCCTGAGCCAACACCGGCATTTGCACGGATAGGGTCGTGTAGCCGTGGTTGGCCAGCGCACCGCGCAGCATACCAATCAAGCCCCAATCCGGATGAACCCCCATGCCATGCACGATGACAAGCCCCGCTTTTGCATTGGGGGCCTCGGTATAAATGGTGAGGAACTTATGGCCGGCTCGTCCCTCCAGGTACACTGGATCGCCCACGACGATTCCAGGGGTAATCTCATCTGCCCATTTTTTTTCCCGGACATAGTCAGATCCATAGGCCAGCTGCGCTACAATCAGCAACAAAACTTGGAGGATATAACCCATAGCCGCGGGGGCACGCGCGAAATCAGGGTTCAATCCGAATCTTTCCCAACACATCGATTTCTCCCTTGTCATCCAAGCGGGCAACCAACAGGTCCCCGTCGTCGATCAATTCCATCGTAAGCAAATGGATGTTCGGCCGGTGGCTGATAAACACGATTGGGGCAGCCCCACGGTGCCGTGATAGTAGCGTCAGTGCCGTCTTTTCAAATACTCCTGTACGCTCGCTGTCAGCGCTGGCAATTTCACTCAGCGCCGGATCGGTGACGAATTCGTTCCCGAAGGCGCCCTGTGCTGTCTCGCGACAACGACACATAGGGGAACTGACAACCGGACCCGGCTTTATGCTGTGTTGTGCAAATGCTTCCCCAATTTTCCGCGCGTGAGCTTTGCCTTTTGCACTGAGGACAAGCTCGCCTCTGCAGTTACCGGTGTCATCCCAGGTGAGAGGGTTGCCCCCTGCGGAATGAGTGTGACGCATGAGAACGACCAGGTTGGGTTCGGATCTGAGCTTGATCCAAAGCGACTCATCCGCGCCTGCAACCTGAGTAATCAAACAAAAAATAGTCAGCGAGAGTACTCGCATGATTGACCGCGCCTCAGTGTTCACCAGGAGGTCCGTCACCAGCCTGTTGACTTCAACCTTCCGCGTACATGCAAAATCTTCGGCTGTTCGCATCAGATCCACCTCAGAAGTCATCGTTCCAGATTTCGAGGTAGGCGCGGTTGATGTTTCGTCCGATGACGTACGACCGTTCCAATCGCTCCCAGTCCGAAAGATCGAGAGAACGGCGAATTTCGAGTTCGGTGAGACCTTTTAGGAAACCCTCCTTGACTCGAGAGTAGAACGTGGAGATTGAATGATGCAGGGCTTTCACGTCACTCTTATTCATGAGAGGTCCATGTCCTGGCACGAAGACATCGACCTCAACCCCTTGGAGTTGTTCGAGAGTGCTGATCCAGTTCTTTATGGTTGCGTCCTGCATGGTAGGTACCACGCCACTGACCAGAATATCGCCCGCAACGAGTAGCTTATCGTCCGGAAAGTAGACAAGCATATCGCCCACCGTGTGCGATCCTTTCGGGACCCAGAACACCAAACGGACTCCATTTAGAACGACGGAGGTCTTGGTTCCCTCTTTGTGCGTGATGTCTGCGACAATCGGCCGAGTACCCGGGAATTGGCGTCCCACGCTCCGCTCCATGATCTCGACCCACTCCTGACCGGTTTCGCGAATCATATCCCGGCACTTCTCGGAGCTGATGAACGTGGCGCCAGCAAATGCCATATTGCCAAGATAGTGGTCGCCATGGTGGTGGGTATTGACGACGTGCGTCACTGGCTTCGGGGTAATGCGCCGCACAGCCGCGGCAATATGTCGGCCGACTTCGTCCGTACCGCCAGAATCGATCAGAACCACTCCCTTGTCACCGACGATGACAGTGGAGTTAATCATGTAGCCCTGATTGTTCTTATTGGCATGCTGGATCGGCCCAAGAAGAGCGAACACCCTGCTGTTGATCTTTATCGTGCGGGGCTCGGGCAGCACCTGCGCAAACGCATCGGTTGCAAAAGTGAGCAGGAGCAGCAGGGTGAATCCATTGGACACGATGATTCCAGGTGGGCAACGCTCAAGTTCAGCGGCTCACAGAGCGGGTCCACTGCAGTGTAACGAGAATATACTTCGGAGAGACAGCCACCGACAAGCTAAAAATTTTCCCAACGATACGTACTCGTTTTGGATCGGACACGGGTGACAGAATAGGCCGCTGAGGTCTGCGCAACAAACGCTTTCTCAGAACCTGATCTCGGTGCTCCCCTGGTATTTTTTTCCCATAGTATCGAGGAAGCTTACCGTTAGCGTTCCTGGTTGGTCCACCCTCAGGGGAAAGGTGAAGAGCGGATTCTGGCTCACGGCCTGGGTCGTCTCCGCGCGCATGACCTCTTTGCCGTTGTAGTTCACCGCCACGGTGTGAATGAAATTGTAGTTCTTCCTTACCATCGCCCCCTCTTTGTCTCGTTGCACGAGCTCCATGGGATGAATCACCAGGCTGCGCACGCGGATTACGTCGCCCGGCTTGATCGCCGACGGCAACCGAATGCTGACCCTGCCTACTTCCGCCATAATTTCTCCCTTTCGAAATGCTACGAAACAAGATCCAAAACCCGAATATCGAAATCCGAAACAAACTCGCAGTCAAATAAATCTCAAACTCGGAAAATCCAAAACCACCGACTTAGATCGATCCTGCTTGGAACATTGTATGTGTTTTACCTTTAATCGTTTTGAATTTGTTTCGAGTTTCGTGCTTCGGATTTCGCGCTTTCTCTTTGGATCATTTGAATTTGTTTCGAATTTCGGATTTCGAGTTTCGAGCTTTGCCCCGTTATTTAGCTTTGCGGCGGCAAATCGCAGCCGCTGATCGTCACGCGCACGTTTTTGCTGACCGCGTAGAGCGTTCCATTGCTCATTTCCACGATCGCCCGCACATCCGTCGTCATCGCCAAGCGAATGCTGGTCGCGATGAACGCCTTGCCGGACTCGGGGGTAAAGGAAAACTTGGCGAGCATGGGGAGCCGGTTCTTGTCGGAAACGATGTAAATATTGCTCACCCGCGGCGCCCCGCTCACCGGCCAACTCGCATCCACGCTGATCGCCACGTTGCCGCCGTCTTCCGCGATCAGCGGCAGATCGAGCTTGATTTTGCCCTCGCCCGATTGAAGGGCGCGATTGCCGAACAGCCGCTTGAGCGTCGCCTCCACCGCCTCATCCGGCAACGGCAGGCCGGACGCAATTGCTTGCGCCGAGGCCGAAGCGCCGCCGGCAAATTGTTTCAGCGCCGCGCCGACACTGACGATTGCCGCCAGCGCGCGCAAGAAAGCGCGCCGGCTAAGGCCCAACTCAGGCTCCGTAAGCCCTGGGTTCGTCATAAAAATCCGCCGTCTGAGATGACAGAAATCTAATCGATCCGATGGCGCCAATCAATACGTGCCAATTCGAAAAATGAGCGCTTGACTTATGCGGTTCTAAACTAGTATGCGAACCCCTAAAATGCTACTTGTAACTTGGCCGGGCTTTCTTTAGCCGTAGCGACTTTCGCAGAAACCCGATGGCGACGCGCTTAAGAGGGAGCAAGTAACGGAACAGCCCATCGGCTGTTTGTTATCGGCTAGGATGGGGAGCGGGCTCCAGGCAAGTTACGCTTCCCGACACCTCCATGGAATCAACACTAAGCTCAAACCGGAAGGTTTCGCTCTACATCTGGGTCGCCGTGGCGGCGCTCCTTACGCTCGTGTCCCAGGTGGCCGTGGCGCAGCAGGTTCGCCGTCCGTACCGCATCGGTGTCCTCAACGAGGCGCGGGCAGCGAACCATCCGACCGTCGAAGGACTCGGATCGGGGCTAAGAGAACTGGGCCTCGAAGAGGGCCGGGACGTCACGTTCGA
>Ga0184627_10000386_pt1 | contig 17570 bp, 17 predicted proteins | sample PLM3_127_b1_FD_133150 | JGI IMG/M metagenome (GOLD analysis project Ga0184627, IMG submission 133150) | Groundwater sediment microbial communities from an aquifer in East River, Colorado, USA - PLM3_127_b1 | ecosystem: Environmental > Terrestrial > Soil > Riparian zone | place: USA: East River...
CGGTTCTAATCTACCATCAAAATCTCTTATTGTAACAGGACCTGCCTCGATAAAAGATGCTGCTGCTACTGTTTTACCTATTCCATTAGGTCCTACTAAAAGAATCTTAAAGGATTTCCAAAGGTCTATGTCGCGTGTAGACGGCATTAAATAACCTCATCATAGAATATATGATCCCCAATTTGAACTATCTTCTTAACATTAGGATGATAAATCCATTTAGGAGCAATCCATTGTGTATGGTATAATACTGCCCCAAGTACTAGACTAGAGCTCTCACTATATTTCCATGCAACAATAGCATCACTAACACTTACTTGTGGAATAGTATTACTCAATGTAATGGCAGTTAGTGACCTAATCATTAAACTTCTGTTTGTTGCATCATGATTCCAACAAGAAAATTGAAAGGGTCTCAGAACAGTTCCAATAATACTCCCATCAGAATTATATTTCCGTTTTGTTCTATTTCTTATTACTTCTCCTACTGCCTGCATTCCATGGAGTAGTTGATTTCCTGCTTCTGCTTTTATTGTTGCTATTGCTAATAAGTCTGGAAGAATTATTGTAGTTAACATTATTCACTCCCAAACAAAGAGAAATCAGTCTTAGGCTTAAATGCTTCCTTTAACTTAGCTTCTTTATATTCATCTCTGGTGTTACATACATCATAAAACATGCACTTCTTATTGAACTTCACACAAGCAGTATAATTTCCAGCAATATAATCACCCGCCGCAGCTGCTCCTATTATTTTAACAATTTCCATAGTCCAGTGAATAGTATTTTCTAAGAACTCTTCGACTTGATAGTCTGAAATATTAAAATAGTATCTGACGAGTCTTTTATCCACAGAGTATGATTTCTGATCCCCGATTTGATTGATAACGAAATCTCGTCTACCTGTAGCAAGACAGTAAGCAAGTTTTTGATTATCTCTGTCGAAAGGAGCAAAGTTCCTAGAAACACGCTTATGATCCACCACCAAAGGTTGGTCAGTTTTAGATTCTCTGCATAGTAGGTCAATTTTACCCTCCAATACTATACGAATGCCCGCGGCGGTATCTTCTAACAATTGCATTGCAAAAGGAACTTCTGATTCTTCAGGGGTCCAATTCTCCTGTTGATAATACAGAACATACTCTTTGAAAAGTGCTATATTCTCTTCTAATTCAGGGCTAGTAATAGATAGTTCAGTAGCATGGTTGCGCCCCAGTTCTATTAGAGTATCAATATTATAATCCGCCGCGGTGATTTTTGCCTTGTAATGAAGATTCAAGAGATAATGAAATAAATCCCCTTCTTCTATATAACTGGGCCTAGTAAAAGAAGTTAATTCTTTTACATATAGATAATTAAAGAGCCGCGGGCATTGTTGGATTTTGTCTAGTTTGTTAGCGCTGATTAATATTGTTTGCATCAAAATTTCATAATATGAAAATGAACTGTAGCAATATCTTCAGTAACTTTATTCAGATATGTTTGGGAAGCAGAAATATGGAAGCGCTTATCATTAACACTAGTAACTTTTAGTGTGGCTTCTAATGCTTCCATCAATAGCTTATTATCATTAATTGCCCGTTGAATAAAGCCTTGGATTCCCTCTAATCGTGTAGCGATTGAGATTTCTCTAATTGGTAATGTCTTTGTGCTATCAGTCATTTTTATATTTCCCATCTATAATAGCTATTTGTTCTGGAGATAATACTTCATTAATACAAGTTAAAGCTGGCATATATTCTCCAAATGCGGACATTAAAATTTCTGGTTGCGACCTCAAAGTTTGCATCACTTTTAGAATAGCATCATGAATAAGTGGAGTTCTTCCATCTTTGAATTTAATACTTACACAAATATCTGCTCTCAGATAGAAAGCCCTGTATCTATTAATGTCATCACTCATTTTATATTTTTCCTAATTCTTTAGTTATAGAATAACCGAAATTATTGATATGCAGTTCTTTAATAACAATACCATATTTATCTTTAAGTACAAAAGAATGTGTTGCAAAAGGATGTACTTGTCTTAACCTTTCATTTTCTGTACGAATTGCTTCTACTCTAGTTTGAATGTCTGGATTTTCCCAGTAAAAATTGAAAGGATTAAGTACCCCAATTTTCATTATGATTTTCTCCAGTGAGACTTAGAAACATTAAATATTATAAATCCACTAGTTTGATAAGTTAATATCATTAAATCTCCCATTGAAAGTCCCTTCGATAGGTTTTGTAAATGCTGGCGGGTTTTGTATTTCCCCCATCAATAACAAGTTCTCTATCACTCATATCATTCCAAGGAACAATTACTACTGCTGTTAAGTAATCATGATCCTGAGCGTAAGTGAGATAGTAATAGTAATGATAACGCTTAGTGTTAGTATTATTTACAATGATCAGCTCTTTGTCCATATTTACCGCAGACTTAAAATTCTCATACGCAAGGCTATTAAGTCGCTTTAGTTCTTCTTTCGTAATCTTCTCTTTCGGCGCCGGGGTGTCAATCTGAGTGTAATCTTCTAGTTCATAAGGTTCTTTGATTTCATCAATAAGTTTCTGCCGGCGGCCCTTAGCTAACCCGCGGATGATTAATACTAATTTCACTTTAGATCCTTTCTGAATATTACTATCAATTCTGTAATAGTTCGTACCAGAGAGCTATAAACTGCCAATGTTTCCTTTAGAATTGCAAAGAGATCCTCTTTCTCTTTCTTCAACTTTTCACAATCTGTGCAATACAGCATATATTACTTCTCCTCTTTGAATGTCTCATCACTTAACCAATCAGGAACTGCGTCAGGATTAGCTTTCTTATAAGCTTCATACTCTTCTAATGTCTCGTAATAGGCAGAGCCAATTGGATTTGTCTTATAATGAACACCTTTTATTTCCCATGCACCGTAAGGAATAAAGCCATGTTTTCTAGCAAAATGAATGAAACTAAAATCATCACTCATGAGCTTTCCCACTCGTGAAGGTTCTTTATGATGCTCTGACACTGTACATAGATCAGGATGAATTATTGTCTCAACTTCCTGTAAATGGTTGAAGAAGTGATAAGACCGACTTTCATTAACCATAGTCGCCAAGCACCAGCGAGATATAGCAATGATACCAGATCCCACAGCACCAAAATGTTTTAATCCTTTAAATGGCCGCGGGTCGTGCTTATATTTACCTTCGGCAAAACGATGATAGAAAACTGGCATTCCATTCCCGATATCTACTCTCCCAGCTATAATATGAGGATAGTTAACTCTATCCCAGACTGGATACTTTGTAGCGTATTCAGTAATAAGTATATCAAACGCTTCTAGTAATGTAGGATGAAACTCTATATCTGTATCTACCATGACAACGTAGTCATCAGTAAGTTTGTCTAGGAATTCCCCACAGATAGCATTACGATTGAATGGAACGTGACAACTTCCATGCTCTCGAAATGATCCTAGGAGACAATGATCTTTATCCTTAGAGCGCTCATGCATTAGCATGTTGACTATAGAGAAATGAAATGGAACACTTATAGTTCCAGCGTGAGGGAAGGCGAAGGTGAAGCGGCGGTTCTCGAATGTTATATCACTAATCACGTGAACACCGCTTAATTGCTAGGATAATATCAGCAACAACAACGGTAAATGTAGTATCCAAAAATGTTATATCTACTCTATCTTCTGAGTAGTAATTAGTTTCTACAGTAATAAACTCATTATGGAATTCATCTTTAGTATCGTAAACATTAACTCTAGCTGTAGTCGGTACTCTATTCACAAATAACCCTCATAGTCATTAGGAAAACTTTTAGACATTCGTTCGTTAAAGAGCTTTAGATCAGTATTATGATAAGGCTTTGCTCTATCATAAGTTGCATCATTAGGAGCAGTTCCCCAGATTATATGATTATGTGGGATAATAGCTTCGGAGACTTTATAATGTCCTGCTCTATACGCCCTTTGGGCAATCTCCGTATCAGGACACCAATGCTTATAATGAGGACAAGCTAAAACTCCACCATTGAATTGCTTTAACCACCCTCTTGTTGCCATATAATGAGGCTCGAACCATCTATCTAATTGTACGGTATCTCTTAATGCTAAGAATCCATGATTTGGGGTTGCTAAAGAAACTATATCCCATTCTTGAGTAAATACAATATCATCCGCCGCGAGCATGATCCATCCACCCTTGGAATGTTTAGCACCATGATTCCATTTCTCTATTGGAGTAGGATGATCTTTAAGGATTCTTACTGTAATTGGTATAGTAACACCTTTTGTTGCAAAATCAGTTACTGCTTCCAGCGATGATTTATCTTCACCATCTAAAATTACTACTACTTCTACTGATCCCTTTGAATACTTTTGAAGAGATGTAAGACAAGAAATTAATCTCTGTGGGCGATCTAAGGATGGAATGATTACACTAATCATTTAGTGTACTCATTTTTCTTAGCCTTAACAAGAGCAAGTCTTTCCTTTACACAAGCTTTGCATCTAGGTGAATAAGAAGGATTAGCATATCTATTTTCTACTGTATAAGGATGCCCGCGCAAGCAACACTTACTCTTCTTTTTCTTTCTTAGACTCGACCATTCACTAATAACTAAGTGCTTCACTTTCCAACCCATGCCGCACACTTTGCACTTTGTGGAAGCTCGTGTTCTCTCCTAAAAGTAAATCGGCATAATTCATTAGCAGTATCTTGTAATATAAGAGTATATAATACTATCTTTGGAAACTTTATCCGTAAAGCTCTATTTGATTTCACTGCGCCTTTGTAGGCTTCCATCGCCGCAGTAGTATTAGCAATTTGTTGCGAACCATTAGAAGCAAGATCAAAGTTATAAGTAATTGTTATAGTAATATTTCCTGGATAAGTTCCACTTATATCTACTGTCTTAGTCAGTTCATCTCGGCAGGCATTTTCTTTCTCAGCTTCAAATTCTTTGATGTTTGTAGTGAAGCAATTTACTGCTGTTAGTAACAATGTTAGTATTAGCATATGGTTGTAATTATCCCCTTATTTATAAAGGTAATCCAGCGAATTTTAGTCTTTGCAATTTTAATTAGGCATGCTTCACATGGGAATGAGTTAGTACCTATGTGACCATTACGTTTTTTGAACATTAAACTAGTTAATGTAAGTGCCCGCGGGTCATTCTTATTGTTACGATGCTTATGCAAAAGTCTCTTTATTGCTACTTCTTCTGCATGCACTTCTCCGCGATTATAACCGACACTTAACACTCTCTTACCAGAAGTGATGATAGCAACATGGCTAAATAGCTTATGTGTGGATTTCTTAGCGATCCGGCGGGCCATAGATATATTCATTTCAATACTTCTTACTCTTAGTATAAAGAATCATAGCATCAACCGCATTACGAAAGCATTTCATATGGAAAGTGTCATAAGTATTAAGTTCAATATTGATATGCTTGAAAGAATCAGTAGAGTGACATTCTTTATCACAGAAGAGACAGATTTTTCCCGTTGTATTCAAGTTCCGCCCCCAACTATTCTTATTTGGACCTGATTTAAGTTGCATTAGAATTAAAATTGCACGGGTATTAGTTAGCAACAGTAAAGGCGCTGCAAACCAAGTGACCGTTATGAAAGATAGCAAGCGACACGTCAGGATTACCGTCGAATGGGAAGGGATCAGGTAATACCACAATAAATGATGGTGGGAGGGAAGCCTTAGCTGTTGAGGTTACATTAGCAGCTGAAATACCACCCCTAACTGATACAACAGCCGCGGATTCTGGTCCCTGCCACCCGCCGCGGGCTTCGACGGCGTTGCCATTTAGAATCCGGCGGGCTGCAATCCAACAAGAAGTAGAAGTTTCAGTAGTTTTAGTTTTAGAAGAGGTAGGAAGTGAAAGTAGGGATGTTGGACTTGTACTTCCCATAGATCCACAAGCGCACGAAGCCATTGCTGAAACTATAACGACAACTAGTTTATTCATTAATTTTCCTTTAATGGTGCCCATCCTCGGACTCGAACCGAGACTTGGAAGATTTTAAGTCTTCTTTCTCTGCCAATTGGAATAGATGGGCGTTTTTGTTACTTAACAGCTAGTGTTATTTCAAGAGTAATTGATTCTTCGTTGTCAGCAGAAGTTTTAAATACTTCCATAATTCCCTCAGCATAATTTATAATTATATTATCTACTACATCATTTTTGTGAAATGGGGCAAAATCCTTTATGAATGTACACCTATAAAACCGAATCACTAATTTCTCTATTTCGTCCCAATCTACCCATTCAAATATATCTTTTTCCATATTTAATTTCTTATTTCTTCAGCTAATTCTGTAAATAGTTCTAATACCTCATCTTCACAATCAAAGCACAAGGACGAAGCAGAATTACTCATATCTTTATAACAATTCATGCAGTGATTATACATGAATTCATCACCATCGTAAATATATTGTGGCATATTCAATCCTTTAAAGCAAAGCCGATTATTTCTTTAACTTCCCGCGGATCTAAGTTATCAATCTTGTGTTGACATATAGGACATCGCCGGATTTCATATATAGAACGATGAACTCTGTTTAAGGGAGTATCTGGATATAAAGGCCACTCTTGGGTAGCATTGGGATCTAAGAATTTATTCACAAGTTCTAGTCCTTGACTGATCTACGTCAGCTTCTCTTAGTATAGAATGCTGTGAAAGTAGAGCACATGTATCACACAAATCTCTAGAACAGTCATTACAATAAGCAATATCTTCTACAGAATAGTTATTGTATGCAATTCCGCATACATCACAACTAGCCCCAAACATTATAATCATATTTTATACCAACTTAAAAGGTTTATAACCGCCGGTCATGAGTTTATTAGTTATATCTTTTATAATTTGTGATTGATTCCAGCTAATGCCTGTAATGCTTCCTTCCATTGCTTCAGATATATATTGACGCTTTCGCTCGACATATTCTGCAAATAGTTCATCAATGCTTCCAATTGCGACTGGGTAAATAACTTCGATACTATCAGCAGTGCTTCCAATTCTACTAAATCGTCCTTCTGCTTGCTCCTCATTAGATGGATTCCATTCTCGCTCCATGATAATTGCATGCGAGCAAAATTGTAGATTAATGCCCTCTCCGCATGCTAGTGTCGGAACTAAGAGTATACTAGTTCCGCGGTGATCCTTGAATGCGTCGATAATGTAAGTGCGATCTTCAGCATTCATTGTGCTTTTAAGTTGGAAGACTTTAAGATCCTGATTCTCCTTGAACTTAATAGCCAAGATATCGGCAACGTCAATATGATGATGAAAGATTGTTAGCTTCTGATCCTCTTCATTCTCGAGAAACTCTTCTACATAACTAAGTACACTCTCTATCTTAGCGAAGCCTGTCAGATGTCTGAGCTTATTCATTAGTGCTAGGATATGCTCAGAGTGGCCCTCGGAACTTTCGTCAGCATTAAGAAGGTAATCAGTTAGATTGTTTGCTTCCTTCTGATACTGTTTACCTACCACTTCATTCATAGAAGTATAACGATAAGATCGACGGATTATGGGAAGATCGGGAAGAACTTCCTTACGACTACGCCTGATGATGAAATCCTTGGTTAATTCCTTAAAAGCCGTGGGACTTCTGAGACCTCCTACCTTCCAGCCATATCCTCCACGATAACTATTAGTATGTCTTTGTATAAATTCGCTTTGCTCTCGGAAAATCTCGGGCCGGAGGATATTGAGAATTGGAAAATACTCCCCCGCGTGATTCTTAATAGGAGTGCCGGAGGTAGCTATTACATATTTAATAGGTTCACTTTCGAGTTTATCTTCTATACTGCCATTACACCATATGAAGCTACTGCCATTATCGCCACCTATAGCTAGGCTTGTAGCTTGCCATATAGGTCTATGGCCGGCGCCAGGAGTTATCGCATGAGCAATTTCATGCAGGATTGTTTCGATTACATCTTTTTCGTTGTCACGCTCTATATGAGTTTTAGATAAGAGAATTCTACCTATGATAATTCCATCTTTAGTTACATTACATTTTGTCTTACCTAAAATCTTAGATGAAAGGCTTGCTATTTGAAATATGAATCGTCCACTAATCCCATGATAAGACATTAAATCAGTAGCTATTACTTCAAATCGCTTATGTTTAGTTGTTTTCTCCGCGGCAGTTAGAATTCTCTCGGGAACTTCAAAACGCTTCGCTATAATATCCCTTACACTTTGTGTACGCTTACTATCATGATTCTTTATCTGTTGACATTCATCAAGGATGACACTTTTATAAATTATTTTTTCTTTCCACGTAGCATTGCGTAGAGAATCATAGGTAGTAATATAACAAGTGAACCGGGGATCAGTAATAGGATGAGTCTTAGACTCCAGGATTTGGGATAGAATCCCCGCACCATTGAATAACTCTCTCATCCATTGAATTTTAAGTGAAGCTTTAACAATGACTAGTGCTGGGAGTAAATCCTCGCGGTAATTCTTGAGAGCAGAGACGACTTGAATTGTTTTTCCGAGTCCCATTTCATCTGCAATTAGGCAGCGAAAGTCAGAGTTTCTAGCGAATTCAACCCCTACTTTTTGGAAATCATATAGAAGTCTTCCATCATTGAGGGTTGGATCTATCTCATTTGTGCTTAATGCTTTTTCTGTATAACAATGGTTACAATCTAGGAGAATGAACTTCTTATCTCCTAGTGTTGATTCACTTTTGAGATTAGATTTTTTGTGGCAGATTGGGCAGGAGAATATAAGTTTCATATATTGAATTAGGTACTAGTCTAACTAGTTAGACTAGTACCTAATTCAATATATGAAACTTATATTCTCCTGCCCAATCTGCCACAAAAAATCTAATCTCAAAAGTGAATCAACACTAGGAGATAAGAAGTTCATTCTCCTAGATTGTAACCATTGTTATACAGAAAAAGCATTAAGCACAAATGAGATAGATCCAACCCTCAATGATGGAAGACTTCTATATGATTTCCAAAAAGTAGGGGTTGAATTCGCTAGAAACTCTGACTTTCGCTGCCTAATTGCAGATGAAATGGGACTCGGAAAAACAATTCAAGTCGTCTCTGCTCTCAAGAATTACCGCGAGGATTTACTCCCAGCACTAGTCATTGTTAAAGCTTCACTTAAAATTCAATGGATGAGAGAGTTATTCAATGGTGCGGGGATTCTATCCCAAATCCTGGAGTCTAAGACTCATCCTATTACTGATCCCCGGTTCACTTGTTATATTACTACCTATGATTCTCTACGCAATGCTACGTGGAAAGAAAAAATAATTTATAAAAGTGTCATCCTTGATGAATGTCAACAGATAAAGAATCATGATAGTAAGCGTACACAAAGTGTAAGGGATATTATAGCGAAGCGTTTTGAAGTTCCCGAGAGAATTCTAACTGCCGCGGAGAAAACAACTAAACATAAGCGATTTGAAGTAATAGCTACTGATTTAATGTCTTATCATGGGATTAGTGGACGATTCATATTTCAAATAGCAAGCCTTTCATCTAAGATTTTAGGTAAGACAAAATGTAATGTAACTAAAGATGGAATTATCATAGGTAGAATTCTCTTATCTAAAACTCATATAGAGCGTGACAACGAAAAAGATGTAATCGAAACAATCCTGCATGAAATTGCTCATGCGATAACTCCTGGCGCCGGCCATAGACCTATATGGCAAGCTACAAGCCTAGCTATAGGTGGCGATAATGGCAGTAGCTTCATATGGTGTAATGGCAGTATAGAAGATAAACTCGAAAGTGAACCTATTAAATATGTAATAGCTACCTCCGGCACTCCTATTAAGAATCACGCGGGGGAGTATTTTCCAATTCTCAATATCCTCCGGCCCGAGATTTTCCGAGAGCAAAGCGAATTTATACAAAGACATACTAATAGTTATCGTGGAGGATATGGCTGGAAGGTAGGAGGTCTCAGAAGTCCCACGGCTTTTAAGGAATTAACCAAGGATTTCATCATCAGGCGTAGTCGTAAGGAAGTTCTTCCCGATCTTCCCATAATCCGTCGATCTTATCGTTATACTTCTATGAATGAAGTGGTAGGTAAACAGTATCAGAAGGAAGCAAACAATCTAACTGATTACCTTCTTAATGCTGACGAAAGTTCCGAGGGCCACTCTGAGCATATCCTAGCACTAATGAATAAGCTCAGACATCTGACAGGCTTCGCTAAGATAGAGAGTGTACTTAGTTATGTAGAAGAGTTTCTCGAGAATGAAGAGGATCAGAAGCTAACAATCTTTCATCATCATATTGACGTTGCCGATATCTTGGCTATTAAGTTCAAGGAGAATCAGGATCTTAAAGTCTTCCAACTTAAAAGCACAATGAATGCTGAAGATCGCACTTACATTATCGACGCATTCAAGGATCACCGCGGAACTAGTATACTCTTAGTTCCGACACTAGCATGCGGAGAGGGCATTAATCTACAATTTTGCTCGCATGCAATTATCATGGAGCGAGAATGGAATCCATCTAATGAGGAGCAAGCAGAAGGACGATTTAGTAGAATTGGAAGCACTGCTGATAGTATCGAAGTTATTTACCCAGTCGCAATTGGAAGCATTGATGAACTATTTGCAGAATATGTCGAGCGAAAGCGTCAATATATATCTGAAGCAATGGAAGGAAGCATTACAGGCATTAGCTGGAATCAATCACAAATTATAAAAGATATAACTAATAAACTCATGACCGGCGGTTATAAACCTTTTAAGTTGGTATAAAATATGATTATAATGTTTGGGGCTAGTTGTGATGTATGCGGAATTGCATACAATAACTATTCTGTAGAAGATATTGCTTATTGTAATGACTGTTCTAGAGATTTGTGTGATACATGTGCTCTACTTTCACAGCATTCTATACTAAGAGAAGCTGACGTAGATCAGTCAAGGACTAGAACTTGTGAATAAATTCTTAGATCCCAATGCTACCCAAGAGTGGCCTTTATATCCAGATACTCCCTTAAACAGAGTTCATCGTTCTATATATGAAATCCGGCGATGTCCTATATGTCAACACAAGATTGATAACTTAGATCCGCGGGAAGTTAAAGAAATAATCGGCTTTGCTTTAAAGGATTGAATATGCCACAATATATTTACGATGGTGATGAATTCATGTATAATCACTGCATGAATTGTTATAAAGATATGAGTAATTCTGCTTCGTCCTTGTGCTTTGATTGTGAAGATGAGGTATTAGAACTATTTACAGAATTAGCTGAAGAAATAAGAAATTAAATATGGAAAAAGATATATTTGAATGGGTAGATTGGGACGAAATAGAGAAATTAGTGATTCGGTTTTATAGGTGTACATTCATAAAGGATTTTGCCCCATTTCACAAAAATGATGTAGTAGATAATATAATTATAAATTATGCTGAGGGAATTATGGAAGTATTTAAAACTTCTGCTGACAACGAAGAATCAATTACTCTTGAAATAACACTAGCTGTTAAGTAACAAAAACGCCCATCTATTCCAATTGGCAGAGAAAGAAGACTTAAAATCTTCCAAGTCTCGGTTCGAGTCCGAGGATGGGCACCATTAAAGGAAAATTAATGAATAAACTAGTTGTCGTTATAGTTTCAGCAATGGCTTCGTGCGCTTGTGGATCTATGGGAAGTACAAGTCCAACATCCCTACTTTCACTTCCTACCTCTTCTAAAACTAAAACTACTGAAACTTCTACTTCTTGTTGGATTGCAGCCCGCCGGATTCTAAATGGCAACGCCGTCGAAGCCCGCGGCGGGTGGCAGGGACCAGAATCCGCGGCTGTTGTATCAGTTAGGGGTGGTATTTCAGCTGCTAATGTAACCTCAACAGCTAAGGCTTCCCTCCCACCATCATTTATTGTGGTATTACCTGATCCCTTCCCATTCGACGGTAATCCTGACGTGTCGCTTGCTATCTTTCATAACGGTCACTTGGTTTGCAGCGCCTTTACTGTTGCTAACTAATACCCGTGCAATTTTAATTCTAATGCAACTTAAATCAGGTCCAAATAAGAATAGTTGGGGGCGGAACTTGAATACAACGGGAAAAATCTGTCTCTTCTGTGATAAAGAATGTCACTCTACTGATTCTTTCAAGCATATCAATATTGAACTTAATACTTATGACACTTTCCATATGAAATGCTTTCGTAATGCGGTTGATGCTATGATTCTTTATACTAAGAGTAAGAAGTATTGAAATGAATATATCTATGGCCCGCCGGATCGCTAAGAAATCCACACATAAGCTATTTAGCCATGTTGCTATCATCACTTCTGGTAAGAGAGTGTTAAGTGTCGGTTATAATCGCGGAGAAGTGCATGCAGAAGAAGTAGCAATAAAGAGACTTTTGCATAAGCATCGTAACAATAAGAATGACCCGCGGGCACTTACATTAACTAGTTTAATGTTCAAAAAACGTAATGGTCACATAGGTACTAACTCATTCCCATGTGAAGCATGCCTAATTAAAATTGCAAAGACTAAAATTCGCTGGATTACCTTTATAAATAAGGGGATAATTACAACCATATGCTAATACTAACATTGTTACTAACAGCAGTAAATTGCTTCACTACAAACATCAAAGAATTTGAAGCTGAGAAAGAAAATGCCTGCCGAGATGAACTGACTAAGACAGTAGATATAAGTGGAACTTATCCAGGAAATATTACTATAACAATTACTTATAACTTTGATCTTGCTTCTAATGGTTCGCAACAAATTGCTAATACTACTGCGGCGATGGAAGCCTACAAAGGCGCAGTGAAATCAAATAGAGCTTTACGGATAAAGTTTCCAAAGATAGTATTATATACTCTTATATTACAAGATACTGCTAATGAATTATGCCGATTTACTTTTAGGAGAGAACACGAGCTTCCACAAAGTGCAAAGTGTGCGGCATGGGTTGGAAAGTGAAGCACTTAGTTATTAGTGAATGGTCGAGTCTAAGAAAGAAAAAGAAGAGTAAGTGTTGCTTGCGCGGGCATCCTTATACAGTAGAAAATAGATATGCTAATCCTTCTTATTCACCTAGATGCAAAGCTTGTGTAAAGGAAAGACTTGCTCTTGTTAAGGCTAAGAAAAATGAGTACACTAAATGATTAGTGTAATCATTCCATCCTTAGATCGCCCACAGAGATTAATTTCTTGTCTTACATCTCTTCAAAAGTATTCAAAGGGATCAGTAGAAGTAGTAGTAATTTTAGATGGTGAAGATAAATCATCGCTGGAAGCAGTAACTGATTTTGCAACAAAAGGTGTTACTATACCAATTACAGTAAGAATCCTTAAAGATCATCCTACTCCAATAGAGAAATGGAATCATGGTGCTAAACATTCCAAGGGTGGATGGATCATGCTCGCGGCGGATGATATTGTATTTACTCAAGAATGGGATATAGTTTCTTTAGCAACCCCAAATCATGGATTCTTAGCATTAAGAGATACCGTACAATTAGATAGATGGTTCGAGCCTCATTATATGGCAACAAGAGGGTGGTTAAAGCAATTCAATGGTGGAGTTTTAGCTTGTCCTCATTATAAGCATTGGTGTCCTGATACGGAGATTGCCCAAAGGGCGTATAGAGCAGGACATTATAAAGTCTCCGAAGCTATTATCCCACATAATCATATAATCTGGGGAACTGCTCCTAATGATGCAACTTATGATAGAGCAAAGCCTTATCATAATACTGATCTAAAGCTCTTTAACGAACGAATGTCTAAAAGTTTTCCTAATGACTATGAGGGTTATTTGTGAATAGAGTACCGACTACAGCTAGAGTTAATGTTTACGATACTAAAGATGAATTCCATAATGAGTTTATTACTGTAGAAACTAATTACTACTCAGAAGATAGAGTAGATATAACATTTTTGGATACTACATTTACCGTTGTTGTTGCTGATATTATCCTAGCAATTAAGCGGTGTTCACGTGATTAGTGATATAACATTCGAGAACCGCCGCTTCACCTTCGCCTTCCCTCACGCTGGAACTATAAGTGTTCCATTTCATTTCTCTATAGTCAACATGCTAATGCATGAGCGCTCTAAGGATAAAGATCATTGTCTCCTAGGATCATTTCGAGAGCATGGAAGTTGTCACGTTCCATTCAATCGTAATGCTATCTGTGGGGAATTCCTAGACAAACTTACTGATGACTACGTTGTCATGGTAGATACAGATATAGAGTTTCATCCTACATTACTAGAAGCGTTTGATATACTTATTACTGAATACGCTACAAAGTATCCAGTCTGGGATAGAGTTAACTATCCTCATATTATAGCTGGGAGAGTAGATATCGGGAATGGAATGCCAGTTTTCTATCATCGTTTTGCCGAAGGTAAATATAAGCACGACCCGCGGCCATTTAAAGGATTAAAACATTTTGGTGCTGTGGGATCTGGTATCATTGCTATATCTCGCTGGTGCTTGGCGACTATGGTTAATGAAAGTCGGTCTTATCACTTCTTCAACCATTTACAGGAAGTTGAGACAATAATTCATCCTGATCTATGTACAGTGTCAGAGCATCATAAAGAACCTTCACGAGTGGGAAAGCTCATGAGTGATGATTTTAGTTTCATTCATTTTGCTAGAAAACATGGCTTTATTCCTTACGGTGCATGGGAAATAAAAGGTGTTCATTATAAGACAAATCCAATTGGCTCTGCCTATTACGAGACATTAGAAGAGTATGAAGCTTATAAGAAAGCTAATCCTGACGCAGTTCCTGATTGGTTAAGTGATGAGACATTCAAAGAGGAGAAGTAATATATGCTGTATTGCACAGATTGTGAAAAGTTGAAGAAAGAGAAAGAGGATCTCTTTGCAATTCTAAAGGAAACATTGGCAGTTTATAGCTCTCTGGTACGAACTATTACAGAATTGATAGTAATATTCAGAAAGGATCTAAAGTGAAATTAGTATTAATCATCCGCGGGTTAGCTAAGGGCCGCCGGCAGAAACTTATTGATGAAATCAAAGAACCTTATGAACTAGAAGATTACACTCAGATTGACACCCCGGCGCCGAAAGAGAAGATTACGAAAGAAGAACTAAAGCGACTTAATAGCCTTGCGTATGAGAATTTTAAGTCTGCGGTAAATATGGACAAAGAGCTGATCATTGTAAATAATACTAACACTAAGCGTTATCATTACTATTACTATCTCACTTACGCTCAGGATCATGATTACTTAACAGCAGTAGTAATTGTTCCTTGGAATGATATGAGTGATAGAGAACTTGTTATTGATGGGGGAAATACAAAACCCGCCAGCATTTACAAAACCTATCGAAGGGACTTTCAATGGGAGATTTAATGATATTAACTTATCAAACTAGTGGATTTATAATATTTAATGTTTCTAAGTCTCACTGGAGAAAATCATAATGAAAATTGGGGTACTTAATCCTTTCAATTTTTACTGGGAAAATCCAGACATTCAAACTAGAGTAGAAGCAATTCGTACAGAAAATGAAAGGTTAAGACAAGTACATCCTTTTGCAACACATTCTTTTGTACTTAAAGATAAATATGGTATTGTTATTAAAGAACTGCATATCAATAATTTCGGTTATTCTATAACTAAAGAATTAGGAAAAATATAAAATGAGTGATGACATTAATAGATACAGGGCTTTCTATCTGAGAGCAGATATTTGTGTAAGTATTAAATTCAAAGATGGAAGAACTCCACTTATTCATGATGCTATTCTAAAAGTGATGCAAACTTTGAGGTCGCAACCAGAAATTTTAATGTCCGCATTTGGAGAATATATGCCAGCTTTAACTTGTATTAATGAAGTATTATCTCCAGAACAAATAGCTATTATAGATGGGAAATATAAAAATGACTGATAGCACAAAGACATTACCAATTAGAGAAATCTCAATCGCTACACGATTAGAGGGAATCCAAGGCTTTATTCAACGGGCAATTAATGATAATAAGCTATTGATGGAAGCATTAGAAGCCACACTAAAAGTTACTAGTGTTAATGATAAGCGCTTCCATATTTCTGCTTCCCAAACATATCTGAATAAAGTTACTGAAGATATTGCTACAGTTCATTTTCATATTATGAAATTTTGATGCAAACAATATTAATCAGCGCTAACAAACTAGACAAAATCCAACAATGCCCGCGGCTCTTTAATTATCTATATGTAAAAGAATTAACTTCTTTTACTAGGCCCAGTTATATAGAAGAAGGGGATTTATTTCATTATCTCTTGAATCTTCATTACAAGGCAAAAATCACCGCGGCGGATTATAATATTGATACTCTAATAGAACTGGGGCGCAACCATGCTACTGAACTATCTATTACTAGCCCTGAATTAGAAGAGAATATAGCACTTTTCAAAGAGTATGTTCTGTATTATCAACAGGAGAATTGGACCCCTGAAGAATCAGAAGTTCCTTTTGCAATGCAATTGTTAGAAGATACCGCCGCGGGCATTCGTATAGTATTGGAGGGTAAAATTGACCTACTATGCAGAGAATCTAAAACTGACCAACCTTTGGTGGTGGATCATAAGCGTGTTTCTAGGAACTTTGCTCCTTTCGACAGAGATAATCAAAAACTTGCTTACTGTCTTGCTACAGGTAGACGAGATTTCGTTATCAATCAAATCGGGGATCAGAAATCATACTCTGTGGATAAAAGACTCGTCAGATACTATTTTAATATTTCAGACTATCAAGTCGAAGAGTTCTTAGAAAATACTATTCACTGGACTATGGAAATTGTTAAAATAATAGGAGCAGCTGCGGCGGGTGATTATATTGCTGGAAATTATACTGCTTGTGTGAAGTTCAATAAGAAGTGCATGTTTTATGATGTATGTAACACCAGAGATGAATATAAAGAAGCTAAGTTAAAGGAAGCATTTAAGCCTAAGACTGATTTCTCTTTGTTTGGGAGTGAATAATGTTAACTACAATAATTCTTCCAGACTTATTAGCAATAGCAACAATAAAAGCAGAAGCAGGAAATCAACTACTCCATGGAATGCAGGCAGTAGGAGAAGTAATAAGAAATAGAACAAAACGGAAATATAATTCTGATGGGAGTATTATTGGAACTGTTCTGAGACCCTTTCAATTTTCTTGTTGGAATCATGATGCAACAAACAGAAGTTTAATGATTAGGTCACTAACTGCCATTACATTGAGTAATACTATTCCACAAGTAAGTGTTAGTGATGCTATTGTTGCATGGAAATATAGTGAGAGCTCTAGTCTAGTACTTGGGGCAGTATTATACCATACACAATGGATTGCTCCTAAATGGATTTATCATCCTAATGTTAAGAAGATAGTTCAAATTGGGGATCATATATTCTATGATGAGGTTATTTAATGCCGTCTACACGCGACATAGACCTTTGGAAATCCTTTAAGATTCTTTTAGTAGGACCTAATGGAATAGGTAAAACAGTAGCAGCAGCATCTTTTATCGAGGCAGGTCCTGTTACAATAAGAGATTTTGATGGTAGATTAGAACCG
>Ga0184627_10000387_pt1 | contig 17569 bp, 12 predicted proteins | sample PLM3_127_b1_FD_133150 | JGI IMG/M metagenome (GOLD analysis project Ga0184627, IMG submission 133150) | Groundwater sediment microbial communities from an aquifer in East River, Colorado, USA - PLM3_127_b1 | ecosystem: Environmental > Terrestrial > Soil > Riparian zone | place: USA: East River...
CTTATCGCTGCAGGAAGAATTTTTCAAAATCCTGAAGTCGGTGCCGGAGATTGATTCTGCCAGAGCGAAAATACGCGTAATGGCCAAAGAAAAACTGGCGCTTTTGTCGCCCGAGGAAATTAAAACACTGGGACTTTCAGAGCAGGAAATCAGCGCGCAAATTGCCAGTTTTACATCGCCTTGGTTTCGGGCGTTTTTGGTTTATGACCCAATTCCGACATTACAAAGAGTACAATGCCCGTTGTTGGTCTTATTCGGAGAACTGGATTTGCAGACTTCGGCCATACAGAATGCGCCGGTGATTGAGCAGGCCCTGAAAGAAAGCGGCCACAAAGATTTCACGGTAAAAGTTTTGCCGGGAATGAATCATCTTTTCCAGACGGCTACGGTCGGTTCACCGAAAGTCTACGGTCTGATTCCGGAGACCTTTTCGCCGGTGGCATTGGAGACGATGAGCGAGTGGATATTGGAGCGGGTGCGGTAGGTGAAAAAACCTCCCTCCCTGCCCCCTCCCCTGAAGAGGGAGGGGGGAGATTGAATAAAGTGTTGTTGGTTATTCTGTTGACCCCACCCGACGTTCATTCGCTTTCGCTCATTCACTTTGGGTGGGCTACATTTGGCTGACAGCACAGTTGCGACGAATATTTGCGATGTCAGCTTGAATCTTGACTCTGTCGATAGATTATTTACCTTGATGATTCAAGCTTGCGGGCAGACGAGGGCGTCTGCCGCGCACAAAACATTTCTGGCGGGAACCCACCCTAAATGGTGGGCCACCCGGATGGATGATGGCGGCGTAGCTCAGTTGGTTAGAGCAGCGGAATCATAATCCGCGTGTCCGGGGTTCGAGTCCCTGCGCCGCTATTTTATATAATGGGTCATTTCCGCTATTTTTACCCTTAAATAGTTCATAATACTTAAGTAATTTCGGGCATTAAGCTTAGCGGCAGCCCCAGTCAATTAAGCTCCCGAACGCTGTTACCGATAAAAGTATTGGTACTGGTTCAATCCGGATTTTTAACCTGAAAGCGCCAAGATGTGAGAAAATAGCGCGGCAAAAACCTAACGAAGCTGAACCGGGTGGCAGGGATGAACGAAAGAAGAAAAGCGCAGAGAAAAGAAACTGATCAATTCTTCGGGGTGTATGACCGGGAAACCGATGAATTTATCGGCCGCCTGGTTGATATGAGCACAAAAGGAATGAAGATACATTCGGTCCGGCCCTTGGAAATCGACACAGTCTACGAATTCAGAATTGACCTGCCTAAATCAATTGCCGGTCAACGTCATCTTTGCTTCGACGGGAAATGTGTGCGCTGTACTGAAAGTGTGAACTCGAAAGAGAATTTTGAAGCGGGATTTCAAATTACAAATATTGAGTTTGAAGAGTTAGAAACAATTCAGTACCTCCTCAACGACGCACTTTTTCGCGAATTGAACGAGCAGCCCAGAGTTACATTGTCGAAGAAGATAATTTAACCTCTATCCGGCGGCAAATAAATCCATAGACATTGCAACGGACGCTATAGTTCGGGTTCCTGCGCCGCTATTTTTTGTTGAATAATCCGTTAAAAGATGCCATTTATATCTTTGATTTGAGGATGATCTGAATTCCAATGGAAAGTTTGCTTTGCGCAATTGGGAGCAATTAATGAAAAAGTTGGTAATCTTAGTTCTCGCAATTTCATTCTCCGAGGAAGTTTATGCTAATCAGTGTTCTCCATTACATATCTTCAGAGGATTTGATTATTGGGAATATTTTGGGGCAGCTATAGACATTGGCGGCGATGCCAATGGAGACGGCTATGACGACATCATTGTGGGCGCCGGGTTCTTAGATTTTGAAGGGCAAGAAGATAAGGGTGCTGCTTTTGTTTTCTCCGGTTTAACAGGAGACACGCTCTTTGTTTTTCGTGGAGGAATACCAATGGTCTACTTTGGTCTCGCGCTGGCATGGGCCGGTGACGTGAATAACGATGGTCACGACGACATCATAGTGGACTCACCAGGGGGAAGTCGGACTTACGTCTTTTCGGGATTGGACGGAGATACACTGTATGTTTTCACAATCGAAAGTGAGAATTATGGACTGGGTCGATCCGTAGCAAGCGCGGGAGATGTCGATAATGATGGTCACGATGACATGATTGTCGGAGTTCATGGATTTGATAATAGTAGAGGCAAAGTCTATGTGTTTTCGGGAAGTTCCGGTGAAGCCCTATTTGTCCTTTCGGGGAATCTCCAAGAAGATAATTTTGGTATCAAGGTGTCCTCGGCAGGAGATGTAAACGGCGACGGTTTTGATGACTTTATGATTAGTACTGATCCTGCACACGAACCGTTCATTGAGCAGGTTTTTGTCTTTTCAGGTTTGACCGGGGATACGCTTCACATATTTTCAGGCGACAAGAGTGGGGGGACTAATTTCGGCGGAAGTACGGCTTGTGCCGGAGATGTAAATGGCGATGGCTATGACGATCTAATCATTGGCGAATCCGGGTACAGCGGGACCGCACTATTCATAGGACGGATTTATGTTTTTTCTGGCGTCAATGGAGATACAATCGAAGTTCTTACCGGGCAACAGTTCAACAGTGTATTCGGCAGTAGTGTTTCTGGGGCAGGCGACGTAGACCAAGACGGTTACAGTGATTACATGGTCGCTGCCAGCGGTTATAGCATGGGAGATCTAGGTCCAGTTGGCAGAGTGTACGTTTTTTCGGGACAGACGGGTGATACTTTGCAACTATTAACCGGGAATGGATACTATATGCGTTTGGGCGGGGTCGCAAATTCTGCTGGAGACGTCGATGCAGATGGTTATAGAGATATTGCATTCCATTCGTTGTATCTTGACTCTTCCGGTGAATATCTAACCAGAGTTTCTGTTTATCCTGCTATCAGTTGCAGAGGAAACAGAGGAGACATCAATGGAGACCAATTTGATGCTGATTTCATGGACTTAATTAACTTGGTTGATAGGATTTTTCGAAACGGTCCCAATCTGTCATGTTTTGTCGAATCAGATGTTAATTCTGATGGCACGCACGGAAACATACTTGATTTAGCTTTTCTCGTGAACCGCATTTTCCGTGGGGGGCTGGCACCGGGGCCGTGCTAATTCTCAGGTTTTCTTATTAGATTGAATGCTGCATACGCAAAATGAGATTGCCACGCCCCGATAAGAATCGGGACTCGCAATGACTTGATATTGGTATTTCGTTTTCAAAGGGGCAGACGAGGGCGTCTGCCGCCCACAAGTGATTGCCACGTCCGCCGCGGCGGACCGCATTGACTTGATTCTACAAGTCAAGCGGCAGACCCTTCGACAGGCTCAGGACAAGTGAGGGCGTCTGCCGAGCACAATTTGAAATAAGCGGCTGTCAGGTCGGGAGACCTGACAGCACGTGCGTTATTAGCAAATCTAGTTGGGGCAGTGCGTTGGGGAGGGACCGGCGCGAAAAATAAAATTCACCATGTAATTCAAGTCCCGCAGGTTTAGCGAACCGCAGGAGCCGTCCACATCGCCCGCTTGCAGAATTACCGGCGATGGCCCGCCTCGGAATATGTCATTAACCATAAAATTCAAATCATTAACATTAACTTGCCCATCACTGTTGACATCGCCGGATCTGTGCCCGATTGACGTAAACGTCCCCTCGATGGCAAACAGCGTTTCGTCATTGAAACTTCCCGCAACCGAATAAGCCTGCGTATCCGTGTCCCAGAGGAGTCCGTAGGGCGGCAGGAATTCGGTAATCGACACGCTTATTTTAAGGGCGTCGCCGCCAAAAATAGTGTGAGGTGTGATTTCTACATTAGCCGGAACTAGATTCCCGTTGACTAATATGCTGCTCTGGTCAACATCGCCGGGGGCGTAACCGCCGGTAAAATCACCGGCCCAGATGGCCACAAAGAATTCGTCAACAGGGTGCGCAGAGGCGGCAAAAATTGGGTTCGGCAGAATAAAATAATTGGTAGCGGTTACCGGATCGGCATTACTTGAACTGCCAAGCAAAAGGGCTATAAGTAATGATGTTAATGAAACTCGTGATTTCATAAGGCACCTCGTTATGTCTGAAGGCTCTGTTCGAGCCGCAAGTAGTTGATGACCACATAATATAAAGCTGCATTGTAAAATCATCAACCATAAATCTTCCAAAATTGGAAGTCCGGATATTTCGAGATTATCTGCTGTTTTCTCATGGACTCATTCTGCCACAATCATTTAGCGGTTGAAACAGAGCAAACGGGACATTATATTTGGATGAGTCCTTCAATCAAGCAAAAGCAGGTCAATTTGCGAAACAGGCATTTACTTGGTTTTATATTTTTAACCACTGTTCTCATTTTCGGTAATTATTTGCCGGCACAGCCAATTGAGGAAAATCATAATTTCAGTTTGGAATGGGAATTTTCTAATTCAGTTTCAATTAACACTTACCAAATCCACTCATTGCCCTATCGTTCACTTGAAGAAATCCTGGCCCTTCAAAACGGTGTGGTAGAAATGCGCGACCGGGACGGGATTTTTTCTTCGTCCGAATCTGAATTGCACGTGCGCGGGGGAAGAGATTATGAGAATGGTTTCTATCTCAACGGTGTCAATGTTGTAGACCCGATTACAGGGGTATACACTGCCAATTTCAGCATACGCGCATTGGAGAGAATTGATTTCTATTCCGGCGGATTTCCGGCGCAATTTGGGAATGCCAATTCGAGCATTATTGAAATGTCGACTATATCAGGCGGTGAAAAAATTTCGGGCTATGGAGAGATATTAACCGACAACGAAATCGGCTCGGACTTCGGCAAAACTAATTACTTGATTAGTCTCGATGGCCCCATTACAAAATCGAAAAACTTGAGATTTTTTGGACTGGTGGAGCGCACCAGATTCGATGACCGTTATCCGTCGCCGATTACCGATGACGCCTTGCCGGGCAGTCCTATTAGACTCCCGAATAATTGGCTTGAAGGCTGGACGTACCATGGCAGATTGGATTTTGGTCTGAATAATAGAATGAACCTGTCGGCGCATCTTGACGGCTCCAATCAGGAGTGGAGAGAATATCAGCACGCCTACTATTTTGACTCGGCCCATTCGCCTTTTCACGATGATGACAACTTAGCCATTGGGGGAACTTTCAATCACGAGATCGTTGCCAACCAGACGAGCTATACAATTGGGGCATCATTTTTCCGCTCGGAGAGATTTCAGGGGGATGGGGTTTACAAAGATGATTTGTGGGCTTATGGGCGACCGGGTGGTAATTACGGAACCGATCCATTCAATCTGTTTTACTACAGTGATATCGATTCGACAGCGGTGGTAACCGACACTGTAAGAGTTTACATGAGCGCTACCGACACGGTCGGGCAACCGCGCACTTTCGTGGTCGGCGGGGATGAAGGGCACGTTTACAGCAATTATTTACGACATAGGGCGGATGTTTTTTCTTTGGCTGGAGAACTAAACCACAGTTTCAGAAAATGGCACAGGGGCACTCTTGGAATTGAGTATAAAAGGAGCGCTATCAGGTACTATCAGCACTTGTTTCCTGACAACGTCTGGGAAGGAGTGCCGGGGAACGGTTTTGTTGATGCCATAAACTACGGGTATGATGATTTTGGCAATGAATCTGACAAGGCGAGCTGGGAGAATGAGATAAAGAATCCGGTAACCTTGTCCGCTTTTCTAGAAAACAAATTTACTTACGACAAGTTGGAGATTTCACCATGTATCCGGTTGGACAGATGGGATTTGGATGCCCTAAAGTTCCGAAACGTGGAATTGCCATTGGATCCGGATTCACTTCAATTTAACAGTAATCCCAACGATGACTCGTTAATCCAAACGCTTGAATTAAGTGATATGGAAGCGGTTGATGCGATTACAAGACTGTCGCCGCGTCTGTCCGTAAGGGTCCCTTTCAAGAATGGGACTACCATTCACGGTAACGCCGGCATTTACTTTCAAATGGCCCCTTACCAGTATCTGTTTAATGATTACGAATTCTTTGATTACAAAATTAGAACGGGCGGTTATTACATTCCACTTGGGAATTCTGCCCTGCAGCCTCAAAAGAATACTCTCTTGGAGGTTGGATTATCGCAGGAAATAAATCAAGACGTAATAAAAGTATTACTGGGTGTAAAAGGTTTTTACAAATGGTCGAACGACGAAATACAGGTCTATACCCAGCCGTCGTTACCAAGAGCATTTGCCACTTATCGGAATGCAGATCAGGCCGATGTATATGGCCTTGAATTAATGCTTAATCTGAAATACGGTAAATATACTAACATTGAGTTTCGCCGCTCAATGGCAAAAGCAAGCGGGACAGGATCATTTGCCAACGCACAAGGCAATGTGGCTTGGGTAAATGCAAATTCACCAATAAACTCGGCTCCGTTGGATTATGACCAGCAGGAAAAGTTCGCTATGAAACTTGAATTCGATTTTCGGAATAAATCTGAAGACCTTAATCAAATTATTCAAGGCCTGGTATTCAACTTTATTCTGAAATACGGAAGCGGTCTGCCTTATACTCCAATTCAGGTGACAAATGAAGCAACATTGGGCGCATTTGCGCCTATTGCAATTGATTATAGGAATGCACATGCGATGCCATATACTGTTACTCTTGATTTTTATCTCGAAAGATCAATTACATTAAGCCATCTGCGTCTGACTCCATTCGTATCCGGCACCAACCTGGTTGACAAGAAAAATGTCGCCAATGTATGGAATGGTTCCGGTCTGCCCAACTCTACCGCTTGGCTTCAGACCCCTGAAGGGCAGCAATTCATCCAAGCGACTTCCTCTCCTGATTACACCGGTTTGAACGGGGAGGGAAAGTATTATATTAGAGAACAAGTGCCGCAGCATTATTATGCACCGAGGCAGTTCTTTTTCGGTCTGAAGGCGGAGTTTTGAGAATGAATCGATTAACTTTAAGTTTAGGCATCTTCCGCGGCGGGCCGAGTGGGGGGCGTGTTATTAGTTACGACGAGATTGCTTCACCCCGATAGGAATCGGGGTTCGCAACGACGGCCTTTTAATCTCACTTTATTTGAAAGGGGCAGACCCTTCGACTTCGCTCAGGACAAGCGCGGGCGTCTGCCGCGCACAATTTGAATTAAGCGGCTGTCAGGTAGGGAGACCCGACAGCACAGTTAATGCCGATACGATCCCACAGCAAGCTGTGGGCGACCAGTTGAATAGGCAGAACCGCTCGATAAGAATCGAGGGTTCTGCCCTACAAGATTTAATTCTCGCGGAATTCTTTCGTTCGGGCAATTACGGTGGCGGCGACGGCGTCATCGAAGACGTTTACAGTCGTGCGGCAGCGGTCTAAAAACCAGTCCACTGCGAAGATTAAACCGATTCCTGTAATCGGCAGATTTACTGCTTGAAGCACAATCACCATCATGACCGTCCCGGCGTGAGGAATTCCGGCGGCGCCAATGGCGGCCAAAGTGGCGGTGAGTAGTACGATTATTTGCTGGCCGATAGACAGATCAATTCCGGAAATCTGGGCAATAAACAAGGCGGCTACTGCTTCGTATAATGCCGTGCCGTTCATATTAACCGTAGCACCCAAAGGCAATACAAATTGCACCACTCGGCTGTCGATTTTGTTTTTCTCGATAGCGGCTTCCATATTTAAAGGTAAAGTGGCTGATGACGAAGCTGTTGCAAAAGCTGTCGTTAATGGTTTGACCATGTTCAATACAAAAGGGAGCGGATTACGTTTCCCCAAAAACTTAAGGATTAAGGGGAGAATAATAAAGCCGTGAATAAACAATCCTAATAGAACTGTCAATGAGTATTTCCCCAGTCCCGCCACCAGTTGGTCAAAAGAGGCGGCATTTTTGGCGACAACGGCGCCGATGATGGACATGACACCAAGCGGAGCGATATAAATTATCAAATGCACGATTTCCATCATGGCCAGATTGACGCCTTCAAAGAATCTGATTACAGTTTTGGCTTTGTCGCCGACAGCGGTCAACACTCCGCCAAACAAAAGAGAGAAGACTATTAAAGGGAGAATGTCACCATCGGCGGCGGCTTTGAATAAATTGCGCGGAACCAAACTTAAGAAAATATCGACAATCCCTTTACCTTCGCTTTTGGCGACTATTTCGGGCAGTTCAGTCTGCCAGGCGGTGATACCCTCTCCGGGTTTTATCAGGTTGACCAGAATCAAACCAAGAGTTACGGCCATAATGGTAGTGCATAGAAAATAGAGCATCGTTTTGGCGCCGGTGCGGCCGATTTTACGAATGTCTCCCAGCGAGGCCACTCCGACAATCATCGAGGCCACCACCAGCGGAATGACGACCATCATTAGAGAGTTCAGGAAAATCGTTCCGACAAACTCGATTTTGAGAAAGAAGTCACCTGCGTAAAGTCCGCCCAGAGCGCCCAAAACGGCCCCGACCACCATTAAAAGGAGGACGATATTTCCGGATTTTTCGGTCATGATTTTATCTCGTCAATATGAGAGTTATAATTCCAGTAATGATATGGGGTTAGTTCCGGACAGACAACTGCTAATCGTAGTTGGGGAGTTCAATGGACCCCACCCCCTAACCCCCTCCCCGCCGCGGGCGGACTTTCAGCCCCAGAGGGAGGGGGGAAGATGGATTCCCGACTACTCGGGAATGACTGTCTTCTGGCTGTCAGATGAAATTGCTTCGTCCCGATAGGAATCGTGACTCGCAACGACGATACGCTGTCTTATAGTTGGAGGCTGTCAGGTGAGGACACCTGACAGCACATTAGTTTCCACCAGGAACCACTCCCCTGAAGAGGAAGGAGAGAGAAGAACTTCTTTACAAGAGGATTGTACAAAGTTGTGAAGTAGTTACCAAGCCAGTCGAAAAGGAATAGTAGCGAGAAGTATTTAATGCAGTTTTCAAAAGAAGAAATTTTACAGCCGCAATCAATTCCTGCGGCCAAGTCGGAGCGTATATCCACTCGATGGCTGGTGCTTTCGGCTGGAAAGAGTCCATTCTTTCATGCGTCTTCGTATGCGGACAATCTTCAAGAATCTTTGACAAAGCGTCATAAGAGAGCCATCAGGGTTGAATCATCAAACATTATTGCCGACTCGATAACGTCAATTCGAAAACTGGTCAGATTGATTCCACAGTTTGACTCAATTCAACTCATGTATGATGGGACAGTTTCATTTTCCAAAAGCATTTTGCCTGCAGCGGTTATCGCGCGCTTTTTCGGGAAACGCGCAGCCCTGCTTTATAACCCCGACCAAATAGTTGACGAAATCCCACGTTGGCATCGCAGAGCTATGTTACTGTGCAGTAATGTTTATGTCGGAACGAGATATTTGAAAAGAGAATTGGCTAAACAAAATGTCAAAAGCGAAGTTATGCTTCCGCCGGTGAGTACAAGTGCATTGCCGGCACGTACTATCAGAGAAATCCAACCGCATATTTTGTTAGTTAACAACAGCGCTGTTGATTCCGGCGCAATCTGCGCCATGCGGGCATTTATAATGGTCAAGCACAAATATCCCAGAACAACCATGACAGTCGTGACCGATGAACCGGTGCGCTGGCTGATGGGAGTAATGCAGCTGGGACAGAATATTCAGGGACACGATTATGTCAGTCCCCACAAAGAACAGGACGTAAAAAAGATTTTTGGCGAGGCAGACTTATTTGTGAATTGCTCCGCATCGGAAGCGGCGCCATCGGCACTTTTGGCCGCTATGGCAACGGGGATGCCGTCGATCAGTTTTGAAACTTACGGCGCCAGAGAAATCATTGAGAATGGCATAAACGGACTTTTGATTCGTCACAACGACCACAATCAATTGGCCGAAGAGATAATCAGACTTATCGAAGAGCCGGCGCTGGCGCCACAAATGTCGAAAGAAGCGGCGAAATTGAGAGCCAAAGTTACCGTTGAAAACATCGTCCGGTATTTGCAATAGTTCTTACTCTTAGAGTAACCCAAACAAAATGGATTCCCGACTACTCGGGAATGACAAATCGTGGCCAATTTGTTTAAGAAGAGATTGCCACAACTCGATAAGAATCGAGTCTCGCAATGACGATTCTTGCCTTTGCGTCAGAGGGGCAGACCCTTCGGCAAGCTCAGGACAAGCTTGGGCGTCTGCCGCCCACAGTAACACCGTAAAAGCCACATCACATTTGACAATTTTCGCTTGAAAGCGCCAGTGGCGTTCTTTATTTTTATTAATCAATTCATTGTCCAATAAGCGAAAGGAATTAGTTGACCGAGGGAAGTTCGAAATTCAAAGTGGCCATTATCATCGCCGTCCAAAACGATGAGAAGAATATCGCCCGTTTGCTCGACCAGATATATCTTCAGGATATTTCTATGGACAAGGTCGAAGTGGTAGTTGTTGACGGCCTTTCCACAGACAAAACCCGTGAAACGGCGGAGGGCTTTAAGCAGCGCTTTGGTTCATTGAAAGTTCTGGACAATCCCTCAAAATTTAAATCCGCCGCTTATAATATCGGCATTAAGAATTCCGAGGCGCCCTATATTTTTACTATCGATGCCAATACTTCATTTCCAAACAAGGATGTACTGAAAAGCATGGTTGAACTATTCAAAGGGACTGATGCAGTGTGCCTGTGCCGCCCGCAGCCATTGGCACCGCCTGATTCGAGCGAGTTTCAGCAAGCGGCGGCCTATTGCCGGTCGTCCGGAATGGGGCATCGGCCGGGGATGGAAATTGTGGACGACTATGAAGGGAATGTTGACCCGACGGCATCGGGCTGCATGTATAAACGGGAAGTATTTGAAAAAGTTGGTTTTTTCGATGAGTCTTTCGATGGCTGCGAAGATATTGATTTCAATTATCGGGTCAATGATGCCGTACCTAATTCATATCTATCACAAAAACTCCGGCAGGACTATTATCCTCCGGAGACGCCGAAGGGATTTTGGCTGCAGATGTATCGGTACGGCAAAGGTCGATTCAGGTTTGCCCGAAAACACAACGAGTATTCTATAATGCAGTGGCTGGCGGGTTTTGGTGTGGCGATTTTTCTTATACTGTTGATATCATCACTACTGTCGCTCAATGCGTTTTCCAGATTCCAGACATTGCTGATAGTTTACTTATTGGTTATTTTAGTGTTTTCGCTGTATCTGGCGGTACGAAGAAATTATTTGGGGTGTCTCTTGTGGGGGCTGGTGATATTTCCCATAATTCATTTTGGTCTGGGATTCGGATTTTTACGTGAACTTCTATCGCACGCATCAAAGAAGTAAGTTCAAATTAGAATTATATGAAGAGATTTAGTTATTCAGCGCTGGAAAGTTTCAATACCTGTCCGCAGCAATTCAAATTTGCCAGTATCGATAAGGTCGAAATTCCCAAGCGAATATCGGCCGATATGTATCTGGGTGCGGCGGTTCATCGTGCGCTGCGGGTTCTCTATACACATGGCGCCGACGGCATATTGTATCCGCTCGATAAACTGCTGGAGGGGTACGACTACGAGTGGGAGAAACCGAAAAAAGAGCATCTGGTGGCCAGTAGTGAACAGTACACTATCGATGACTATATCCGCCTCGGCCGCGAAATGCTTCAGCGCTATTACGAAAAGTATCAACCGTTCAATGAGGGGACATTGCTGGGTTCGGAAATGAGATTAAGTTTTGAACTTCCCGGGACGCCGTTCAAATTCGCTGCTGTACTCGATTTACTTTTGAAAAAGAAAGACGGTTCTGTCGAAATTCGTGATTTCAAAACTGGCCAGAGAATTCCCAGCGTGAAAGACAGGGGTTTTTATTATCAGATGGGGATGTATCGGCTGGCCTTGAAAGTTTTGTATCCGCAATATAAAGATGTCGAGTTGACGCAGTATTTTCTGCGCAAGGATGAATTGATCTCGCGCAAATTGACAGACGATGAACTTGATTTAGTCACTGAAGAATTCCGTAATGCGGTATTAGAAATCAAAAACGCCATTCGATTGAACGATTTCCCTACAAAAGAAGGCTCACACTGCCGCTTCTGCGAATACTTTAACATCTGTCCGGCCAAGCGGCACGGCCAGATGCTTAACGGGGGGAAGGCGTTTGAGGATTTAGACGAGAAAGAAAAAATTCAGAAAATGAAAGAGTTGGCTACGCGGTTTATCGAAATCAAAGACCAGGAAAAGACGGTCAAAAATGAAATCGAGGCCTTGAAAGGTGATTTGTTTCAGTTAGCCAAAGATACCGGTTTGACGGGATTCGAAGGGGACGGCGGCAAAGTCAAAATTACATTAAAGCAGAGCGAAAAGTTTGTCACTAAAACCGAAGACGCCGATGCTTTTGCTTCACTGGTGGCGCTGACCCGTGAACTGGGGCTTGATGAATTTATGACTCTCGATTCGAACGCCCTCTACAAAGAGGGCGTCGCCAAAGAGCGGCTCACCGATGAGATGATGCAGAAGTTGAAGGAGTTTATACGCAATAGAGAAGAGAATAGTGTGAGAGTCGTAAAGAGTCGCAACGATGAGCCGGAGAATGCGGATTAGGGAAATCTACTAATGTGGACGACTTGGCAAAATATTGAAATTGCGAAATCAAAAAAAGGAGCGTTCCAAGATTTTGGAATTTATCAGATTCGCGCAACTAACAGGAATTCTAATGTTATCCCCATTCAAAGGCTAAATGGAGTTGGTGTTTTGGGCATCTTATATATTGGTCGCTCCGGTTTCCGAAATCAAAATACAGCGCGCACAGTGGCAAGAAGATTATCAGAGTTTGTTATGGAAGGACATTCAGGCGGCATTACCTATGGATTAGCATATGCAGTATTGAATAAGAATCCTGACTTTTCGGGCCACAGTCTTGAGGTGCAAGCAAAGTTTTTGCAAGATGCAGATATTGAGAAAAGTGAAGCAATGGCACTGCGCGAGTACTTCTTGAAATTTGCTGAACTGCCACCTTTTAATTCTGCGTTTCCAAATAAGAAATCATTTAAATAAGGTTAGCTCACAACTTGCTGCGGGATCGTTTGGTATTTAGAATATTGCTATAATTATCTGACTGGATTCCAAGTGAAGCGTGGGAAAACGGATATTGACTCATCGAGTCAATCGGCAGATGAGGACGTCTGCCGCCCACAGGGGGAATTGACTCTTCGAGTCAAGCGGCAGATGAGGGCGTCTGCCGCGCACAAGAACACGATCCCACCGCAAGCGGTGGGGCACCCAAGACGAGATTGCCACGCCCCGACAAGTCGGGGCTCGCAATGACTTTACTATTACTTTGAGTGACAATTGAGTCGAAACCGTCCGCCATGGCGGATTTCGACCTACTCAACTAAGAACTTTACTTCGGTTCGCGGACGACGAAGACCGGTATGATTTCCGCCTCTTTGCGGCGGTTGAGGGGCAAGGTGTCGGGTGGGTTATTGCGCTGAATGTAATCGGCAATGGCCATCAGAGAATTATTCGGCTGGGTGGTGGCGGTATCGACTTTCAGTTTCTCGAACGGCTTTTTGTCGAACGATGAAATATAAATCGTATATAACCGTCCGCTGCCGGGTGACAGCGTATGATTGGTCGGGCCCATATTGGCCAATAATCCCGTGGTTACACATTGAATGGCGGTATCAGCACGAAAGGCCTTGAACGCAAAGTGCTCGACCCGGCCGCCGCGGAAAATGGCGGAGTCGCCGACAATCCTGACGGTTCCGGCGCTCAATTTCAATGGAATCGAAATGCCGGCGACATACTCATCGTTGACCATGGAAATTGAAATTTTCCAGGTGGTCTCGTTGAGCTTTTCGACATCGGCATAAATGGTATCGGCTTTGCCGTATTTGTCGGTTTGGGCCAAAGCCGCGACCGGGACAAAGAACATCGTCAGTATTACTGACTTTATCAAAAATCTCATCTTTCCTCCGTGGCGCTCAAAATCTGTTGCCCAAGTTGTACCAATCTATTGGGCTAAAGTTCAAAAGCTTCTAATATAATCGGTTCTCCTGCCCGGAAGTTAATTCAGGCCGGAGAATATAGTTAAAGCTCTATTTTATATCAAGTTGTCCACAAGACCCCACCCCCGGCCCCTCCCCCAGAGGGAGAGGGGAGAAAGAGGGATTACTTCGCCACGGGCGGACCTCCCACGGAATGTTTGAAACCCACCCCAAGGGGTGGGCCACCGAGTCCTGTAGGCCAAATTCTCAACAGATTCGGTGCTTTTTCTCGAGCCGTCGGTAATGGAAAAAGGGAGATTTATGTGGCCATTTCGAAAAAGAGCCGGGGCAGCTGGCAAAAGTGCCGCCTCGTCTATGACTCCAAAAGCCAGCCAGCCGGATTCAATTAAAACAGTCGGAAAGCAATCTTTCAAAACCGCCGGTCAAATCAATGCCTTGATGGACTGGAATCAGAACGATGTCCAGTCCGGCCGGTTCAGAATCATGCTGTATCGATTTTTGACTGACAATATTCCTACGGTCCATTCCTGTATTTGGACCTGGGTGCGGCTTTCGGCTTCGCCGGGAAGATTCTCAATCGCTGAAGAATCAGTGAGCTCGCGTAAGGTTGAGGCTATAAACAGGCTAAACCTGCTTTCGGAAAGGTTGAGCGTGGGCGCTTCGGGCAATCCGGTGGCGTTGACCACGTTTCTGACCGATTTGTATTATTCTTTGTATCGTGATGGACTTTTTGCGGGATTTCTGACTGTCAATAAAGATGCTTTCGGTGTTGACAGGTTTATTCCGGTTGATCCGGCCGATGTTCGGATCGAAAGCGAGACCGACACTCGCAAGCTCATTTTAGAAGCCGCCGACAAGAACATCGACCTCGACCGTAAAGATTTCTATTACATTCCACTGAATTCAGGCATTCAGCGTCCGCTTGGTCGTTCAGTATTGCAGGCGATTCCATTTGTAAGCGCTGTGGAACAGCAATTAGTCAACGACATGCAGAAATCAGTGCACAATGCGGGATACAATCGCCTCCACATAAAAATTACGCCGCCGGTGCGCACGGCCGGAGAATCGGATACTGCCTATATCAGCCGCATCAATTCATACTTTGATTCCACCGTTTCACTTATTAAAACCATCGAAGTCGAGGATAACCCTGTCACCTGGGACAATATTTCGATAGAGCATATAGGACCCGAAGGAAGCCGCGCCACCACCAACAGTTGGTTTTTCAACCATCGCGCCATGATAGAAGAAATCTGCGCCGGTACCAACCTAGCTCCATTTTTACTGGGGTATTCATACGGCGCTACTACCACCTGGTCGGCGTTCAAGTTTGATATGGTCATGCGGCAAGTGCGGTCGATTCAGTCCGAAGTGGCCCAGTTTCTGGAATGGATTGGCAATATTGAATTGGCGTTGGCCGGAATCGACGCCCGCTGTCGTTTTGAATTCGATAACAGCTTTACTTATCAGGCCACCGATGAAGCCAATATCAAAAACGGACAAATCGACAGCATTCTCAAATTATATCAGGCAGGCTTGATTGACCAAAACACCGCCCGCACCAAAGCGGGAGCGCTGTTATAAACGAGTTTTGGGAAAAAGTAGATTGGCAGCGAGGACTGGTTGACCCGTCTTATTTTGCGGAATCTGTTCTCGGCGTTGAGCTTCACCCCGGCCAACAAAAGTGGCTGAAAAACTGCACGGCACGGGAAAACTTGTTGGTAACGGGGAATCGCTGGGGGAAATCTTTTGTCTGCGCGGTAAATATCATTCATAACGCTATTTACAAACTTCGCCCATTCAAGTACGAAAACGTAAAGCAGTATCGCATTGTAACTGCCTCTATTACGCAGGACCAGGCCAACATTATTTTCAATACTGTCCTACGGTTGATTAGGCAATCGGAACTGTTAGAGCCGCTATTGAAAAAAGTGACTATGTCACCCTACCCCAAAATGAGGATTGGTAACGGGGCCACAATTGAATCGCGCACTACTCAAAACCGAGGACAATATTTGCTGGGGCAGGATTATGATTTGTTTATTTTCGACGAAGTTGCTTTCGAAACTGATCCTGAATATGTGGTCGAAGAAGTTATTCAGATGCGTTTGGCCGACCGAGAGGGTCGGCTGCATTTAGTGTCCACCCCTAACGGGAAGAACTGGTTTTATAAGCGCGCCAGAGAGATTCACGAAAAGAAACGCCCCGGATATCTGCAATACGGCGACAGCCGGGAGAATCCGCACATTTCCAGAAACTATCTCGATGAGCGACTGCAATATTTTTCGGAGAAACGCATCAAACAAAATATTATGGGGGAGTTCGTTGACACCGGCGGCGAAATCCTCAAAGGTGAGTACATTGACCGCGCTCTAACGGCAGCAAAGGAAATTCAACCGTCAGGGAAAAACAGGCTGTGCCTGAGTGGCTGGGATTTGGCACGTAAGAGAACGGCGACTGTCGGAATTACAATTGAAGTTGTCGATGGTCTGGCGAGAGTTATTGAACTCGAACGCTTTAAGATGTTCGACTGGCCAGTCGTCATCGAAAAAATTAAAATGCGTCAGCAGCTATACCCTGGACAGTTGGTAGTTGATGCCACTGGGCTGGGCGATGTCATTGTAGAACAATTGAAAGAATACCAGCCGACTTCGGTGATATTTACGCCAAATTCGAAGGCGGAGCTCTTAACTAATGTCGAGCTATTGCACGCCCAAAACAGAATTGCTTATGAGCGCTGGGAACTGCCGGATGGTCCGGGGAAAATTTGGTCGTTCGAGGACGAGCTCCGCTCGGCCCGCTGGGATGATAACAACGAATGTGACGCACTAATGGCATTAGCGCTGGCGCTGTGGCCTCTGCGTACTCGAAGTGAGGTATCTATTCAAGCCAGGATTGGAAAAGTCTAATAGAGATTGCCGCGTTTTAAGAACCTCACCCCCGACCCCTCTCCCACGGGGAGAGGGGAGAAAGATTAATGGTGTCCCGGCTGTCAGGTCGGGAGACCTGACAGCACAGTCAACTTGCACGCTTTTCCTTGAAAAAAAATAACGCCCTTTGGAGTTTTGATTCACAAAGGACGTTTGAAGGGAGGGATGGGAACGGAAATTATAGGAGGTTCACAGGCCTAGCCTGTTTTTTTCGTTCCGTTATTTATTGAATCAGGGTTTCGCCGCCGGCTTCGGACCAGGTCATCATTAATCCCAGCAAAAACACAATCAGTGCGAAGACCCATCTGAAGTAATTTCTTTGCTGTTTGTGATAAACCATCATTTGAGTATTTCCATCCTGTTTTGGTTTCTTCTCTTCTGGTTTTAGTAAATGCAACCGCTATGCCCAGGGGGGAATACCCCGCTGTCTTTCTTTGTATAGTGTTGCAGTGCACCGAATTACGCGGCTGCCCCCGAATTGACTAAGCCACTGCGTTCGCTTTTTCTTCTTGCACCTATTTGCGCAAAAAAAGTGGTAATCTGCTGTTGAATCAGGATTTCTCCGCATTAGTAAAGAACAGTATTGCGGAGGAGAAATGACAGCCAGTTTTGGCAAAATTACGGCTCATCTGGCCGAACCAATCGATAAGATTCCTGATGAGCTGATTGCTCTCATCAATCAGAACATAAAACCGC
>Ga0184627_10000388_pt1 | contig 17546 bp, 19 predicted proteins | sample PLM3_127_b1_FD_133150 | JGI IMG/M metagenome (GOLD analysis project Ga0184627, IMG submission 133150) | Groundwater sediment microbial communities from an aquifer in East River, Colorado, USA - PLM3_127_b1 | ecosystem: Environmental > Terrestrial > Soil > Riparian zone | place: USA: East River...
CCATGAATCTCTCCTGATCGCGGGCGACGGTCCGCGTCGCCGGGCACGTTGGGCCGGATGCGGTCCCGGTCGCTACTCTTCTATCACTTCACACAACGTTCGAGAGCGGGCTGTGGTTAACAGGCGGCAAGCGGGCCGTTGGGTGGCTAGGTCGCTGGGTGGCCAGGTCGCTGGGTCGCTCGGGAGCTGGGGAGCTGGGGAGCTGGGGAGCTGGGGAGCTAGGTTGCTGGGTTGCTGGGTCGCTGGGGGAGCGAGGTCGCGATTTCAGGTACGTATGTTGCCATCACGTCCGCGTGTCGCTGCCCCATCATTCCCTCGTTGCGTGGCAACGTGCCGACGAACTGTTTGTCCGGCTTCACGCGATTTCCAAGGGGTTTCCCGCCTCTGAGCGGTTCGAGCTCGGGTCGCAGCTGCGACGCGCCGCCTTTTCGGTGCCAGTCAACATAGTTGAAGGTTTTGGCCGACATGGCCAGTCAGAACGGTTGCATTTTTTGCAAATTGCGCTGGCGTCACTCGGCGAGGTTGGGTACTGCATCCACGCAGCTCACCGGCTCGGATACGTCAGTAAGAGTGAGTCCGAAGCACTGGAACTTGAAATTCGAAAGGTGGCGGCCCCTCTTCGAGGTCTGATGAAGTCTTTGGGTCGCCCGAATCCGTAGTGCATCGGGACCTAGCTCCCAGCTACCCAGCTACCTAGCGACCCCCTCTGGCTCGTCGATCAGGCGACGCAGTTTCAGGAAATAGTCGACTGCGGAGATCACTGTCACTGCGAGCGACACCCACACAAATACATCGACCACGATCGACTGCTCCCGCCGATAGTTGAAATACATGATCACGATGCTCGTGACGATGAAGGTGGCGGTCGCCAGCTTGCCGAGCATCGAGGGCTTGAAGGTCCGTGGTCCTGCGGCCAGGCTCACGATCGCCACGACCCCCACGATGACGACGTCGCGGCTGATGACGAGGACCGTCAGCCACAACGGAATGTGATTGGTCAGCGGCACGCCGGGCAGCGTCAACACGACGAACGTCGTCACCAGGAGCAGCTTGTCGGCCATCGGGTCCAGCCAGGCCCCGAGGGCCGTGCGCTGGCCGGCGCGCCGGGCGATCAGGCCATCCAGGGCGTCGGTGATCCCGGCAGTCAGAAAGACGATGAGGGCCCACCCGAGGAAGCTGTAGACGACCAGCAGCACGAATGCCGGAATCAACATGATCCGGAGGATCGTGAGCTGGTTCGCGAGCGTCAGGTGACCCACTGCTGCTCAGCGGGAGGAGCCGGCGAGGGCCCGCAACCGGGCGATCACGTCCATCGCTTCGGCGCCGGAGACGGGACGCGCCACCTGGAAGCGTCCAGCGTCCAGGAGCGGCATCACGCCGGTGGCAACCGCGACGGAGGCAGCGGGATAACTCAGGTGCCCGTCGGCCATGTCGGCAATCTGCGGGCGCTCGGCGAGGCGAGCGCTCACGGCCGGGCGATTGGCGGCCATCAACGTGACGACCCGGCTGACGGCGCCGGCGAGATCCCCGCGCGTGATATGCGCGTCCGGCTGAAAGGTGTGGTTCGCAAACGGATCCATGACCCCCGCACGGGCGACCTGGGCGATCCAGGCGGCCGCCCAATGCTCCTGCCCGTCGGTGATCACCACCTCGCGCACGGGGGCCGCGCGGAGCATGTCTTCCAGGCGGACGCCGAGGAGCGCCGCGATATCGCCGCGCGTGATCTGACCTGAGCCGGCAATGGCCCGGAATGCCGCCGGCAGTTGCGCGTCGCGCGCCTTCTCCGCGACCGCGGCAATCCGCGCAGCCAGATCACCACTCGCCTCGATGCCCGCCGCGCGGCGGTACGCGCCTTCGGCGCCCGCAAAGTCCTGCCGCTGCTCGAGTAGCTCGCCGGTCTGCGTCAGCGAGACGACGTCGGCAGGATCGAGCTCCGCCGCACGCCCGAGCCGGTCGAGCGCGGCGTCCTCGTTGCCCTGCTTCCGCTCGACCAGGCCGAGCTCCCGGTACAGAAACGCACTGTCAGGCGAGGCTTGAAGCGCCCGCTCGTATGCGTTCCGTGCCTCGGCCGCGCGTCCGGCGGCTGCCGCGGCGCGCGCCGCCTCGATGACGTCCTGCAGGCTGCGGAACCGCAGCACGTCGACCCTGCGGCGCACGTCGGCCAGGGAGGCGTCCGCGGCCAGCGCGGATTCGAACGCCTCGAGCGCGTCGGTGTCCCGCTCGAGCGCCAGCAGCGTCTGCCCGCGGCCCACGAGCGCCGGCACGTACATCGGGCCCGCACGAAGCGCGGCATCGAACGCGCCCAACGCGCGATCGTAGTCGCGGCGCGCCAGCGCCGCGTAGGCAAGACCGGCCTGGGCGGGATAGAGCGCGGGACTGCCCTTCAATGCGGCCGCGAACTCGCGATCCGCGCTGCCGAGGTCGTCGTTCTGCAGGAACCGCCAGCCGCGGTCCATGCGGCCCACCGCATCGGCGGTCGCGAGCGGCTGCGGGAGCGCCGGATACATGAACTCCGGATACCTGGGAGCCGCTGGAAGCGGCGGCACGGTTCTGGTCGCACAGGCGGCCACCAGTACTGCGAGCACGAGTGCGATGAACGCTGGGATGCGCCGCGGACCCGAGCGGGGGATCCCCGCCGCGCACGCGTGCGCGGTGGGATGCCAATCCGCCGCGCGGGCCGTGAAGGCCCGCGCTGCACGAACAGAATTACACCGCACCGTCTGCCTCCTCCGCCGCAATTGGGGTCGTGAGGCGCTCGATGTAGCGCCTCGGCACATCGGCCTCGATGACGACGCGGCCGTTGGCGGCCACGTGACTGATCACCCGCGCCACCCGGTACAGCCGCGCGATCTGCTGCCGATCGAAGTCCTTGCCACTGTCGAAGTTTATGGTAATGCGACGCGTGTCCAGCGCGAGCCGGGAGGCCACCATCTGGATCAGCTCCTCAATTCCCGCGCCGGTACGTGCCGAAATCACCGCCGCTCCGGGGTCCCGGTCGCCAATCCGCCGCCGCTCGTCCGCCGTGATCTCATCCGCCTTGTTATAGACGTCCAGCACCGGCACTTCGGCTGCGCCAACCTCCTCGAGCACGCGGCGTACCGCGGCCACATGCAGGTCGCGCTCAGGGCTGGCGGCGTCAATGACGTGCAGCGCCAGGTCCGCTTCCGCCACTTCCTCGAGCGTGGCACGAAACGCCGCAATCAGGGCGTGCGGCAGCCGGTCGATAAAGCCAACCGTATCCGAGAGGAGGAGTTCCCCGCGGTCGGGAAGGCGCACCTGCCGCAGCAGCGGATCGAGCGTGACGAAGAGCGCGTCGGACGCGTCCGCTCGCTCGTTCGTCAGCCGATTGAAGAGCGTGGTCTTGCCGGCGTTGGTGTAGCCGACCAGCGCGACCGTGGGCACCGATCGCTTCTGCCGCCGCTCGCGCAGCTGCGTGCGGCGCTGGCGAACCTGGTCAATCTCGTGCTGAACCGTCTGGATCCGGACACGGATGCGACGGCGGTCGGTTTCAAGCTTCGTTTCACCAGGCCCTCGCGTGCCGATGCCGCCGCCGAGCCGGGACAGCGCCGCGCCGGCGCCGACCAGCCGCGGCAGCAGGTACTTCAGCTGTGCGAGCTCTACCTGCCATTTGCCCTCGCGCGTGCGGGCGCGTTGCGCAAAGATGTCCAGGATGAGCTGCGTACGGTCGACAATCTTGCGGTCCAGCTTTTCTTCGAGCTGACGGAGCTGCGCGGGCGTCAGCTCGTTGTCGAAGACGACCACGTCGACGTCGGCTTCGGCGCACGCCGCGCCAAGTGCGGTCACTTTCCCGCCGCCAATGAATGTCGCGGCGTCGGGCCTCGGCCGTTCCTGCAGCATCCGCAGGACGACGCGCGCGCCGGCGGCGTCGGCAAGTCCTTCGAGCTCGTCAAGGGAACGGTCGGCCTCGATGCGCCGTGCCTTGCCGGTGACCAGGCCAACGAGGGCCGCACGTTCGTGTTTCAGCGGGGAAGGCCCGCGACGGTCGCCCATGGACGAGGGTTTCGGCGTTAGGCTCCAGGCTTTGGCCAACGCCGAACGCCTGAAGTCCAGAGCCCAAATACAATAGCACTCCGAGAACCGTGGCCGCCCGTCGACAGAAGCCGAAGAGGATCGCCAAGCCGCGCGCGCCGCTCCCGCGGCAGACCGGCGGAGCGCACGAAGACAAGACCAGGCGTCCGTGGCGCCGGCGCAAGCACAAGGGCCGGACGGACGAGTAACCGGTCGTTCACCCCTCTCGGTACTCTCTTCTCGGTTCGTGTTCAGGTTGGTCTGGGTTCGAGGTTCGGGGTTCCGCCAGCGCTCGATGCGATGGAATCCGCACCGGCTCGGATTCGAGCAGGACCCGACATACCCGCTCGCATACGCGGGCATCGCGGATTGTTATGCGATGCTCGGATTCACTCCGTACGGAACGATGAGGCCAACCGACGCGTTCCCCCGGGCCAAAGCTGCAGCTCAGAAGGCCCTCGCTCTGGACGGGTCACTTTCGTTCGCGGCGGTGTACTCGGGCATGGCGGACATGGAGAACTGGAGGAGCATGATGCAGGCGTGTGTGGACGAGCGCAATAGCATGCTCCCCTAATCTGGACGCACCGTGGAACGACAGCGTGCGGAACGATCCGTTCTTTGCCGAACTGCGCCGTAAGGTCGGCTTGCCCGCGCCAAGAGATGCACCGCCGCAGTCGTTATAATCGCTGGTGTCATGCAGCCGTCGGCGTTCGACGAAGTGCAGTTCTTTCGTGCGTTGTACCACAGCGGCGCGCGGGCACTGCTCATCGGACGCCGGGCACTCGTCTTTCTCGGGCTCCCGGTGTTGACGGCTGACTACGATTTCTGGCTCGCGATCGATGACATCGAGGTGTTCAACGCCGCCGCCGATGGGTTCGATCTACATCCGTCTCATTCCGCGGCGGAGGCGCGGCGGCGCGGCCGTTACGTGCTCGAGAACGACGAGCACGTGGATGTGCTCGTCGCGCGGTCCTCGACGACTGTGGACGGCCAGGTCGTCGAGTTCGACTCGATCTGGGCTCGAAGGCAGGCAATCGCACTGGACGACGTGAGCGTCTACGTGCCGAGCCTGGACGACCTCATTCTCACCAAGCAGGTGGCGGCGCGCGCGAAGGACCTCGAAGACATCCGTCTGCTGCGAATCCTCAAAGAGGAGAGCCGATGATTCCTGCGGCAATCGCGCGTGCAATCAACGCTCCAGCGACGGCGTCCGACCTGCGCCAGGCACTCGAACAGCCGATCGACGCGGGCGAACGCCAGGAGGTGCTGTCGCTGGTGCGCTGGTTTACGCGGAGATATCCGACGCCGGCCGATCGGCTCGCGTACGTACGCCAGGCATATGCCCGATGGCGGCGGGCTGCGCCGCAAGGTCGGCCTGCCAGCGCCGGTCCGGAACGTGAACACGAACGGAGAAGCGAGAACGGAGAAGGGTGAACGACGCGTTCTCCGTTCGGCCTGTCGCGATCAGCTCTCTTCGACCGCTGGAGCTGACTCCACGGGCGGATTCCGCTCAACCATCACCCGCCGCACGACGATGGCAAGCAGGACCAGGGTGACGGTGCCGGCCACGAACACGGCGCGGATGCTGCGCGCCGCCACGAGCCCGCTCATCACCGGACTCACCGCCACGCCAATCAGCGACGCACCCGTGAGAAAGCCGAACGCGGTCGCATGCACGTCCCGTGGAATGACCGCGTTTCCGGCCGCAAAGGCCGTCGTGATCGACGTGCCGATACACAGGCCCACGGCCGCCATGGACACCGCCAGCAGCCACACCGCTGTCGACACCGTGAACAGCGCGAGCGCCGCCGCGGCGACGAGCACCGCCCAGGCAATGACCGCGCGCGGAGAATGCCGCTTCAACAGCCGGGCGGACAGCTGATTGCCCAGCGCCGCCGTAAACGCCAGGATCGAGAACAGAATCCCTGCCATGACAGGCACTTCGCCCGGCGAGAACCCGATCTGCCCGAGATAGAGCGGCAGCACGGGACCGAAGCTGCGATCCACGAGCTGCAACCCGAACAGCACCAGCATCACCAGCAGGAAATTCTCGAAGGCCAGAATTGAGGCGAACGGCGTCCGCTGTCGCCGGTTGGCTGTGGGCGCGACCCGGGGCGGGTCGCGGTAGAGCACGGTGAGCAGAATGAAGGCGATCACGTAGAAGCCGGCGGCGACGAAGAACGCGTTCCGCAGGCCGACCGCGGGGGCCAGCATGCCGCCGATGACCGGCCCAAGCGTCGGCCCCATTCGTTGCGCCGTCTGGACGGTGCCAATCGCGCTCGCCACCTTGTCCCGTGGCGCCGACAGCGCCGCCATGGACAGCGTCAGCGGTCCATACCCGGCGAAGAACCCCTGAATCGCACGCAGGGCAAACAGGTGCCACGCCTTGGTGACGTACGCCATCGCGACCATCACGACGATGAAGCTGACCAGCGAGCGCTGCACGAGCAGCTTGTTGCCGAAGCGGTCGCCGACGCGGCCCCACAGCGGCGCCGTGAGTGCGGCGATGGCGGGCGAGACGCCGAGCGTCATGCCGGTCCAGAGCGCGATGTCGCCGACCTCGGTGACCCCGAGCTCCCGGATGTAGAGCGGAAGGAACGGCATCACCAGCGTGAAGCCGGTGAAGCCGACGAAAGCGGCGGCGGTGATGGCCGCCTGATTGCGCTTCCAGGAATGCACTAGCGAGTCGGCGTCACGGGCGGAGACTCGAGATCGGGCGCACAGATGCCGGTCGTGCCGCGGTGGGCATGCGCAATGTAGCAGGCGGTCCACTGGAGATAGCGGTCCCCCCAGGCCTCCGTCGGCTCGATCGCGCTCTTCTCAAAGTACTCGTTCCAACTGTAGACCATGATCAGCTCCGGGCGCACGGCGAGGGCCCGCAACCACTGCTCGCGATACATCGCCCCGCCGCGGCGGGGGTGCTCCATCGACGTCGCGCGTCCGAGATGGGCGTCGGTATACCCGGGGATGACGGGTACCACACCATTGACCAACGGCTGGGGGCTGTCCGCCCAGAACGGCCAGTCATGCGGATAGAGGATATCGTTCAGGTTGAAGGTATTGGCGCCGGGGCCGTAGCGATCCGTCCAATAGACGTTCCGCAACCCGACCCCAGCCACGGCGAAATTCACGGGTGTCGCAAACAACAGGACCAGCGGCGCGTCGTGAAACGAGAGGTAATTGGGCGAGCCGACAAATTCGGCCCGTACCTTTTCGACCCACGCCGCCTTGGCTTCCGCGGGTTCGGTATACAGCCCGTCGAGCATCACGGCCGCCTTCACGTTCCGGCCGGCGAGCCCCGCGAAAAAGCTGCGGGCGGTGGCCCAGCTCGCCGGCGCCGCCGCGACGACGTCGACGACCACGAAATCGAAGCCCGCACGCTCTATCTGGTCGATGTGCTTCCCGATGATCGCCGTGTCACTCGACGTGTACCAACCCAGCAGCGGCTTGGGTGCATCGGCTTCCACCGACGTGACGCCGTTGCCCCACCCCCGCCGGTCGGGTGCGTACCACGTGAAGTAGTGCACCCCGACGAGCGGGCGCTGCGCCGCGAGGCGTTCCCGGATCTCCATGAGGGTGAGCCCGGTCTCGGCCCAGCGACGCAGGTTGTCATTGTCCCAGCCAATGGGATCCCGTCCGAGTGTCTCGACGAAGATCTGCCGTACCTGCGCCACGCGCTGCGCTTCGGGCGAGGCGGCGAGATAGCGCGCGACCTGGTCGATGGCCAGCGGACGATCGACCCACGTCCTGAACCCGGCGCAATCGGCGCCAAAGGGGTCGCGGGCGAGCGCCGCTCCATAGACCTCGCGCACACGCCGAACCCTCTCTCCTTCCGGCGACGACCGGAGCCTTGCCATGAGCGGCGCCTTCTCGAGCTCGCGGCCCTCCACGAAGGCCGCATCTCTGCCGTCGGGCAGCCGGCAGAGCGTCTCGAGAAACGCCTCCGCGACCATTCCACTTGCGGCGTCGGTTGCGGGCGCCGCGGGGACGCCGGGTGGAGATGTCGCCGCCCCTCTCCACAGGGGGGCAGCAAGCCACACGGTCAGCGATACCGTGACAATGATGACGAGGACGAGCAGCCACGCACGGCCATCCTCAGAACCGGATCTTGACATCCTTCGAGGTGCTCACCTGAATGCTGTCGATGAACCGGATCTGATGCGGATGCGTCTGCATGATCACCGACGTCGTCCGGGTGCCGTCGCCGAAAAAGCGCACGCCGCGCATCAGCGTTCCCTCGGTGACGCCTGTGGCCGCGAAGATGATCCGTTCGCCGGAAGCCAGGTCCTTTGAGCGGTAGATCTTCTTGAGGTCGGAGATGCCCATCAGGCGGCACCGCTCCTCGTGCGCGGGCGTGTCGACCACGAGACGCGCGTAGATTTCGCCGTTCAGGCACCGCATCGCGGCAGCCGTGATCACGCCCTCGGGCGCGCCGCCAATGCCCATGACCGCGTGCACCCCGCTGCCGACGACGGCCGCGGCAATCCCCGCTGAGAGGTCGCCGTCGCCGATCAGGCGAATGCGGGCTCCGGTGGATCGAATCTCCTCGATGAGCTGCTCGTGGCGGGGCCGGTCGAGGACGATGATCACCAGGTCCTCCACCCGCCGCCCGAGCGCCAGCGCAATCGCGCGCAGGTTGAAACGGACCGGCGCGTCGAGGTCGACCACGTCCTTCGAGCTCGGGCCGACCACGAGCTTCTCCATGTACAGATCGGGCGCGTGCAGCAGTCCGCCGCGTTCCGAGGCCGCGAGGACCGCGAGCGCATTCGGCGCGCCCGTTGCGCAGAGGTTGGTCCCTTCGAGCGGGTCCACCGCGATGTCGACCTGCGGATAGATGCGCCCCGCGCCGCCGTCGCGTTGGGCGAGCCCGACTTTTTCGCCGATGAACAGCATCGGCGCCTCATCCCGCTCGCCTTCGCCGATCACGATGGTGCCGTCAATCGGCACCGAGTCCATTTCGCGCCGCATCGCTTCGACGGCGACCTGGTCGGACTTGTGCCGATCGCCCTGGCCCATCGTGTGCGCGCACGCGATGGCGGCTTGTTCCACAACCCGGAGAAAGTCCAGCGACAGGTCTGACTCCATGAACTTCTCGCTCGAGCGCCTCTCGATCCGAGGCTGGTGCGAATCGGCCGCTCGCGTCGTTGTCATTGCGCCCTGCCCTCCCATGCCGGCAGCTCACAGCGCGCCGGCCGATCTGCACGGTATCCCAGCAGGTAGTCGGCCTGCATGATCGTGTGGATTTCGCGCGTGCCCTCGTAGATGACGGCGCCCTTGCAGTTGCGGTAGAAGCGGCCCACAGGATACTCGTCCGAATACCCGTTGGCGCCGTGGACCTGCACGGCGTCGCCGGCCGCCCGCTCCGACGCAACCGTGGCGAACCATTTGGCGAGGCCCGTTTCCCGGGTGTTGCGGCGGCCGATGTTCTTGAGCCAGCCGGCGCGCAGCCAGAGCAGCCGCGACGCCTGATAGTCCGACTCCATCTGGGCGACCATTTCCTTGACGAGCTGGTGCTCGCCGATCTCGACGCCGAACGTCTTCCGTGAGTGTGCGTATGTCACGCTGGCATCGCGGCACGCCCGGATCAGGCCCGTCGCCCCCGCCGCCACGGTGTAGCGCCCCTGGTCGAGCGCGAACATGGCGATCTTGAAGCCTTCGCCTTCGCGGCCGACGAGGTTCTCGCGCGGCACCTCGACCTCCTCCATTTTGAAGAAGCCGGTATTGCCCGCGAGGATGCCCCACTTCTCCTTGAGGGTGCCGCTCGAAAATCCCGTGAACGACCGCTCCACGATGAACGCACTCATCCCGGAGGGGTCGCGCTGCTTCTTCTTGTCGAGGTCGGTCCACGCAAACACGAGGTAGTTGTCCGCGACATCGCCAAGCGATATCCACATTTTCTCCCCGGTCAGCAGGTACCGCTCGCCCTTCCTGATCGCGACGGTCTGGATGCCTCGCGCGTCGCTCCCGGCTGACGGTTCGGTCAGCGCATAGGTGGCGACCTTGCGGCCCTGGGCCTGCGGCACGAGATACCGCTGCTTCTGATCCTCGGTGCCCCACGCCAGCAGCGTCAGGCAATTCAGGCCCACGTGCACCGACAGGATGACGCGCAACGACGTGTCGACGTATTCGAGCTCCTCACTGGCCAGGCCGAGCGCGACGTAGTCCATGCCGGCGCCGCCGTACTCGACCGGAATGGAGATCCCCAGCAGCCCAAGCGATGCCATTTGCGGCAGAATCGCGGGATCGAAACGGTGCGCGCGATCCAGATCGTGAATGCGCGGCGCGACCTCGCGGGCCGCCCATTCGCGCACCGACTGCTCGAGCAGCCGATGGTCTTCGGTCAAGTCGAAGTTGAGCATCTCGGCAAAAACGTACCACATTGCCAGGCCGCGGCGGCGAAAGGCGCCGCGCGACAGGCGCCGGTCGCGCGCTGGCGTCAGCCTGCGCGCGTGATCGAGATCCGTGCGCCTCGCGCGAGCCTCAGTCGCTGCGCCGCGCTGCCGCCGTTCACCGCCACTTCAAGGTGCTCCGAGCTGCCGAACAACGCGCAGACAGCGCCGGGCTTCACGTCGCTGTAGGTGGCCACGACCTTGCCCACCACGTGGGCGCCGGCCACGATTTCGATGCCGCCCGCGGCGGCAAACTGTTCGAAGATGCGCCGCTCGACGTTCGTCACCAGGTTACCGAACCGATCGACCCGCAGCACTTCCCCGGCAATCTGGTTCTCGGCGAGGACGGGCTCGGGCACCGCCAGCGTGTGCCACGACGTCAACGCGCGTCCGAGCCCCGAGAGGTCGATCCCTTTCGCGAGCCAGGCCGCCGCCGGCGCAAACCGGTCGCGTCCCTCGAACGTGCGGCTGACCGTCGGCCTCGCATAGCGGCGCTCCGTGAGCTCGACGACTCGTTTTGGCGGACTCTCCTTGAACGCCAGCGTCAGGACGCCGTTGTCGGGGGCGACAAATCGACAGCCGCCGGCTTCGGCGGCGATGGGATGGCGCGTGGAACCCACGCCGGGGTCGACCACCACAAGGAAGATGGTGCCACGCGGAAAGTACTTATAGGACGCCGCGAGCTCCAGCGCGCCTGCCAGCACGTCGTGCGGAGGAATGTCATGCGTGATGTCGACGAAGGTGGCGTCGTGACAGATGCCAAGCGCCACGCCCTTCATCGTGCCGGCGTAATGATCCCTGTTGCCAAAGTCCGTGAGCAGGGCGATGACGGGACGCGCCATCGGGCCGCGGCATCTCAGCGATCCGCCTGAGGCGCCGCGGACGGAGCCACGGAGGCGGCCGCAGGCTTGCGGAACAGCACTTCGCGTAGGTTGGTCTTGAGCAGGACGTTCTCGGTAATTCGAAGCGGCTCGAGGAGCCGCTGAATGTCGCGGTTGAGCAACGGACGCTGCTTGGCGCGCGCCGCCTTGTACGGCCGGTACCGCAGGTGGTCCCGATCGATGACGACATGCCGCGTGTAGGACGGCCGGATGGCGGACCGTGGATCGGCCGTGCTGAAGAACGCGAGCAGCACGCCGTCGGGGCGGAGCACGCGCGTCAGCTGGCGCGAGAGCCGCTCGGCCGCAGCGCGCTCGAGGTAGTCAAAGATGTCCCAGCATAGAATCCCGTCGATGGATTCCGATTCCTGGGGAAACCGCGTGTCGAAAAATGCCGGGAGATCCCCTACTTTGGCCTGGCTGACGTGTCGATCGATGTCCTTGGATAAGTCTTCAACGAGGATCTTGCAGCCGACCTCCTCGCCGAAGAACGTGACATTCGATCCGACGACCGGGCCGAGGTCGAGGAGGACCGGTTGCTGACGGGTCCCGAGACCAGCCAGAAACCGGGCCAAGACCTTTGTCGGTTGGGCGGGCGAGTCCGCGCCGGCATCGGCGTCGTCCTCGTCTTTGCGTAGCCGCGCGAAGAGGTCGGAGAACGCCATCTCCTCCCGGGCGTCAGCGTGCGACCGGCTGCGCGATCTGCACGGCCGTTTGCGCCTGAGGCGCAGGCTGGGTGGCGGGCCGCGGCTGCTGTCCCTGCACTGGCTGCCCCGACTTGCGCTGCATGTCGACGCTGCCGCGGAAGTGCGCGCCCTCGGCGATGGCCACGCGCGGCGAGATGATGTCGCCGTCGACCGACCCGCCGTCGCGGATTTCCACTTTCTCGGAGGCCGTGACATTCCCGTTGACTTCACCCAGGACGATCAACGACTTGGCGAATACGTGCGCCTTGATCTTGCCGTTCGCGCCGATGGTCAGCACGTGATCCTTGAGCTCAATCTTGCCCTCGACCTGACCTTCGATCGTGAGGTCTTCGCTCCCGTTCAACTCGCCTTTGATGACGACAGACTTCCCGATGTTCACGACGTCCCTCCCGCTCTGCTGCCGGGCCTCCGGCGACGGTGCCGACGTGCTGGCCGGTTGTGACTGGAAGGCCGAGCCGGGTGGTGTCGACTGGCCGCTCGTCGGTTTGACCGCTTCATCACGTTTCCACATTTAATGTCCTCCGCCCCGAAGGGCTCCTTGCGGCCGGCCACGGTCCACAACCCGTAACAGCGCACGCCTGGACGAGAGCCCACAAAGTATATCGGCCGCTCGAAATTGTTGTCTAGTCGTTTTATTGCTGGGACTTAGCGTGGATGCTACGATGCCACTACCGGACACGGACTCCATGCACCGTATCTACCTCGACCATAACGCCACGACACCGGTCCACCCCGTCGTCGCCGATACGATGGCGGCGGCGCTCAGGGAGGAGTTCGGCAACCCGTCGAGCGTCCACCATTTCGGGCAGCGGGCCAAGGCCGTCATCGACCAGGCGCGCAGCGCGGTCGCCGCGTTGATCGGCGCCGATCCCTCCGAGGTGGTGTTCACGAGCGGCGGCACCGAGAGCGACAATTTCGCCGCGCGAGGAACGGCAGAGGTGCTCGAGCGCACAGGACGGCGGCACCTGATCGCCAGTGCCATCGAGCACGAGGCGGTGCTGAACACCGTGAAAGCGCTCGCCAGGCGCGGATCGGAGATGACGCTCCTGCCGGTGGACGATACGGGGATTGTGTCGCCGGGCGACCTGCGGGCGGCGCTGCGGGACGACACGGCGCTCGTGTCGGTGATGCATGCGAACAACGAGATCGGCACCATCCAGCCTATTGCCGAGCTGTCGCGGCTGGCGCACGAGCGGGGCGCGCTGTTCCATACCGATGCGGTGCAGTCCGCCGGGAAAATTCCGATCGACGTGAAGGCGCTTGGCGTCGACCTGCTGTCCATCTCGGCGCACAAGTTCTACGGGCCGAAAGGTGTGGGGGCGATCTGGATCCGGCGAGGCCTGCGGATGCTTCCCCTCATGACCGGCGGCAAGCACGAGCGCAACCGGCGCGCCGGGACCGAGAACGTCACGGGGATCGTCGGCATGGGGGCGGCGGCCGAGCTTGCGCGCGCGAAGATGGCGGACGAGAGCGCCCGCGTGTCGGCGCTGCGCGATCGGCTCGAGGAGGGCGTGCTCCGCGCCGTGCCGGGCACAGTGGTGAACGGTGCGAGGACTCTTCGCGTGCCGAACACCACGAACGTCAGCTTCGACCGCGTCGAGGCGGAGTCGCTCCTGATTGCGCTCGACCTGGAGGGCATCGCGGTATCAACGGGCTCGGCCTGCTCGTCCGGCACGCTCGAGCCGTCGCACGTCCTGAAGGCAATGGGGTTGTCGCCGCACCGCACACAGAATTCGATCCGGTTCAGCCTGGGGACCGGCAGCACGGAGGCCGAGGTCGATCGGGTGATCGCGGTACTCCCCGGGATCGTCGAGAAGCTGCGAAACCTGACGAGAACCCCAGTCCGTGCTTGAGAGACAGGCCACGGAGGTACGGAGACACGGAGCGAAATTACGGCTTTCTCCGTGCCTCTGTGTCTCCGTGGCCCGTGATTTTGAGAGTTGATGCGCATCGTTGTCGCAATGTCGGGCGGCGTCGATTCGTCAGTCGCCGCGGCCCTGCTCGCCGAGCAGGGTCATGACGTCATTGGTCTGTCGATGCAGCTCTACGACCAGCGTGGAGACCAGACGTTCGGCAGCTGCTGCACACTGGACGATCTGTACGACGCGCGGCGGGTGGCGGACGCGATCGGCATCCCGCACTACATCCTGAATTTCGAGCGGCAGTTCCAGGACACCGTCATCTCGAACTTCGTCCGCGAGTATGCCGCGGGGCGCACGCCGCTCCCCTGCGCGCATTGCAACAGCGACCTCAAGTTTGCGACGCTGCTCGATCGCGCCCGCGGTCTGGGCGCCGAGCAGGTGGCCACCGGGCACTATGCGCGCGTCGAGCAGTCGGCGGACGGCCGATGGCTGCTGAAGCGCAGCGCCGATCCAGCCAAGGATCAGTCCTACTTTCTGTTCAGCCTCACGCAGGCGCAGCTGGCACGGGCCTCCTTCCCGGTCGGCGCCCTGACGAAGCCCGAGGTGCGCGAGCAGGCGCGGCGGCTGGGGTTGGACGTGGCCGAGAAGCCCGACAGCCAGGAGATCTGCTTCGTGCCCGACGGCGACTACGCGTCGTTTGTGGCCCGGAAGGAGCCCGCGGTCGCGCGCGTCGGCGTAATCGTCGACAAGCGGGGCGAAGTGCTCGGCAGCCACGGCGGCGTGCACCGGTTTACCGTCGGCCAGCGGAAGGGCCTCGGCGTCTCCGGTCCCGCGCCGCTCTATGTCTTGAAGATCGAGGCCGAATCCGGCCAGGTAACCGTGGGTCCGCGCGAGGCCCTGGATCAGACGGCGCTGACGGCATCCGGCGTCAACTGGGTCGCGTTTGACGCACCCTCGGGCTGGCTGCCCGTCTCGGCCCAGATCCGCCATCGCCACCGCCCTGCGCCCGGCCGCGTCCGCGCCATCGACGGGGGCCGCGCCGAGTTCGTCTTCGATGATCCCCAGCCGGCGATCACGCCCGGCCAGGCCGTTGTCTTCTACGACGGCGATCTGGTCGCGGGCGGCGGCTGGATCGACTAATCAACTCCCAACGCCCAACTTCCAACGCCCAACTCCCAACGCCCAAACGTCTCCGCGTACGTAGGGCGGGTCTTGCCTTGTAGGCCCGCAAACATCACCCATTCGTCCCTACAGATGGCAACATCGCCCTCTTCGAGGCCGACGCGGTGCTGTTTCAGCTACTCAAGCGCGGACGGCACGACGTCCGCGGCGCCGATCGTGTGGCGGACCTGAAGGTCCGCCTCTACGACGGTCCGGCTCCCGCCTTCGCCCCTCCGGGGCTTCGGCGGACAAAGAAGCCGGACACTACGTACGATGGGAAAGGGCCGACTGAAGTCGGCCCCTACGTACGACGACGATCGAGGAATAACCGTTTCAATAACTGGATCTGCCCGGCGTGATACAGGTCGTGCGCGGCGACGCCGGAGAGCAGCGCGAAGTTGCTCACCGTGCTGCCGGCGGGTGTCTTCGCCAGGGCGGATGACGAGAGCTGCGCAACGGCGGCGCGCAGCGACCGATGCGTCCGGTCAAGCAGCGCGACGTCCCCCCGCCACGCGCGCTCGTCGAGGCTCTCTCCGCGCGTGAACCAGTTGGACCCTTTCAGCGGAAACGATCCGCGTGGTGCGTCCGTCAGGCGCCGCAGCGCCGCGTACTCCCAGTAGGCGGCGTGCACGACGAGCTCCCAGATGTTGTGGCGCCTCGGTGAGGGGCGCCACGCCGCCTGCCGCACGGACAGGCCGCGGATGGAGCCGCGCAGATTGGTGCCGTGCCACGATTTCCGATCGTAGGCGGCGTCGACGATCGAGAGCAGTTGGTGGAAATCTGAGGGCATGTGCGGACGGTAAATCTAACAATCTTCAATCTTCGATGTGATCATCGATCGGTTCATTGGTCGATGTGTCGATTGGAGATCGATGTGCAAATTGAAGATCGAAGATTGGTAGATTCAGTTCAGGTTCTAGACGACCGTGTGCTGGGTTTCGGTGACGTCCTCCGGCATCCCTTCGAGATACCGCTCGGCGTCGATCGCCGCCATGCAACCGGACCCGGCCGCCGTCACCGCCTGACGATAGATGTGATCCTGCACGTCCCCGGCGGCAAACACCCCGGGCACGTTCGTCCGGGTCCCGTGATGCGTGACGATGTACCCGTTGGCGTCGACGTCGATTTGTCCCTTGAACAGCGACGTGTTCGGGGTATGCCCGATGGCAATGAACACGCCCTCGAGGGGCAGCTCGCGGAGCTGGCCGGTCTTGAGGTTGCGCACAACGATGCCAGTGACCTCGCCCGCGCCCACGTCATGGATGTGGGCGACCTCGGAATCCCAGATGAAGTTGATCTTGGCGTTCGCAAACGCCTTGTCCTGCATGATCTTCGATGCGCGCAGGGCGTCGCGCCGGTGCACCACGGTCACCTTCGAGGCGAACTTGGTCAGGTAGATCGCTTCCTCCATCGCCGAGTCGCCTCCGCCCACCACGGCGATGGGGCGCCCCTTGAAGAAGTAGCCGTCGCACGTGGCACAGGTGGAGACACCGTGTCCGGATAGCGTGCGATCGGAGCCGATCTCCAGCCAGCGCGCGGAGGCGCCGGTCGCAATGACCAGCGCTTCGGTGGTGATGGGCCGGCCGTCGCCCATGACGATCGTGAACGGCCGGTGGCGCAGGTCGACAGCCGTGACATTGCCCTCCAGGGCTTCGGTGCCGAACCGCATCGCCTGCGCGCGCATCTCGGCCATCAGCTCCGGCCCCATGATGCCATCGCGGAACCCGGGCCAGTTGTCGACCATCGTCGTCAGCATCAACTGTCCACCCGCTTCGAGCCCTTCGATGAGCAGCGGCTTGAGGTTCGCGCGCGCCGCATACAGCGCGGCGGTCAACCCGGCCGGGCCCGACCCGATGATGACGATCTGCTGATCCGCCATGCCCCGACGATTCACGAGAGATGCTTGTCCAGCAGGCGCGTGATGTCTTCCTTCGACGCCAGGCCGACGAGCGTCTCCGCGAGCTCACCGTTCTTGAAGATCAGCAGCGTCGGGATTCCGCGAATCATGAAGCGCCCGGGTACACTCGGATTCTCGTCGACGTTCAGCTTGGCCACCGTGGCGCGGCCGTCGAACTCACCCGCCAGCGCGTCGACCGTGGGCGCCAGGCGCCGGCAGGGGCCGCACCACTCGGCCCAGAAGTCCACGAGCACGACGCCGTTCTTGGTTTCTTGATCGAAGTTGCTGTCCGTAAAGGTCTTTACTTTGTCGGTTGCCATTTGTTGTCTCTCTCTGGTTGCTGGGTCGTTAGGTCGCTAGGTAGCTAGGTCGGAACGACCCAGCTACCCAGCCACCAAGCTACCTAGCCACCCATGTGCCCACTAGCCCGCTCGTACACCTTGACGTACTCCCGCGCCGACGCGTCCCACGAAAAGTTCTCCTGCATGCCGGCGACCTGCAGCCGCCGCCAGCCCGCCCGATCCTCGTACACCCCGAGCGCCCGTCGCAGGGTCGTGAGCAACGCTTGCGATGAGTACTCATCGAATGTAAACCCCGTGCCGGACCCCGTCGTCGAATCAAAG
>Ga0184627_10000389_pt1 | contig 17536 bp, 17 predicted proteins | sample PLM3_127_b1_FD_133150 | JGI IMG/M metagenome (GOLD analysis project Ga0184627, IMG submission 133150) | Groundwater sediment microbial communities from an aquifer in East River, Colorado, USA - PLM3_127_b1 | ecosystem: Environmental > Terrestrial > Soil > Riparian zone | place: USA: East River...
AGTGCTGAGTGCTGAGTTCTTAGTGTTAAGTTTTCACGCAAACCGCGGCTGACTCAGCACTCAGCACTCAGCACTAAGAGCACTGCGCTACTTGCGCTTCGCCATCGGCATGAACTCGCGACGCTCGGCGCCGGTGAATAGCTGGCGCGGCCGGCCGATCTTCTGGTCGGGATCCGAAATCAGCTCGTTCCACTGCGCGATCCAGCCCACGGTGCGCGCCAGCGCGAAAATCGCGGTGAACATCGCGACCGGGATGCCGAGCGCCTTGTAGACGATGCCGGAGTAGAAATCCACGTTGGGATAGAGCTTGCGCTTGACGAAATACTCGTCTTCGAGCGCGATCTTTTCCAGCGCCATCGCCAGCTTGAACAGCCTGTCGTCCTTGAGGTTGAGCACTTCCAGCACCTCGTGGCAGGTCTTCTGGATGATCTTGGCACGCGGGTCGTAGTTCTTGTAGACGCGGTGGCCGAAGCCCATCAGCATGGCGTGGCCGTCCTTGTCCTTCACGCGCTTGATGAAGGCGGGAATGTTCTTGACGTCGTCGATCTCCGCCAGCATTTTCAGCACCGCTTCGTTGGCGCCGCCGTGCGCGGGTCCCCACAGGCTGGCGATGCCGGCCGAGATACAGGCGAACGGGTTGGCGCCGGTGGAGCCGGCGAGCCGCACCGTCGAGGTCGAGGCGTTCTGCTCGTGGTCGGCGTGCAGGATGAGGATACGCTCCATCGCGCGTGAGATCACCGGGTTGGGCTGGTACTCCTCGCACGGCGTGCCGAACATCATGTAGAGGAAGTTGTCGACGTACGACAGCGCGTTCTTCGGGTACATGAACGGCTGGCCGGTGTTGTACTTGTAGGTCATCGCCGTGATGGTCGGCAGCTTGGCGATCAGGCGGAACGCCGAGATCTCACGATTGCGCGCGTCGTAGATATTGATCGAGTCGTGGTAGAACGCGGACAGCGCGCCAACCACCCCGCACAGCACCGCCATTGGATGCGCGTCGCGGCGGAAGCCGGAATAGAAGCGGCCCAGCTGCTCGTGCACCATCGTGTGGTGCGTGACGATCTGCACGAATCCATCGAGCTGCTGCTTGTTGGGCAGCTCTCCGTTCATGATCAGGTACGCGACCTCGAGGAAGCTGCACTGCTCCGCCAGCTGCTCGATGGGATAGCCGCGGTACTGCAGTATCCCCTGATCGCCGTCGATGAAAGTGATGCTAGAGCGGCAACTGGCCGTGGACATGAAGCCGGGGTCGTAGGTGAATTTCCCGGTCTTGACATAAAGCGCGCGCACGTCGATCACGTCGGGACCAACGCTCCCGGTAAGAACCGGAAAGTCCACCGGCGGCGTGCCGTCGCTGAAGGTCAGGGTTGCCAATTTTTCTGACATTGTTATCTCCGTTATTTCAAGGAGTTGATTAACTTACTTAATTCTGTTTCTGGATAACGATCAGACCGCCCGCAGCAGCTCGATTACCGGCAGGTAGCGGGGATCGCGCGGCTCCCCCCGCCCCAGGGCCCAGTCGAGCAGGTCGTTGTCTGATTCGTCCAGCAGCTGGTTGAAAAGATCCCGCTGCCCGGCGTCCAGGAGATCGAAGTGGTTCTCCAGGAAGCGCTTCAGGATGAGGTCCAGCTCGAGCAGGCCACGGCGGCAACGCCAGCGTATGCGGTCGAGGTCGCCCATTGTGATCGACCTAGGAATTCGCCGAGCTTTCACCCGGCGAAATCCTTACATGTAACAGCATATAGATCATTGGTGCTGGCTCCCATCGCCCGCCACAACCTACCCCATATCGCCCAATTCGAGAAATCCTGATAAGGAATTCGTCGGGATCAAGCCCCGACGAATTCCTATACTGTCCGCTTCACCAGCAAGTCCTTGATCTTGCCGATCGCGCGCGTCGGATTGAGCCCCTTGGGACATACGTCCACGCAATTCATGATGGTATGACAGCGGAACAGGCGATAGGGATCTTCGAGGTCGTCCAGCCGCTCGTTGGTCGCCTGGTCGCGCGTATCGGCGATGAAGCGATAGGCCTGCAGCAGGCCCGCCGGGCCAACGAACTTGTCTGGGTTCCACCAGAACGAAGGACAGGCGGTCGTGCAGCAGGCGCACAGTATGCACTCGTAGAGCCCGTTCAGTTCCTCGCGGTCCTCGGGCGACTGCAGACGCTCCTTCTCCGGCGGCGGATCGTTGTTGATGACATAGGGCTTGATCGAGTTGTACTGCTTGAAGAACTGCGACATGTCCACGATCAGGTCGCGCACCACCGGCAGGCCCGGCAGCGGCCGGATTGCCACCGGTTCCTTCAGCTCGGCGATCTGCGTGATGCAGGCGAGCCCGTTCCTGCCATTGATGTTCATGGCGTCGGAGCCGCACACGCCCTCGCGGCAGGAGCGGCGAAACGACAGCGTGTCGTCGTGCGTCTTGATGCGCACCAGCGCGTCGAGCAGCATGCGGTCGGTCGGCTCGAGCGTGACGTCGTAGCTCTGCATGCGCGGCTTGTCGTCGGCCTCGGGGTTGTAGCGGTAGATGGAGAAGCGCATTAGTTGCTCCGCAGGTTCGTAAATCGTGAATCGTGAATCGTGAATCGAAAAATGCGAGCCACTGTTCCCATCCGGTGTAGTTGCGATTTACGTTTCACCATTTACGATTCACGCTAATAAACACGGGCCTTGGGTTCGAACGGTTCCACGGTGAACGGTTTCGTATGCACCGGCTTGTATTGGAGGCGGTTGCCTTCCCTGTACCAGAGCGTGTGCTTGATCCAGTTCGCGTCGTCGCGCTTGGGGAAATCGGAGCGGTCGTGCGAGCCGCGGCTCTCCTTGCGCGCATCCGCCGACACCAGCGAGGCGACGGCGGTTTCGATCAGGTTGTCGAGCTCCAGCGCTTCCACCCGCGCCGTGTTGAAGGTCCTGGATTTGTCCTGGATCTCGGTGCGGCCCGCGCGCACGGCGACTTCCTTCAACTTCTTCACGCCGTCCACCAGCAGGTCCGGAAAGCGGAACACGCCGCAGTTCAGCTGCATGATGCGCCGCATGTCGGCGCCGACCTCCGCCACGCGCTCGCCGTTTTTCTGGCCGTCGAGGCGGGCGAGGCGCGCTAGCGTGAACTCGCCCGCGTCCCGCGGCAGGCTGCGCTGGGCCGTGCCGTTGTCCTTGAGGTCCTGTATTACCTTTTCTCCAGCCGACTTGCCGAACACGAGCAGGTCGAGCAGCGAGTTGGTGCCAAGCCGGTTGGCCCCGTGCACCGAGACACACGCGCATTCGCCCACCGCGTAGAAACCGGGCACGACCGTCTCCGGCGAGCCGTTCTCCGGCACCACCACCTGCCCGTGGTAATTGGTCGGTATGCCGCCCATCTGGTAATGACAGGTCGGCACCACCGGGATCGGATCCTTGACTGGATCCACGTTGGCGAATTTCCTGGCGATTTCGCGGATGCCGGGCAGGCGCTTGTTGATGGTCTCTTCGCCGAGATGGTCGAGCTTGAGCAGGATGCAGTCGCCGTCTTTGCCGGCGCCGCGCCCTTCCTTGATCTCGGTGGCCATCGCGCGGGACACTACGTCGCGCGAGGCCAGGTCCTTGGCGTTCGGCGCGTAGCGCTCCATGAAGCGCTCGCCGTTCTTGTTAAGGAGGTAGCCGCCCTCCCCGCGCACGCCTTCAGTGATCAGCACGCCCGCCCCCGCCACGCCGGTCGGGTGGAACTGCCAGAACTCCATGTCCTCGAGCGGGATGCCGGCTCGCGCCGCCATGCCCAGCCCGTCGCCGGTATTGATGAAGGCATTGGTGCTCGCGGAATAGATGCGTCCGGCGCCGCCGGTGGCAAATACCGTCGCCTGCGCCTGCAGGATCATCACCTCGCCGGTTTCCATTTCCAGCGCGGTGACGCCGAGTACCGTGCCGTCGCGGTCGCGGATGAGATCGAGCGCCATCCACTCGACGAAAAAGTGGGTGCGCGCCTTGAGGTTTGCCTGGTACAGCGTGTGCAGCATGGCGTGGCCGGTGCGGTCCGCCGCAGCGCACGCGCGCGGCACCATGCGCTCGCCGTAATTGCGCGTCTGGCCGCCGAACGGGCGCTGGTAGATCTTGCCGTTGGGCAGGCGGTCGAACGGCATGCCGAAGTGCTCCAACTCGTATACCGCCTCGTTGGCCTTGCGGCACATGAACTCGATCGCGTCCTGGTCGCCGAGGTAATCGGACCCCTTGACGGTGTCGTACATGTGCCAGTGCCAGTTGTCCTCCTCGACGTTGCCCAGCGAGGCCGCCACGCCGCCCTGGGCCGCCACCGTGTGCGAGCGCGTCGGGAACACCTTGGACAGCACCGCGACCTTGAGGTCGGCGTGGGACAGCTCGAGCGCGGCGCGCATGCCGGAGCCGCCGCCGCCGACGATGACCGCATCGAAACTACGTACCGGCAAGGCCATTCATGCGCTCCACAATATCTGTATCGACCACGCGGCGTACCACAACAACGCGACGATCGTGAGCACGTACAGCGTCAGGCGCAGCGCCGGGTCCTTGATGTAATCCATGAAAATGTTGCGCACGCCGATCCAGGCGTGGAACAGCAGGCTGACAATGAAGATGAGCGTGGTGTAGCGCACCACCGGCTCCTGCCACAGCGCCTTCCAGTGCCAGTAATCCATCCGCGGCAGGCCCGCGATCGCCGACAGGATGACCACGGAATAGACCACCATGATGACCGCGGTGATGCGTTGCGCGAGCCAGTCGCGCAATCCGTAATGGGCGCCGACGACCTCGCGCTTCACCATATCGCCACCGCGAAGATGACCGTCAGCACGATGCCGGTGACGAGCACTGCCTTGCTGCTGGCCCGTGCCGCCGCCAACTCCGTCCCGTAATCCAGATCCAGCGCCAGATGGCGGATGCCGGCCAGCAGGTGGTGCAGATAAGCCCAGACCAGGCCGGTCACGAGCAGCTTCACTGCCCAGTGCGAGAGCACCGACTTGAATCTCAGGAAGCTGCCGGGCGACTCGAGCGTCAACTCGAGCAGCACCAGCAGAAAAGGAATGAACAGGAACAGGACAGCGCCGCTCACCCGGTGCAGGATCGAAACCAACCCCGGGACCGGCAGCCTTATTTGCAACAGATTGAGATATATCGGCCGCGGTCTGGACATCGAATTTCTAAGGTTCAGGACTGGGATTTTCGGTGTGGCGCCCCGGTCACGCCCGGCGCCGGTGCTTGCTTGCTCAGGCTTGAAATTCTAGCAGTTTTTCAGCCTGTCGGCTCGGTAACGACCCAATGCGACTGCCCATGCGTTCACACCGACCGTTCATAACCCCAAGTCCGACAGGCTGGCTTGTCACACCGGCTGCTGCTTCGTTATCATCGGCACACTCGAGTACGCACGCGCCGCATCCCGCCTAGCAGCCGGCCGGACTGAGATATCCAACCGGCTGCTAACAGCAAAACCGCCCGAGGATTTCGAATGAAACCCAACATGACGACCCCTATTGGCCTCCGCTGGGCACGCGTGTTGGCTGGAAATGAGGTTTTCACCGCCTGTTACTTCCGTCTTCGTGCGGGCGGTTTTGCATTAGGAGTTTGTCCGACCTAGGTCCGACAAACTCCTAACGGCCACCCGTGTCGAAAAGCAAAACACCGGCCCGTCATTCAGGAATCCAGGAGTCCATTAAATGAAACGCCCCCTGCGCGTGGCCGTCACCGGCGCCGCCGGCCAGATCGGCTACAGCCTGCTGTTCAGAATCGCCAGAGGCGAAATGCTCGGCAACGACCAGCCGGTCGTGCTCCAGCTGCTCGAAATCCCCGACGAGAAGGCGCAGAAGGCGCTGCGGGGCGTCATGATGGAGCTGGACGACTGCGCATTCCCGCTGCTCTCCGGCATGGTGCCCACGGCGGACCCGATAGCGGCGTTCAAGGACGCCGACGTAGCGCTGCTGGTTGGCGCGCGGCCCCGCGGCCCCGGCATGGAACGCAAGGATCTGCTGGAGGCGAACGGCAGGATTTTCGGCCCCCAGGGCAAGGCCCTTTCGGAGGTTGCCCGCCGCGACGTGAAAGTCCTGGTGGTGGGCAACCCCGCCAACACCAACTGCCTTATCGCGATGAAGAACGCGCCGCAGCTCAAGCCAGCCAATTTCACCGCCATGATGCGGCTCGATCACAACCGCTCGCTGTCGCAGGTGGCGCAGAAAGTGGGCCGGCCGGTCGCGAGCGTGCGCAAGATGACCGTCTGGGGCAATCACTCGGCGACCCAGTACCCCGACATTTTCCAGGCCGAGGTCGACGGCAAGAAGGCATGGTCCATGATCAACGACCAGGCCTGGCTCGAAAAGAGCTTCATCCCGACCATCCAGAAGCGCGGCGCCGCCATCATCGACGCCCGCGGCCTGTCCTCCGCGGCGAGCGCGGCGAACGCCGCCATCGATCACATGCGCGACTGGACGTTCGGCACCCGCGAGGGCGACTGGATCAGCATGGGCATCCCCGCCGACGGCAGCTACGGCATCGCCGAAGGCGTGCTTTATGGCTATCCGGTCACCTGCAAGAACGGCAAGTACGAGATCGTCAAGGGCATCGACATCAGCGATTTCAGCCGCGGCTGCATGCAGGGCACGCTCAAGGAACTGCACGAAGAGCGGGACTCGATCAAGCACCTCCTGGGCTAGAACGGGAAGCCCGCTCCAGGGGTGCGCGGACGCGGCCGTTCGCGCACCTTTGTTCATTTGAGAGGACGGAAAAGGCATGAGTGAAGCGCAAGGCGGAGCCAAGCCCAAGAAATCGGTCGCGCTCTCCGGCGTGGTGGCCGGCAGCACCGCGCTGTGCACCGTAGGCCGCAGCGGCAACGACCTCCACTACCGCGGCTACGACATTCTCGACATCGCCGATCAGTGCGAGTTCGAGGAAATCGCCTACCTGCTGGTGCACGAGAAGCTGCCCAACCGGGCAGAGCTCGCGGCCTACAAGAATAAGCTGAAGTCCCTGCGGGGTCTCCCCGCCCCGGTAAAAACGACGCTGGAACAGATACCCGCGTCGGCGCACCCGATGGACGTGCTGCGCACCGGCTGCTCGGCGCTCGGCACGGTGCACCCGGAGAAGGACGACCACGCCGGCCCCGGCGCGCGCGACATTGCCGACCACCTGATGGCGTCTTTCGGCTCGATGCTGCTCTACTGGCACCACTACAGCCGAGACCGGCGCCGCATCGAGGTCGAGACCGACGACGATTCGATCGGAGGGCACTTCCTCACGTTGCTGCACGGCAAGCTGGCACAGCCGTCGTGGGTCAAGGCCATGCACACCTCGCTCAACCTCTATGCCGAGCACGAGTTCAACGCGTCCACCTTTGCTGCGCGCGTCGTCGCCGGCACCGGTTCCGACATGTACTCGGCGGTCACCGGCGCCATCGGCGCGCTGAAGGGGCCCAAGCACGGCGGCGCCAACGAGGTCGGCTTCGATGTCATGAACCGCTACGAGTCTCCCGGGGCGGCGGAGCGCGATATCGTCAAGCGCATCCAGGCGAAGGAGGTCGTGATCGGCTTCGGCCACCCCGTCTACACCATCGCCGACCCTCGCAACAAGGTGATCAAGGACGTCGCGCGGCGGCTGTCGCAGGACGCTGGTGAAATGGAAATGTTCGAAATCGCCGAGCGCATCGAGGAGGTGATGATGCGCGAGAAGAAGATGTTCGCGAACCTCGACTGGTTCTCCGCCGTCTCCTACCACCGCATGGGCGTCCCCAAGCCGATGTTTACCCCGATCTTCGTGATCGCCCGTACCAGCGGCTGGGCGGCGCACGTTATCGAGCAGCGTATCGACAACAAGATCATCCGCCCGACCGCGATCTACACCGGTCCCGAGCCGCGGAAGTTTGTTCCGATCGACCAACGCGACGGCGCTGGTCGGATTGGACGGTAAATGCGCCGGACCCGTAACTTGACAATGATCGCGAAGAAGCGGGTCCACGGAAATCATAGAGCGCGAAAGCAGACACCTTTAATCGGGTACATGGTTTTTCCAACAACAGCCCGGCTCGCGACGCGAGACGCGGGTTACACGCGCCGTGTCGTCATCAAGATGTAAATTGATTCTCGATGCTATCATGTCGCACCTATGCACTTTGGGCGAGCAATTTGCCGGCTCATGATTGCCGCGGGGATCACAGTTTCCCCTCCGGCAGGCGCCGCCACGTCCGACCCGACCAGCTCCGGCGATGTTGTTATGATTCAGGCGGCGCCGGATACCATACACTTCCATCCCAGTTCGGATCACGCGAAGTACTCCTGGCTGGTTGGGGTCGAATGGCAGCGCCCATCGCGCTGGCTTGCCGGATTTTCCTATTTCAACAACTCATTCGGCCAAAAGAGTCAGTATGTCTACGGCGGCAAGTGGTGGCCGGCGCACGAGAGCGGCCAAGGATGGTATTTCAAGCTGACTGGCGGGGTGATCCTGGGATACAAGGAGCCTTACGAGGACAAGATTCCCTACAACCACAATGGCGTCGCGCCAGGAGTGGTTCCAAGTCTGGGATTCAAGGTGAATCGAGGAAACGTCCAGCTTAATCTTCTCGGCACCAACGCCCTAATGATAACGTTCGGTTACGATTTGATCCGCTAAGAGCTACCGGCACGCTGAAGAATACTCCCACGGATATCGTGGCAAGCCAGGCTCATTCCCAGCGCTACGTACTGATTCTGCTCGCGGCGGTATTCATCGCCGTTTGGTTCGGCAATCTCGATTACCGCAAGCTGGTCCGGCCCGACGAGGGGCGCTACGCCGAGATCGCCCGTGAAATTGCGATGAGCAGCGACTGGATCACGCCGCGGCTCAACGGCATCAAGTATTTCGAGAAGCCTCCACTGCAGTACTGGGCGACCGCGGCGGCCTACCGGGCGTTCGGCGAACACGAATGGACGGCACGTTTGTGGCCCGCCGTCACCGGTTTTGCCGGTATTATGCTTGTGTTCTTCGCGGGACGCAGCCTGTTTGGGTTCACCGCCGGTTTTTACGCATCGCTGATTCTGGCAAGCAGCGCGGGGTACGTCGCCACCGCCCATTTCAATTCACTCGATATGGGCCTGACGTTCTTCGTGACCGCCACGCTGCTCGCGTACATGCTGGCTCAGCGCCCCGAAGCGACTCCCGCGATGAACCGGCGCTGGACGCTCGCAGCCTGGGCGGCGGCGGCGCTCGCGATGCTGAGCAAGGGTCTCATTGGTGTCGTGATTCCGGCGGCCGTGCTGGCAATTTACATCGTGCTGCAACGCGATTTTGCGCGGCTTCGCGGCCTTCATTGGGGCATGGGATTGACCGTTTTCCTGTTGATCGCCGCACCGTGGTTCGTGCTGGTTCAGTTGGCGAATCCCGAATTCGCAAAATTCTTCTTCGTGCATGAGCACTTCGAGCGATACCTGACCACGGTCCACCGCAGGGCGGAGCCGTGGTGGTTTTTCTTTCCCATCCTGGCGCTTGGAATACTGCCTTGGCTCACCTTGGTGCCACAGGCACTCGCGCACGCGTGGCGCGTGCAGGGGCAGCCCTCGGCCTTCCAGCCAGGCCGTTTCCTCGCGATCGGCCTGGCATTTATTTTTGTGTTTTTCTCGGCTTCGAGCTCCAAGCTGCCCGGCTACTTGCTTCCGATGCTCCCATTGCTTGCACTCTTGATCGGCGGCGTGCTCGCCGGAACGAGGCCGCGGGAACTCATCTGGCACCTGCTTCCGATACTGCTTTTCGCCAGCTTGGTCGCCGTCCTGTCGCCTTGCGTCGTCACGCTCGCCAGGAGGCCGGAACTCGTGCCCCTGTATGAGGCCAGCGTGCCCTGGATCGCGGCTGGCGCCGTGTGCGCCTTCATAGGAGCAGGCATTACCCTCCACTACTGTCGCCGCGATAACGTGACGGCGGCGCTGAGCGCCATGGCGATAGGCAGTCTCTTGGCGATTCAGTTCGTGACGACCGGCCATAACGCGCTCGCGCCCAATTACTCCGGGCACCATCTGGCCGAGTTGATCAAGCCGCATCTCGAAGCGTCGGTGCCTGTTTACAGCGTGCGCACCTACGACCAGACGCTGCCGTTCTACATCAAGCGTACCGTCACCTTGGTTGCATTCCGGGACGAGATGGCATACGGTCTCGAACGCGAGCCTTGGCTGTGGCTCCCGGACCTGCCAAGCTTCGAGCGCGCCTGGCGCAGTGAGCGCAACGCCCTGGCCATCATGGAACCGGATACCCACGCTGAGCTGGAAAAAAACGGCTTGCCGATGCAGGTTATCGGGCGCGACATGCGCCGCATCGTGGTCAGGAAGCCGGATGCCTGAGCCTGACGGTAGCGCCCGTTACCAAGGAGTACCTTCATGAATGTCCTGTCCTTCTCTCTGGTCATGATCGGAGTCCTGTTGAATGCCGTGGCACAACTGTTGCTCAAAGCCGGCACCAATGCTATCGGCGCATTCGAATTTTCCGCCGCCAACGTGGCGCCAGTGGGTTGGAAGATCGCCACCGAGCCTTATATCCTTGCCGGCATCGGTTGCTACGCCGTGAGCGTGGTGGTGTGGATACTGGCGTTGTCGCGCGCAGAGGTGAGCGTCGCGTACCCCATGCTGTCCCTCGGCTACGTCGTGAATGCCATCGCGGCGTGGTACTTGTTTGGTGAAGCCGTGACGCCAGGTCGCCTGGCCGGCACCGCTGTCATCATAGTCGGCGTGTTCATCCTCGCCAGGAGTTGATGTGACGCAACGAGCGCACACGCACAAGGCTGCCGAACCGAACCCGCCGGAAGGCCGGCACGGCGCGTTTCTGCCGTTTGCCAGCCCCAGCATAGACGCGGAGACCGTCGCGGCAGTCGCCAATGTGCTGCGCTCGGGATGGATCACCAGCGGGCCGCAGGTTGAAGCATTCGAAGCCGCGCTCTCCGGCTATCTCGGCGGCCGCACGGTTCGCACGTTCACATCGGCCACCGGCGCGCTCGAGGTCGCGCTGCAGATCTGCAATATCGGTCCCGGCGACGAAGTAATCGTCCCGGCCATGACATTTGCAGCGACGGCCAATGTGGTAGTGCGCGTGGGCGCGAAACCGGTGTTTGTCGACGTGGGGCTGGCTACCCGCAACATCGACATCGGACAGGTCGAAGCGGCAATCACGCCGCACACCAAGGCTGTCATGCCGGTGCATTTCGCGGGGCTGCCGGTGGACATGGACGCTCTCTATGCGCTCGCGCAACAGCGTGGACTGCGTGTCATCGAGGATGCGGCGCACGCGATCGGGTCCAGTCATTGCAACCGCCGCATCGGCAGCTTCGGCGATCTGGTCGCCTTCAGCTTTCATCCGAACAAGAATCTGACAACCATCGAAGGCGGCGCGCTCAGCATCCGCGATCCCGCGGAGGTGAAACGCGTCGAGCGCCTGCGCTTTCACGGAATCGGGCACGGCGACGACGGCATGGACGTGATCGAGGCTGGTGGCAAGTACAACCTGACCGACGTCGCCGCCTGCGTCGGACTCGGGCAATTGCGCCAGCTCGAACAGCTCAATCGCCGGCGGCGAGAACTCGCCGCGCGCTACTTCGAGCGGCTCCAGACCAATCCCCCGCTGCAGTTGCCGGCCCGTGGCGACGAAGGCCACAGCTGGCACATGTTCGCGCCGCTGCTGCCGCTCGAGCAACTGCGCTTCGGACGGCAGGACTTCATCCGGGAAATGGTTGCCCACGGCATCGGTGTCGGCGTGCATTACCCGGCGCTGCATCTTTTCACGCTCTATCGGAAGATGGGCTACAAGGCCGGCGATTTTCCGAATGCGGAGCGAATCGGGCGGTCCACCGTCACGCTGCCTCTTTATCCGGCGCTGTCCGAGGATGATATAGACCGGGTTTGCGCCGCCTGCGTGCAAGTTCTGCTCAATCGGCACTGATTCCCGGAAGGACCATGCGCGATCTCTCCGTCGTTGTCCCGGTATTCAATGAGGAAGCGGTTCTTCCTGGGCTGTTTTCACGCCTGTATCCGGCGCTGGACAAGCTCGGCCTGACATACGAAGTGATCTTCGTGGATGACGGCAGCCGCGACCGCTCGGCCGCGCTGTTGCGCCAGCAGTTCGAGCGCCGGCCCGATGCCACGCGGGTAGTGCTGTTTTCCCGCAATTGCGGCCAGCACCTTGCGATCATGGCCGGCTTTGAGCGCTGCCGTGGCGAGCGAATTGTCACCCTGGATGCCGACTTGCAGAATCCCCCCGAGGAAATACCCAAGCTTCTGGCAAAAATGGACGAAGGCCATGACTACGTGGGCGGGGTGCGTAGCCAACGGCAGGATCCCTGGTTCCGGCGCAATGCATCGCGGATCATTAATTTCCTGCGCGAGCGAACGACGCGCATACACATGACGGACCAGGGCTGCATGCTGCGCGCCTACAGCCGCCAGATCGTGAACGCCATCAACGCGTGCTCCGAGGTGAATACCTTCATCCCGGCCCTTGCTTACACGTTCGCGCGGAACCCCACCGAGGTGGAGGTGGAGCATGAAGTGCGCGCCATGGGCACGACAAAATACTCGTTCTACGGGCTGGTGCGCCTCAATTTCGACCTGGTTGCCGGCTTCTCGCTTGCGCCGCTTCAGATATTCTCGGTGTTCGGCATAATAGTCGCGCTCGGCGCAATCGGACTGGTCGCCCTCCAAATAGTTCGCCGGCTGGTGATGGGAGATGCAGCCGAGGGCATGTTCGACTCGTTAATGGAAGCGGTCGAATTGCTCCTTACCGGCGTTCTGCTCTTCGGTGTAGGCCTGCTCGGAGAGTACATCGGGCGGATTTACCAGGAGGTCCTGCGGCGCCCCCGGTTCCTGATCAGCGGTGTCCTTGAAAAACCGGATGCGGACGACTCGACCGTAGCGGGAAAACCGGTTTCGGCAGAGGCATGCTCCGAGCCTCTGGCCAGGGTCAAGTGACTCGCGCCGTCGTTTTCGCCTACCACAACGTCGGAGTACGATGCCTGGACGTGCTGCGCGCCGGTGGCGTCACGGTTTGTCTGGTGCTGACGCACGAGGATGATCCGGACGAAGCGATCTGGTTCGAAAGCGTCGCCGCCCGCGCGCACCTGTACAGTATCCCGGTGATCACGCCGCGGGATCCGAACCTGATTGAAGTGATTGAGCGCGTGCGCTCGTCGGCGCCCGACATCGTGTTCTCGTTCTATTACCGTCACCTTCTCGGGCCCCGGCTGCTCGCGTTTCCACGGCTCGGGGCGTTCAACATCCACGGCTCACTTCTGCCGAAATACCGCGGCCGCGCTCCTGTAAACTGGGCTATTCTCCACGGCGCGCCGGAAACCGGGGCCACGCTGCACGAGATGACTGCAAAGCCGGACGCAGGTCGTATTGTCGATCGTGAGCGCGTGCCCATCCTGCCCAATGACCTGGCGCGCGAAGTCTTCGACAAGGTAACTCTGGCGGCCGAAATCGTCCTCGAGCGATCCCTTCCTTCCCTGCTGACCGGCACCGCGAGGCTCGAGCCACAGGATCTCGCCGCGGGGAGCTGCTATGGCAGGCGCCGGCCCGCGGACGGTGCTATTGATCCCGACTGGCCCACACGCCGCATCCACGATCTCGTGCGCGCCGTGGCACCGCCGTACCCCGGCGCGTTTTGCATGATAGAAGGGCGGCGGCTGAGGCTGCTGCGGACATTTGACAGCGGCGAGCGCGCCACACCCGCGTCCCGGACCGCCCTGCTCGCCCGCGACGCCGCACTTCAACTGCGTGGCGCGGATGGCGGAATGCTGCTGGTGCTGCAGGCCGAGCTGGACGGCCTGCCTTTCAATGCCGACCGGATGCGAGAGCTGTTTGGCATGGACTCCCTGACATTGCAGAAGATATCGGCGAACACATGAAGAAAATCCTCATACTCGGCGTCAACGGATTCATCGGCCATCATCTGTCGAAGCGCATCATCGAGACCACGCAGTGGGAGATCTACGGCATGGACATGAATACCGACCGGGTCGACGACCTCATGCAGGAAAAGCGCTTTCACTTCTTCGAGGGCGACATCACCATCAACAAGGAGTGGATCGGATATCACATCCGCAAGTGCGATACGGTGCTGCCGCTGGTTGCGATCGCCACCCCGGCGACCTACGTCACCGAGCCGCTGCGGGTGTTCGAGCTCGATTTCGAGGCTAATCTGCCGATCGTCCGCGCCTGCGTGGAATACCGGAAGCGGCTGGTTTTCCCGTCGACGTCGGAAGTCTACGGGATGTGCCGCGACGGCCAGTTCGACTCGGAGACTTCCGAGCTGGTGCTCGGACCGATCCACAAACAGCGGTGGATCTATTCCTGCGCCAAGCAACTCATGGACCGGGTGATCTGGGCCTATGGCATGGAACGCCGGCTCGATTTCACGTTGTTTCGCCCCTTCAACTGGATCGGCCCCGGCCTCGACAACCTGTACGCCCACAAGGAAGGCAGCTCGCGCGTCGTCACCCAGTTCCTCGGTCACATCGTGCGGGGCGAGCCCATTCAGCTGGTGGACGGGGGCAAACAGCGCCGGTCATTCACCTACATCGACGACGGCATCGATGCGCTGATGAAAATCATCGACAACCCCGATCGCGTCGCCAGCGGAAAAATCTACAACATCGGTAACCCGAAAAACAATCTCTCGATCGGGGAGCTCGCGCGGCTGATGGTGCAGACGGCGCTGACTTATCCCGAGTACCGCGAGCGGGCCCGGAAGGTGCGCCTGAGCGTCACCAGTTCCGAGAAGTATTACGGAAAGGACTACCAGGACATGAAAAATCGCGTGCCGCAGATCGACAAGACCCGCCGCGACCTGGACTGGCGGCCGCGGGTGACGATGCGGGACGCCGTCGCCCGCATTTTCGACGCTTATCGCCAGCACATATCGGAGGCGCGGCGCCTGGTCACCTGAGTCCCGTGCACAGTGGAGGCGAACATCCTCTCACGGCCTGGATGCGACTCTGCCAGTTCCGCCGCCATCTGGAATCCACGAATGAAACTGGCACTGAAGATCGATGTTGACACCTACCGTGGCACGCTGGAGGGGGTTCCTAGACTGCGCGCCCTGCTCGCGCGTCATCGCGCACGCGCGACGTTCCTGTTCAGTCTGGGCCCCGACCACACCGGCCGCGCCATCCGGCGGGTGTTTCGCCGGGGATTCCTGAGCAAGGTATCGCGATCCTCGGTTGCGTCGCATTACGGGCTGGCCACCCTCCTGTACGGCACCTTGCTGCCGGGTCCCGATATTGGCCGGCGCTGCGCGGATGTGATGCGCGCGGTTTTCGCCGACGGACACGAGGCGGGCATTCATACCTGGGATCACGTGGAATGGCAGGATCGCGTCAGCACTGCCGGCCCGGACTGGACGCGCCATGAAATGCAGCGCGCGTGCGATCGCTTCCAGGAGATATTCGGCGCACGCGCCACCCTACACGGCGCAGCCGGATGGCAGATGAACCTGCACGCTTACCGGCTAACCCGGGAACTCGGTTTCCGCTTCTGTTCCGACACGCGGGGCACGCATCCCTTTGTCCCGGTGTGCAACGGCGAGATCATTACCTGCCCCCAGTTGCCAACGACGCTCCCCACGCTGGACGAGCTGATCGGAGTGGATGGCTTCACAGCCAGCAACGTCGGCAGCCATCTGCTGAGGCTTACCGAAAAGCACCCGCCGACGGGCCACGTCTACACGCTGCATGCGGAGCTTGAAGGCAATCGCCTGTCCGGTGTATTCGAACAGCTGCTGGAGGGCTGGAAAGCCCAGGGTTACTCGCTCGTGAACTTGAGCGAATACGCCGGCGAACTGGACGTTTCCCGCCTGCCGCGCTGCGCCGTGGGAATGGGCGCGGTTCCGGGCCGCAGCGGAACCCTGGCAATACAGGGGCGCGAATTTTCGGGATGAGCACGGGGATTCCCGTGGCGCAGCTGTGTTGTGAACTCCGGCTCCCTCTCTTCAGTATAATTCGCGGGGATGATTGATCCCCACTGCACTGCTCTCGTCTGCAATCGCTAACCATGTCATCGCATACCGCCAATATCCGCCCCAAGCCCGACAAAGTCCTGACGGACATCGCCGATTACGTGGCCGGCTACGCCATCGACAGCAAGGAGGCGTACAACACGGCCCGCCTGTGCCTGATGGATACGCTGGGATGTGGGCTGGAAGCGCTCGAGTACCCCGCCTGCACCAAGCTCCTTGGGCCCATCGTCCCCGGCAGCACGGTGTCCAACGGCGCGAAGGTGCCTGGCACGCCGCATCAGCTCGACCCGGTGATGGCCGCATTCAACATCGGCACCATGATCCGCTGGCTCGATTTCAACGACACCTGGCTCGCCGCCGAGTGGGGACATCCTTCCGACAACCTCGGCGGCATCCTCGCCACCGCCGACTGGCTGTCGCGCACTCGCCTGGCCCGGGGCGGGAAACCGCTGGTGATGCGCGACGTGCTGACGGGCATGATCAAGACGCACGAGATCCAGGGCGTGATCGCCCTCGAGAACAGTTTCAATCGCGTCGGGCTCGACCACGTGGTGCTGGTCAAGGTCGCCTCCACCGCCGTGGTCACGCAGATGCTGGGCGGCACCCGCGAGAAAATCATCAACGCGCTGTCCAACGCCTGGATCGACGGGCAGAGCCTGCGCACCTACCGCCATGCGCCCAACACCGGCTCGCGCAAGTCGTGGGCGGCGGGCGATGCGACCAGCCGCGCGGTGCGGCTCGCGCTGATGGCGCTGAAGGGCGAGATGGGCTATCCCTCCGCCCTCACCGCCAAAACCTGGGGCTTCTACGACGTGCTATTCCGCGGGAAACCTTTCCGCTTCAAGCGGACCTACGGTTCGTACGTCATGGAAAATGTGCTATTCAAGATTTCGTTTCCCGCGGAATTTCATGCCCAGACCGCGGTGGAAGCCGCGGTCCGGCTCCACCCGCAGGTGCGGGACCGGCTCGATCGCGTAAAAAAAGTGGTGATCACCACGCACGAATCGGCGCTCCGCATCATCGACAAGAAGGGCCCGCTGCACAACCCGGCCGACCGCGACCACTGCATCCAGTACATGACCGCGATCGGCCTCATCAAGGGTAATCTCACCGCCGCCGACTACGAGGATGAAGTCGCGGCTGATCGCCGTATCGATGGCTTACGGTCGAAAATGGTCTGCGTGGAAAACAAGCAGTGGAGCCGCGACTATCTGGACCCCAGGAAGCGGTCTATCGCCAACGCCGTGCAGGTATTCTTCAGCGATGGCTCCCAGACCAATAAAATCGAGGTCGAATATCCGCTCGGCCACCGCCGCCGCCGCAAGGAAGGCGTGCCGCTGCTGGAAGCCAAGTTCAGAACCAACCTCGTCCGCCGCCTTACGCCCAAGCAGCAACAGGCCATCCTCGACGTTACTCGCAGCCAGGAACGACTGGAGGCGACGCCGGTCAACGAGTTCGTGGACCTGTTCGGATCTGACTACCGTGACTCGTGACTGGTGACTCGTGACTGGCATGATGTCTCGCGACCCGTTCAAGGCGCTCAGGGAATTCAAGCCCGGCTCCGGCAAGACCGGGAAATACTA
>Ga0184627_10000391_pt1 | contig 17492 bp, 17 predicted proteins | sample PLM3_127_b1_FD_133150 | JGI IMG/M metagenome (GOLD analysis project Ga0184627, IMG submission 133150) | Groundwater sediment microbial communities from an aquifer in East River, Colorado, USA - PLM3_127_b1 | ecosystem: Environmental > Terrestrial > Soil > Riparian zone | place: USA: East River...
CCGCGCGCGCCCGGCTCTCGGCTGCACGCTTTTCTTCCTGGGCACGTCGTGCGTCGGCCGCTACCGCGGCATCCGTCTCCGCCCGGCGTCTTGCCTCCTCGGCCTCGGCGCGCGCCCGGGCGAACTCGGCTTCGACCTTCGCGCGTTCTGCGGCCCGCATACCGGGCAGCAGATCGAAGTACCACGCCAATGCGGCGGCAACGAGCACCGATGCCAGCACCCCCGCGGCCCATGCTCCGAGTGTCTGGCGCAACGCGGGCTTGGGGGCGGGAGTGGCCGGAGCGGGCGCGCGCAGCCCTCCCCGTTCCACGCGGTAGACCTGGATCGGCCGTTGTATGTTCTTGAGCGACTGGGTGCCGATGTTCACGAAACCCAGATCGAGCTTGCCCGCGATCTGGTCGTAGACGCTCGAGGACACGCAGATTCCGCCAGGCTCGGCGATGGTCTCGAGGCGCGCTGCGATGTTGACGCCGTCGCCGAGCAGGTCAGCGCCCTTTTCCATCACGTCGCCGAGATTGACGCCGATCCGGAACAACAGCTTTTTGGTGTCCGGCAGGCTGTCGTTGCGAGTCTTCAGCGCATCCTGGATTTCCACCGCGCAGCGCACCGCCTCGACCGGGCTGCCAAACTCGGCGAGCACGCTGTCGCCCGCGGTGCCGACGATCCGTCCCTCGTGGAATTCGATGATGCCGTCGATCACCGCGCGGTGCGCCGAGAGGATTTTCATCGTCCCCTCCTCGTCGGCGGCCATCAACCGGCTGTAGCCGACGGCATCGGTCGCGAGGATCGCGGCAAGCTTGCGTCTGACGGGGGTGGCGCACATGGGGAGTTTCGAACCTCCGCCTAGAATTTAGCTCCCGCGGCGACTTAATGCAAACTCCTTATCACTTATCACGCCTTTGGTAATATGACGCCATGAGCCTCAATGCTTCCGACACGCTGATTGAAATTCAGGATCTGAAGTTCGCCTACGGCGAGAACCAGGTCCTCAAGGGCATCAACCTCAAGGTGCCGCGCGGCAAGGTGGTCGCGATCCTCGGCACCAGCGGCTGCGGCAAGAGCACGCTATTGCGGCTGATCGGCGGGCAGTCGCGGCCCGCCGCGGGCAGCGTCAGGGTGGACGGGCAGACGGTGCACGAATTGGACGACGCCGCCCTCTACCTGATGCGGCGCAAGATGGGGATGATGTTCCAGAAAAGCGGACTGTTCACCGATCTCTCCACGTTCGAGAACATCGCCTTCCCCATGCGCGAGCGCACCAGCCTGCCGCAGCCGGTGATCCGCGACCTGGTCTTGATGAAGCTGCACGCGGTCGGCCTGCGCAGCGCGCATTCGCTGATGCCGAACGAGCTCTCGGGGGGCATGCAGCGGCGGGTCGCGCTGGCACGGGCGATCGCGCTCGACCCCATGCTGGTGATGTACGACGAGCCGTTCGCGGGGCTCGACCCGATTTCGCTCAACGTGATCGCGAACCTGATCCGGCGGCTGAACGACGCGCTGGGCGTGACTTCTATCGTCGTGAGCTACGACGTGGTGGAGTCACTCAAGATCGCGGACTACGTCTATTTCATCTCCGACGGGGTCGTCGCCGCGCACGGCAGCGTGGCGGAGGTGAACGCCTCCAAGGACCCCTTCGTGCGCCAGTTCGTGGATTCCCTGCACGACGGCCCGGTCGCCTTTCACTATCCCGCCAGGCCGTACCCGGCTGACCTGCGCCTCGGCAGTTAGAGGTAACAATATGAGGGGATACTCCCCTCATACTCCCCTACGTCAGGGGCCGTTTCAGTCATCCTGAAATAGCCTTTTAATGTTGGAACTTGACCTCGGCTACCCGAAGCGTGCCGCCGGGGGCGTCGCGCCTGAAAATCACCAGGGTGCTGCCATCCTTCTTGTTGTGATCCTGGAGATCGTAGGTGATCAACTTATAGGTCCAGATCACCCGTTCCGGACTGCTGTCGTCGACCGTGGCCGGCTTGCCGACCTTGGCCACGACTTCCTTCTCCGTCTTGTTCATGACGTAGCCGGTAAAGTCATCGCGGCCAAAAAACTCGCCGCAGCCGGCCATGAACTGCATCGCGATCACGAGCACGATCGCGCCAAACGCGCGCGCCATGCCACCGCTGTTTCCATCCGCACCCATAGGGTCTCCTTGCGCTTAGAGGCGGTAACGAATTGAGGGGATACTCCCCTCATACTCCCCTACATCAGGGGCCGTTTCCGTCATTTTGAAACGGCCTCTCAGCATCTAATACAATACGCGGCGAGGCTTACTCCAATCTTACTCGCGGTCCGGGGTTACAGCTACGGCTACTGGCGACCGCCGTCGTGGTCGGCGTAGGCGCGAAACCCGGGCTCCTTCGGTATAGAGTGTCATCTGGAGTGCCCCCGGCCGCACCGGCGGCGGGCGAACCCTTGTTCAAGTGCTCACGGGAGCTACGTCATGAGTGTCGAAATCCGCGGGATAGCCGGTCTGCTCATCCTTGCCGCCGACGTGTGGGCGATCATCAGCATCGCTCAAAGCGGCGCCTCGACGGGACGCAAGGTCGCGTGGATCGTGCTGGTGCTGGTGCTGCCGGTAGTCGGGCTCATCATCTGGTACCTGCTCGGTCCGCGCACTGGCAGACCGTAGCGCCCGCGTCACGCGCGGACCGCATGCGCCCCCCGGTTACGGCGGCCGGAACGTCAGCCCAGCCGGTCGCCTTGCGCGGACCCGAGTTTCTGCTGCGCGCTCGCGGAGTTGGCGGCGATTTCGACCAGCCCGAGGCTGTTCTCGTACCAGAACACCTCGCCTGCCACCACCCGCGAGAACACCCGCGCGTAGGGAATCTGCCGCCCGTTGACGACGAGGGCGCGCTCCCGCGGCACCGCGCCGGCGCGCAGGCCGGTTACCAGGTTGCCGTAGTGGTCGACGTAGATGACTTCGGTGAGATCCTCCGCGCCAAACTTCACGGCAAGCTGCGCCTTTTTCTTCAGCTTCGCGGCCTTGCGCCCGCCGCTCGCGATCATCCCTGCTACCGGCGCGAACAGGTCGCGCCCGTGAAACGAGACGGAAAGATCGTCCGGCCGCCAGCCGATGGAGAAGACTTCGACTTTCGCGGCGCGCGCGGCCACAACGGAGATGAGGCCGTTATCCGGGCCCACGTACCAGCGCCCGTCGGCTACCACCGCCACCGGGTCGCGCAGCCCGCCGACGCCCGGGTCCACTACTGCCAGCGTGACACTCCCCTCCGGAATCCGGCCCGCGAGTGCGGCCAGCAGGTGCGCGCCGGCTTTGACGTTGAACTCCGGCGCGTCGTGCAGCAGGTCCACCACCGGCACTTTCGGCGCGCGCTGGTGCAGCGCGATCTTCACCTGGCCAACATAGATGTCCGCAGTGCCGAAGTCGGTGAACAGAAAAATCACTTAGCCGCCGATGAACACAGATGAACGCCGATAAGAACAAAGAAGAGAAAACCTGTAATTAGCCGCCAAGGCGCCAAGAACGCCTAGAAACTCGAAAATCAAATGGCTAAACGAAGGTGGTAGGAGGTGGGTGTGAGAGGCCCGGACTTGCACCGGAAAACCCCTTTTCATGAGATCCCTGGGATCAGGAAGCTCATGAAAGGGTGTTTTGCTCCTTAAACTACGCTCTCACAACTCGACCAATAGTAGATGCTCAAGGACGTGCCTGTCAATTTTCAGGGCGAGGTTTCTCAGAAAATCGTTGGCTTCAATGGCCTTCGCGAGGTGCAGGCTCGTGGAGTCCGGGCGTCCGTGCGCGATCTTGTTTCGCATGTCCCGATACCCGTGGAACTTCGCTTTCTCGGAGTTCGGATCCAAAGGCAGTTGGAGGATGGACTCGACCAATTCAGGGATTTCGGCTGCCTTGATGTAATCCGCGTCGGTTAAGTCGATCAACTGCTGAAGCCCCCGCCGCGCCAGAACCGATGACGGAAAAACAAAGCCTTCAGCGGCTAGACGCTTTCCGTAGCTTGCGTATGCGCCGACCTTTCCTCGAACCCGATATTCCCGAAGCTTCTTCTTCGACTTTGCAAGATCCGGGCTCGACAACGCTATATTTCGAGACAGGTCGTGCTTTCGGAGAAGTTCACCGCGACCGTGAAACTCAATGATTTCTTTGAGCAAGTCCAGGAAATAGGCTTCAAAGTAGCTGAAGCTGCTTAAAAAGATATAGCGGCTCAGAACTGCCTTGTATTCCTTGGCATGGTGGCGAACCTTCTCCGTCGGAATGGGACGCGAATTGAAATGATCTGGACTGAAGGGTAGCTGCGCTCCTTGCGGAAGAGATTTTAGAGTCGCCTTTAGGTTCGGGACTGCGTAACAGACCACGATCGCGAAATCAAAGACGGCTTGAGCTTCGTCCTTGAGTCGCTTAAACGCTTTCGTATGGGGAATCATTCGGTGGTTAGCAGTGCCGTTTTCACCTGCCCGACGTAGAGGTCGGCGGCGCCGAAGTCGGTGAACAGAAAGATCATGAGGTGATTCTATACCGCTCCACCCCAACTCCTACCGCGGGGGCCGCCCGCGTTGCAACGGACAATCCTACCGTTGAACGCGCGCGCGGGCACGGCGCCTTCCGCCGCACAGCGAGCTGGGAACTCGTGCTCATGCAAGCAATCTAAGTGACATGACCACACGGCCGACGAAAGCGGGCAAACGGGCCGCGTTCGGACCTAAGGGCGAGAAGGAAAGCCTGCCGCCCGCGCACAACCCGCATCTGTACGCCCAGACGCGCAAGATCCTCTCCAAGCACTACCGCACAAAGTACGGCATGCGCCAGGGGCGCGGCGGGCGCAAACCTTGAAATCTCACCGCCGAGGCGCAGGAGACCGCAGAGCAAAATCAAGAACTACGAGATGAACCGCCAAGACGCCAAGAACGCCAAGAACGCCAAGAACGCCAAGAAAACAGAGAATAAAAAAAAGGATTTTCGCGGTTAGGCCGAGGCCAACCAGCCATACCTCGCCGTATTGTCCGTGGGAGTCTGACCCCTTACGTATTCGTGTGAACTCAGATTGCCGCATAAGGACGTCATCTCCATTTCGAAAGTAATGCTTGTAAATAGTGCATTACCGGACCTCGTTGGAGGTATTGATGCGCGAATTGGTTTCTGTAGCTTCTCAAGCACCCATAACAACTTGTTCCTTCATCGCACCCACAATTGCCGCTAACTCTTTTCTGAGCCGCCTCTAAGCAGTCCCGGAACATCTCTTTCTTCTCAAGCCGAGCGACTAGACCGGCTCCACCTGGTACATTGTCGTAAAGGATAATCGGCGGCAAAGAATCTTGCTCACTATGTGCCACCGTCGCACTTAAGTCAGTGGAGGGAATCTCTAAAACCTCCGCAGCGCCTTCGACTAAGGAATAGGCAAGTGAGTGTGCAAACCAGATAGGCTCCATACTCTTTTCGAGTTTAGAATGGAACTGAAGTTTGAGAACATCCGTCACAAACTCATGGCCAAGAGAAACCTCATCAAGTGTTCCATGGCACTCTTGCCCGTAAGAAGTTTTGTGAGATCGTTCGCGTTTCCTGAACCCGGCCCCACATTGTCCACATATGTAAAATCCTTTTCCGTGCCGACCCTCGCAGAGAACAACCATATAACCTGGCGAAACCCTAGTTAGAATTACAGCATTAAGGGAAACCTTATCTCCTTCCTGGTCCTTGAAAAAACCGGCAAAATATGGTCGCGTAGTAAAAACCTTGGTCGGCCGTGATTTCGGTTCCTCGGGTTTATCAAGACTAGTGACGAAGCCAAATTTGGGGTCGATATATTGAGTTATTGCCATTCGATCGCAACATGTGTCAAAGGATGGGCGTTGCTGTTCTTTTCTATACAATTTTCGCTCGAAGCGATTATGGATTGTACATCTTGCATACCACCAGCGATCCCATTCCTTTTCTGCAACCCTCTTCAAACCATAAGAGGTCCACACCTTTTTGTTTGCTATCAATTTGCTCGTGGGCGCAAACTCCGAAATTGCAATGCTGAGGTCCCTTTGGAGTAGGACTTCAAAGGCTTCATGATTTTGCTTTGTTCTTTGAGTATCTAGCTCAACAACATCGACCGGAAAACCATACTTGGGAATTACCGCTTTGCGTGAGAGAAATGAAAGGACATCTTCGGCAGCAATGGTATTGGCTCTCTTCTGGGCCCACTCAGCCCTTTTGTACTCTCTTCGATCTCCGGATTCCTTTTCAACTACTATCAGGTTTTTATAGTCGCTAGATACATCAGCTTCAGCAAGAGAGAACCTGCTTTCTTCGTCAACAATTGAACCGCCGACGTTTCTCGTGACGTGTCCGGCAATCCTTTTGATCCATTGCCCATCGTGTAGTCCTACTTCGGCAAACATATCCGTAGGAACAATGGCGTGTAGCGCTCTCTCCAAATTAACTTTGTGCTCGTTGAGAAAGTCTTTGAAATCGGCAACGCCGGATGGATTCGCCAAATCTTTGAGCAGGCTCTCCACAGTTTTAAACCTTTCTGGGGAGGCTCTAAAAAAAGAGGACAGTGCCATTGCCGCGACGTGCCGGCTGATAATCTTTTCATTTCGAAGGCTTAGGGTGGGGGAGCGAACTCTACCGCTCAGCATTCGCTGGGGTTCAGAGAAGTGATAGAGATCGTGTGGCCCACGTCGGCAGTACGTCACAGCGAAACCCGGGTATCCGATGCGCCGCCCCGCACGACCGACGCGCTGGGCGTAGTTGAACGCCTCAGGAGGAACGTTGCGAAGGAAGATGGTATCGAGATCACCCAGATCTACACCTAGCTCAAAGGTCGTCGAACAACTCAGGACATGAATTTTCCCTTCCTTGAATTCCCTTTGAAACTCCCGCGCCTTTTCCTTGTCAAGTTGCGCTGTGTGCTCTTCAACGCGCAGGGGGCCTATGAGATTCTCTTTGTAAAGGAGGCGGTAGTGGTTTGGCTCCAAATCTCGCTGCTGTACCTCTTTAAGTGTGCCCGGGCAATGATGTCTGGGACAGACAGCGCGAACCGACACTGCTTGGAGACGGCCACAGGTGTCACATTGGTAGACTACTTCGTTGCTTGAAATGAGATGAAGTCGCCACCAATCAGGATTCAGCCTCCGAGCGTCCTCTACAGAAATGAGTAGACGATCATGGGATGAAGGAGCATTTTCATCGCAATTCTGAATGATCTCCCAAATAGCCCTCAATGCAGTGACCGCCTGTTCAACGGCCTCTTGGTCTGAAAGACCAGTCGTCCTGAGAAGTTTGGCTAGGAACCGGGCCCGTTTCCCTGCCTTGCCGTCCCAGCTTTGGACAGGCCAGTTTTTGGCACCCTTCGGTCGCCGAGGCGGGCCGATCCGGACACGCATCTGCGATGCCTGAAGATCGAGGTCACTCCAATTTAGGGAAACACCATTCTCGGTTCGGAGTTCGACAGCCCGGTCAGTCCTCATAGAATCCAGGAGAAAGAATAACAAGTTCAGTGTCTCCGGTTCGGTGAGCGACCAAGGAGGATCTCTGAGGATTGCGGGATTCTTGAACCAATTTGGCCACTTAACCGACCAGCGAACCAAGCCTACGCCTTCAAGGGAAATTCGTTGCTCATCGGTCAGGAACTCCTTGTAGAAACCCCGCCAGATGTTTTTGCGAATCGTTGGCTCATCATCGGATTTCCTTCTTATAAAAGCATCGTGGTAATCTTGGAACGCCTTATCAGCAATTGTGTAGAGGCTGATTCCCTCCATAGTATGTTGTGTAAAGCTTTGCGTTATTTTGAGAACCAAGTTACGGCTTAGAATATCTCTGTACGAGTCTTCGAGATACCAAGCAAAAAACGCGGCCTCCTGACGTCCGTCGGCAAAGGCAAGCACCTTTTTCCGATCTATTGGAAGCTCTTGATAGAGCGTTGTGGCAATCACGGCGTGTGGACCGTCTGCGCCATGAACCACCTCACGCACGGGATCTCGTCCAGCAGCGTTGTACCCGCACGCACCGCATTTCGCCATTTGGTCTGCCCTGTCTTCGTCCTTTGGAGGTTCCTCTTTTATGACCCGAATTGAATTTTCATGTCCACATTTCGGTTTGCCTCGTCCCACCTCACCACAGCGGACACAAAGTTGAAACACCTGTTTGCTATTCTCGTTGCCATTTTCGCCTTCTTCGTCTTCATCTCCGCCATTGTCAAGAGGACGGAAAAAGGTGGCTCCAAAATTAAGATCACTCGGATCACGGATCGCCTCCACCAGTTTTTTTCCATCTTTGATATCCTTTGGGCCGACAAAATAATGCTGGCCGCATTCTCGACACAACGCGACCTCAAAAACGGCGCTTTCATTTACCTCGGTTTTTCGATCAAGAAAGACCTTTTTCCGTGGCCAGTACGATACATAAGCGCCCTCAAGCGATCTCAGGAAGACATGGTAGCGCGCAGATAGGAGAGGCGAGTTAGAAATAGAGTCCTTTGTCTGCAAAAGAAGCGAAACTAACTCGGACAGCGCAAATAGCCGTTTCTCATCCGGCAAGTCGTTAAAGATTTGGGTGGCAATTTTCTGAACTTCGTCTGGACTGCCTGTGATGAGCCGTCGGAGATCGGTTGCGCGGCGATCACGCTGAAGCAGCGTGCTGATAGTTCCCGACAGATCTTCATTGCCTCGACGTTGCACGCCAAGCTTGAGCGCAAGTTTATCGATTTGGCTTTTACCCTCGGCCTCACTTCCATTAAGGGCCTTTCCAAGCAGATGATAGTCATCGGGTAAGAGAGATTGAGTGCTTGGCTCGGGAACCGGTTCAGTCTTTCCTAGAATTACGTTCTCCTCACGAAACTCTTCACCAAACAAGCCAGTAGCGAACGTTGCTACGGCTGCATTATCACCCGCTCCACCAGCGAGTGTGGCGCTTGTGGCAATGCACCGGAACGGCCCCGAACGACCGCCTTCCCTCAGCCTTTGCTTGAGACGCCGCAACAGCATTGCCATCTCAATGCCGCGCGAACCCCGGTATTGATGGGCTTCGTCCAGTATTAGAAACGTCCACCACCGAGCGCTCTCGTTGTCAAAGAGTGGGCTGTCGTTCGGTCGAAGCAACAGGAACTCGAGCATAGAGTAGTTGGTGAGAAGAATGTGGGGCTGGGTTTCCCGCATTTCGGAACGCAGAACCAGTTCTCCAGGCAATCGTTTCGCGATGTGGTCGCCAGCGTGACGCCAGGAGTCGTTTTTATTTTCCGGCGTTTCTCCGATGTACTGTCCGAAAGTAAACCGGAAAGGGGAATTTTCTTTTATAAGCTGTCTACAGATCTCTCCGAGGCGATCCCGCTGATCATTCGCCAGAGCATTCATCGGATACAGAATTAGTGCACGCACGCCCGAACGCAATTTGCCTGCTTGAAATTCTTGATAAAGATGTAGCAAGATTGGATAGAGAAATGCTTCCGTTTTGCCACTTCCCGTTCCTGTCGCGACGACCACGTTGCTCCCTTTGAATGTTCTTTCGATTGCCTCTTTTTGGTGTTGATAGAGCTGCCTGCCACCCTGCACTGCCTTCAGGAATCCTTCGTCGGGCGTTGATCCGAGTAGAGTTGGAAAGAGGGTTTGCGGCGTTTCGGTTCGCTTGAATATGGGCGTGGCTTCAAGATACGGGCCCTTGCTCAGATGCCCTGCATCCAAGGCTTCTTCAAAAGACTTCCGAAGATCTGGATCTTTGAAATAGAACGTTGTCTTCAGGTAGCGCCGATATTTTTCCTCAATGTGTTGCGCCAACTCGATTGGATTCATTTTGTTTGCCTCTGTTGACGCATCCCACTATCCCGATGGGCGCGCCCGCTATTCAGCGCTTTATAGCGGTCTTTAAGGCGGTCCATGATTTCTGGATATTTGTCTTTTGCAAGGGACGCCTGATCAATCCAGTATTTTTTTACCCGGAAGTTTGGGATTCGCTCCTCATCACACAATTCCAAGTACATCGCAAGCATGCAGAGCGCCTTTTTTACAAACTCCACGGACCCTGCCTGACGCGCGGCACACCCTCTATGATAGTCGCGGCGCACTTCTTTAATCAAAACGTGCAGTGGCCAACGTGTCGTCCTGCGGAGCTTAGTCAGCACGGAAGCCAATCGTGGTATTGAAAGGATAGCGGGCTTGAGAAGCGACTTCTTTTCACTACTATCCTTCTGCGCCTTGGTTGTAGGAGTTTCTTTCTCACGTGTGATTGTGGAATCGGCACGAATAATAGCGACAACGCTCTCCAGCACGATGTCATCGCGTTTGATCCATACCTTAAGGTGATGGTCCTCGGTACGATCTGCTACTTCGTGAGTATCGGCGAACTCACGGCAGGGGATTGTTATCGTGCCCTCATCGACTTTCAAGGTGAAACGCCTGGATTTTATTTGTTCGAATCCGACGTCCACTGCATCTATCCAGCGCGGCCTAGGGAGCCGCATCCAAAGTGCCTTGTTCGAGGTGGCGGCGAAGTCGCCACGTAACAAAGAAAAATGCCTATCCTTCCATTCTCGCGGGACTTCACCTTCTTCTCCCACTGCCCACCAGAGCCTTTCCACTAGGACACGAAATCCCACCTGTGGGCCATTGTGCGGACCAGCAAGCCAGCAGGTATTGTCGCTGGCCGGATCAGGAGGGATGGCGAAAATTCTCCTATCCTCCTTCTGCTCAACTCGTACGCTGCCAGAAATGCCGTCTTCCGGTCTGATATCCCAACCAGGCTCGTGAGTGATTTCAACGGATACTGTTGCATGGCCTGTTTCCAGAGGAAGAGGAGGAGGTTGATTTACGTGAATATCCTTTAACCCCTGTGCGAATCTGAAGTCTAAACTTTCGACGAGGTCATCATTCGCGTCGTAAAACCTGAGGAAGTACCAGCCAGCTTTTCTGGCCGCCACTTCGGTGGGCAAGTCTTGTTCAATTAGCCCCCGCACTGGCGTAAAGATAGTGCGCCATCTATCCCTTCCGCCGCCCTCTTCACCAACAACGAGTGTTTCCACATCCATCCACGCCTCGTCAGATACGGCACAAATTTTTGGAGGGATCATCCCATAGAGAGGCCCCATGTTTTCGTTTGCATCATCCAAGAGTTTCCCATCTAATTTGAAGTGTGATGCTTTTGATTCGATTGTAATTATCTCGTTTTCCACGGTGCGGAAAGCGATTTTCCCATCGTTATCCTTGTCAAGGATGTAGAAATGCGCCTGATACCCTGCGAAGGATGCAGTCTCCGGAGCCACCGAGGGAGCGCCCGATAACGCTTCATCACGCGCCCAATTATCGGGAATCATCACAAGATACGAACCAGTTGAGGGAAATTTGACGTGGCGACCTTGATTTTGGTCTTGGCCACTAAGTTTGAATAGCAGGTAATTTTCTTCGCCCAGTTTTATCTCGTTCTCTCTAGTAACGCCATCTTCATTCCAACGAACCACCACGTAGCCGGTAGCCTGCCTAAGTTGCCAGCAGCCTTCCTTGAATTCGTCTTTCGTCAGTGGTGACGTATTTTGAAGCGCAGTCAAATCGGGAGTTCCGAAAAGTTCCTCTGGTAGCTCTACTGCCGCTATCCATCGCCGTTCTCTTTTCCAGCAAATGATTTCGGGCTTCGGGCGGCGTGACTTTGTTTCTTGCGTTGGTTGTTTCTTTTGTTCTTGGGCTGGGGTGCGGGGCCTGCCTCCTCGCTTAGCAGGTTCTACCGGCTTGGTTTCTGCCTTTTCTTCAGGGAGCTCTTCCTCGCCTGCCGTCTGCTGTGTCCCCTCACCTTTGCGATAAGTCTCTTCTTTGAGGCTCTTACGCTCTCCCTCAGCCTTGTGGCGTTCCTCCTCTAGTTTCGGTAATTCTTCTTCAAGTTTAGGAGGATCTGGCTCAAGCCGCTGCTGATCAGCTTTCTCAGCTGCAAGAACTGGCTCCTGAACCGCCTGGCGGTGCAATCGCTCTCCCGTTGCTCTGTGCTCCGCCTCTCGGGCGGCATTCTGGGCTTGTCGCTTCGCCCGGCTGTAGATCACAACGAATGCGACAAGGGCAATGACGATTACGAGCGCTAGTAGAAAGAGTGATTCCATGTGGCTATTGGCCGCTGACGAAGCGCAGAGCGCTTTTTGCTTAACTCACTGGTCAGTCAGTCGCCGTGTAGGGCTGTCGAACGTTCCAAATGAGGGGCGCACGGCCGCTCTTGCCGCGCGTCCCTCTCGAATCGAGAGGTTAGATTGCGGGGACACTCTGCTAGTGCTCTGCGCGCCCGTGCTTCACCATGATCCGATGAAACGCCGTCCAATGTGAAGTAGATTGCCTAAATGCTGCTTTGCGTTCCGTCATTCTGCGCTTGACAGCTGGTGCTCATAGAGGGCGAATATGCCGTGTTGGGTGACGGAGGAAACAGGCGTCGAACGGAGGCGCGCCGACTGTTGGGCGAACTCTACTAATGAAAGTAGGCGCTCCTGCTCGAGGGTCATGTTATGCCGTCCTCGGTAGGCTTATCTCGCGCTAAAAAGTACACCCAGCAAGCCGGTCATGCTGCGCTTGCTGAAAGAGACGACTCAGCGTAACATTTTTCGTTGTTCTTACTCGAATCTGCGTAATTGCTCTTCCACTTCCTCCCATGGCAACCGGCGGCCAGCTGTCTGCATAGCATCGTACGCCTGCCGAGCACGCTTCGGCTTGATAAGTCCCGCGCTCACCATCTGCTCGACAAGCCAGAGCGTGCCATGTACTTCTCGCCCCTCGTCCTCCGCGAGTGTGCGCATTAGGGTATCGCCGGTCAACAGCAGACAGTTCTCTTGCCGCGCTAGCGCAAGCGCGAACAAGTCATATCTGCCGACACCCCTTGCTCTGGCGTCTGACGCTAAGGTCTCGATATAGCGCACGCTTTCGCCACTGAGCTCCATCCTGCGCAGCCCCAGCCTTATAAGACCAGGATGAAACTGGCGCAACTCGATATCGAACGACACGTCTGGTACCGCAAAACGGTAGTCGAGCCGAAACATCGGGCGGAGCAGTCCGCCCGCTTCCATGTCGATCAGAATATTTGCATCACTGATGACGAGCGCTTGCGGCACGTTCGAGGTTCCGCATCGCGACAAACTGTTTGAGCGGCTTGCGCAGTAGCTCGGCGCCCTTTGACTCGCTAATCAGGTCTTCACCCAGCGCACGAAACACGAGTTGCTGGAACAGCTTCGGTTCTTCGCGCGGATACTCGTCGCAAGGCTCATTTTTGACCCAACCATGCGCGCCGAAGAATTGATACATCTTCTTGTAGCCAGCCTCGGACAAAACCTTCAAATCCCGGGCGCGATGGAGCCAACCTCCCATGGACAAACCGTAGGTTTTTTTCAATGCGCAAAGCTCGCCCGGTTCCAGCCAGCTACGACTTTCCCCGAGTTCCTTCAGGACCTCCCGTCGCGGCACCAGGAACGCGCCCGCAAAACGATTAGCAGCCCATTCCTTATCCAATTCCGGCGCAAGCCGGTCTTTCAGGATAAGGTGCCCCAACTCATGGGCCAGCGTGAACCGTTGGCGGTCACCGGGCCAGCCCAAGCCGACCACTATCACCAGGACGTCGTTCACCGTGGCGGCAAGCCCATCGAAGGCGTTTTCGTGCAGCGCCGCGGTTTGGAGAACTATGATTCCCCGCTCCTCGAGGGTATCGGTAAGATCGGAGATCGGGTTGGAACCTAGATTCCATTTGGCACGTACCATCTCGACCACATCTTCGATTTCGTCATAGTCCTGGATGCGACTCTGGATGCCGTCAGGAATCTGGAACCGAGAAATGGGTCCACCCGGCAGCAAGTCCATGAGTTCGAAGAAGCGCTCGACTTGCTCAAGCACGTCACCCTCTATTTTCGTCTGAAGCTTTTTGGGTAGTTTCTGGTGCTTGCGATACTCCACCTCGCGGAGTTTGACCTTGGCCGAGCGAAAAAAGTACTCGACGGGCACTTCCAGCGCCTTTGCCAGAGAAAGCAGCACCCCGGATGACGGAGTCGACTTCCCCCGCTCGTACTTCGATATCGCCATCGCGGTGACACCCGCGCGATCCGCGAGCGTGCGCAACGGCAACCCTGCCGCCTTGCGTGCCTGCTTGATGCGTTCACTGATCATGGTTATCCCTGTTGGTTTACAGAATTGACTTAGATTGTTGTTTTTTGTAAACTATACCACTAGGAAAGTTTCAAGTAAACAACTTTCTCATTTTACTCAGTGGGTTAGGAGACTAACCATGGCCAAGAATCCCCCTTCCGGAGACCACCATAGCGTCGGCGCCGTTCGCGAGCGGTCTATTTAACAGGAGATTACAGATATGGCACGCAATCCCAACACAACGACATCGGGTGGCAGTTTCGGCGACGCCACAATTGAAGCAGTCTGGCAGAAGGGCACGCCGGAGCCTCCGCATTCCAGCTTTCGTAAAGATAAGTGCAACGCATCGATGCAACGATCCAATTACGGCGAGACAGTTCAATGGGGATGGGAGATCGACCACATCAAGCCTGTTTCGAAAGGTGGCACTGACGACCTTAGCAACTTGCAGCCGCTCCAGTGGGAAAACAATCGACACAAAGGTGATGACTGGCCCCACTTCACGTGCAAGGTCAAGAACTGAGGCAAATCATGAAATACGACGAAGAAACGCTACGGGTAATCTACGCGAAGACCAGCGGCCGTTGCCATCTTTGCTGGAAATCGATCGCGTTCTCAAATTATGGCGCACACGGGAAGCGCGGCGCCTGGGAGCCCGATCACTCCGTCGCCTTGGCTCGGGGCGGGACCGACCATCTGAACAACCTGCTCCCGGCGCATACGTCGTGCAATCGAAGTAAGCAGGCGCTTTCCAGCCGTGCCGCCCGGAGAGCCAACGGGAGGTCACGCGCACCTTTGTCCGCGGAAGCGGTTCGGCGCACAAAGATCGGGGGCGCGTTGACCGGGGCCCTTGCTGGGGGAGCGCTAGGCGCCCGGATTGGGGGGCCAGTTGGATTGTGGATCGGTGCTATTGCCGGTGCACTTGTTGGACTCGAAGCTAACTCGGAATAGCTCATCTCTGTTGGCCCAGATTTGACCTGACATTCAGTGTCCGAAGGCGGCCAAAAGCGGACACTGGCGAGAGGTAATATCAATCGGATAACTTAAGAGCATGGTGACAACGACGTTGCTGTTCTGACATTAGCTCGGCTGGCGGCTGCTCTCGACCTTACGGTTGCCAAGCTAATGCAGAGGGCTGGTTGTGATGGTATCTTGTTTGGGCACCCTAGAAATTCCGTTGGTCGATTCCCAGTATGCGAATCTAAAGAACTTTGACGATGTCAGAACGAGACGAAATAGTAGACAGTCCGGGGTTCATTCGCCAGCGCCGAAACCTCATCTTGGTAAGCCTTGTGCTGGCATTTGCTCAAGTCACGGATTTGACTATTCACAAACTGAGTTTCTTTGGTGCTGAAGGAACGATAAACGCACCAGTGTCCATAGTTCCTTTTCTAACGGTGTTTTGGCTCTACTTTCTTTGGCGATTTTGGCAAGCGTTTACTGCTGTGAGCAGAAAACCAACTAAGAATCGCTACCGGGAAATTAAAAAGACTCTCTTGGAACGGATTGCTGTAAAACGCGCGTTAATTCATTACCGAGATAACCTGCCTCCACTGTTGCCAGGAGAACGCCAAGCTTGGATGCCACATGATGAGGAGCCAACCGACCAAGGCGCGAAGGTGCTTCTTGTAACTAAGATAGTTGAGCAATCAAGCACCGGAGCCCCCTCCCAAAAGCATCTCGAGGTTGATTTTAGCCATTCAGAAATGCGAAAGATTCGCGCGAGGTCAATTCTTCATTTGATTCTCACGGCGGATGAATTCAGTGAGTATTACCTGCCCTTCGGGATTGCGGCGATTCCGTTCTTAGTATGGATTTGGCAGATATGCCATCGGTAAAGGGAATTCCCTTGGCTGCGCGAGTGACTGCTCCGGGTCGCTTACCGACCTGTCGCTAACTGTTAGGTGCAGCTGAATCGGGATACTGGTTGGCCATGCCACGTTGCATCTACTGCCAGGAGGAGAGGTCTGAAGACTTCTATCGGAGAGCGGAGCATGTGCTTCCACGGTCCTTCGGCACGTTTCGGAATAATTTCATTATCCGGGACATCGTCTGTGATCCGTGCAATCAATATTTCGGCGATGCTCTGGAACTCGTCTTGGCCAGAGACAGCTTCGAAGGTCATTCGAGGTTCGCTCACGGCGTCAGAAATCCGGAAGATTTTCGGCCCTTCGGTCGTAACAGTCGTCTCATTATCAGAATTGCAGGGGGCGACTTTTCGGGGGCCTATGCTTACCGAGAATACTCTCAGGAAGCTGGGGATATCGTCCTGCGGCCGTTTCCTCAGGTTGGATTCTTGATGGATCCATCAGGCAGGTATGAGTACTTCCTGTTGGATGAGATTCCCGCAGAGCGGGAATTACATGAGAAAGGCTTCGACTCCCGTCATCCGATGGCAATTCGCGGGTTAGCGATCGATGAGGCCCAGCTCCGGGGAAAGCTCGCCGAGAAAGGTATTAATTTCAAATGCGGTGGAGAGATTGTGCCGTCCCAGGGTTCACATACAGTTCTGTGCGAATTAGAAGGCACAATAGATCAGAACATATTCCGAACGATCGCGAAGATCGCATTCAACTATCTGGCCTATTGGCAAGGCCCAGAGTTGCTTCACGAACCGTCATTCGACACCGCGCGGCGCTTTATACGCTACGGTGAACAGCCAAGTTACAGAATGGTCGATGTTCGACAAGAGGCCATCCTTGCTGATGAGCCAGTTGCTGGACAGCGGCGACTCGGCCATTTGATTACGACGAACTGGGCACAGGATCGAGTGTCAATCATGGCCCAAGTTGCCTTGTTCAACTGGGTTACGTACCGCGTCAGTCTAGCTCGGGAATATCCCGGAGAACGAAGGGATATCCGGCGTGGCCATTTCTTTAACGTCGCGAATGGCGAAATTCTCGAACTTGGAGCGCAGTAGACGTTCAGCGCATATGTGTGTTGCGTCTAGCCCCCAAATCGAGTGGGACGCATATCGTTGATTGATGGTGCGCTCCACCGATACCGCGCGCTCCAAACGTCCGCTTCGGGTCGAGGCTGTGTGAAAACTCATCGCCAGAACGATTTTGGGAGTCTTCCGACCATCAACTGATGTCAAAGAATGCGATACAGCGCATCCTGGCAAGCCGATTTTTCGGACATCGCCGTAATTTTGAGTTTCCACACAGCCTCGGTCGTTAGGGGACATTGCCTGTCAGATCAAGTCACGGCGACAGCTCATCAGCTTGCCCGAGGACTTACCCGCGTATTTCCGTGGTTTCAATACTGTTTCTCTCAGTGGTCCCCGCGGTTCAATTTGAGGGATGAGGGTGAGGGAATAAGGGATTACCTCCCACCACCCCGTCTGCTTCGCATCCACCCCGCCCGGCCCGCCTCGCTGCATCGAGTCGGGCGTTCGCCGGCTCGAACGTGCGCAGGCACATTCTTCGAAACCCCGGCTCACCCTC
>Ga0184627_10000392_pt1 | contig 17486 bp, 15 predicted proteins | sample PLM3_127_b1_FD_133150 | JGI IMG/M metagenome (GOLD analysis project Ga0184627, IMG submission 133150) | Groundwater sediment microbial communities from an aquifer in East River, Colorado, USA - PLM3_127_b1 | ecosystem: Environmental > Terrestrial > Soil > Riparian zone | place: USA: East River...
CCAGCAGCACCAAAAAAAGATCGCCGTTCGGCGATCTTTTTTTTAATCAACCAGAACCTGGGGTTCAGGTTGCCCCGTGGCCGTGCAGAACGCGTCAGGATGGATTCGCGCCTGGTAGCGGCGATTGTTGAACCACCAGAGCTGCAGACTCGCGAGCCGCCTGTCATGACTTACGTACAGGAATTTGTCGGACCTCGGTCCGACAAATTCCTCAGTCCTCGCTGATTCCGGCTTTCGCGATGACCTTGGCCCAGCGCGCGAGCTCGCGCCTGATGTGGGCGTCAAATTCGTCCGCGGTGCTGCCGATCGGGATCACCGCCTCGTCGATGAGCTTGCCGGTGATTTCCGCGGAGCGGGTGGCGGCGGCGGTCTCCCGCGACAGCCGTTCGATGACGGGGCGCGGCGTTTTGGCCGGCGCGACGATGCCGTACCACGATCCCGTTTCGTAGCCGGCCACTCCGGCCTCGGCCACAGTGGGGACGTTGGGGATAGCCTGCGAGCGCTTCGCTCCCGTCATGGCGATGGCGCGCAGCTTGCCGGCCTTCACCTGCGGCAGCATGGTGACCGCGCTGGAGAACGCGAGCTGCACCTGCCCGGACAGGAGGTCGGTGAGCGCCAGTGCCACTCCCTTGTACGGGATATGCACCAGGTTCGTCCCGGTCATCATCGCGAACAGTTCGACGGCAAGATGGGAGGAACTGCCCGGTCCGTTGGAGGCGTAGTTGATGGCGTTGGGCTTGGACCTGGCGAGCGCAACCAGCTGCTTCACCGAGATGACCGGCAGCAACGGGTGCACCACCACCAGCAACGGTGCCGACGCAATGAGGCTCACGCCGTGGAAATCGCGGACCGGGTCGTAGGGCAGCTTCTTGCGCAGGTTGGGGTTGATGCCGTGGCTCGCCACGCCCGCGAGGAACAGGGTATAGCCGTCGGCCGGCGCTTTGGCCGCCAGTTCGGCGCCGATAGTGCCGCCGGCGCCCGGCCGGTTGTCCACCAGCACCTGCTGGCCGAGCGCCGGGGCGAGCTTTTGCCCCATGAGCCGCGCAATGGTGTCGTTGCCGCCGCCGGGTGGGAAGGGAACGATGAGCCGGATCGGTTTCACCGGATAGTCCTGGGCGGGCGCCTCGAGCGCCGTAAGCCCGAAGAGCGCAACTGCTGCCAACCCTGTTATTTCGATCCGGCTGTTCACAGGGTCCCCGAGATGCCGCCGTCGAGGTTGACGCTGGTGCCGGTGACGTAGCTTGCCGCATCCGAGACCAGGAAGGTGATGACGTTCGCCACTTCCTCGGCCTCCCCAACGCGCCCAAGCGGTATGTCCCTGGACGCTTCCTTATAGTACGCATCGGCGCTCCTGCCCTCCCGGGTATAGCGCCGCTCGTGCTGGCCCGACTTGATCTTGCCGATGCAGACCGTGTTGACGCGGATGTTATCCGGCGCGAGTTCCTTCGACAGCGCCTTGGTGATGGCGAGGCCCGCGGCGCGCGAAACCGAGGTTGGCATGGATTCTGCGCCGGGCTGCTTGGCGCTCGAGATCGTGATGTTGACGATGCGGCCGCCACCGTTTTTCTTCATGTGCGGCACGGCCAGCCGCGTGCAACGGATGGCGCCGAACACCTTCAGCTCGATGTCCGCGCTCCAGGTCTTGTCGTCCACTTCGAGAAACTTGCCGCGCGCGGAGGTGCCGGCGTTGTTGACCAGGATGTCGACGCGGCCGAAGCGGTCGACGACGGCTTTCATGAAGCGCTCGATGTCGGCGGCCTTGCTCATGTCGGCGGAAACGGCCAGCACCTCGCCGCCGGCCTTCTTGATTTCCGCCGCCGTCCGGTCGAGCGGTTCCTGCCGGCGCGCGCAGATCGCGACGGTCGCGCCTTCCCGCGCCAGCTTGAGCGCCGTCGCGCGGCCGATGCCTTCCGTGGCACCCGTGACAACGGCGACCTTGCCTTTCAATCCCAGTTCCACTGTTCGACTCCTCGGGGGAAATCCCGATTGTAATTCAAGCATGCCCGGCCGTAACGGCAGACCGGCGCCGGGCGCAAGGCGCGGGTTGCTGGAATGCCGGGCCGGCCGGGATTATTACAGCGGGCACCGGCACGCGCCGCCGCCAGCGTGAATATTGACTATTACCAAGCGCGCCAAATGGTCGTAGGATAGGGGGAACTGGCGTTTACGGGAGACGCATCAATGAATATTACCGCGGGAGGCGTGCTGGCAGCGGGCTTGATTGCCGCGGGTTTCGCCGTGTCGGCGGCGGCAGTGGCGCAGCCCGGCCCTGAGGCTGCTCCGCCCGCCGCCCGAGCCCAGCCGGACCTCACGGTTGACGCCCTCTCGGTGGTCAAGGTGAAAAGCAAGGCCGTCGCCAACGCGCGCACCAACCGCTCGCTCGGCCCGCAGCGCGAAGGCACCGGCGTGGTCATCGACTCCGACGGCCTGGTGCTGACCATCGGTTACCTGATCGTCGAGGCCGAAACGGTGGAGTTGTCCACCACCGACGGCCGTTCGTTCCCGGCCACCATCGTCGGCTACGACAACGCCACCGGCTTCGGGCTGCTCAAGGCGCTGCGCCCGCTGCCGGTACGCCCGGTGCAATTCGGGCAGTCCGCCAGCATCGGCGAGCGCGAGATGGTGCTGATCGTCGGCTTCGACGGGGTGGCGCCGGCCTACGTGGTGTCGCGCCGGCCTTTCGTCGGCTACTGGGAATACCTGCTCGACGAGGCGATTTACACGGCGCCGGCCACCGTCAACTGGAGCGGCGCGGCGCTGCTCAACCGCGAAGGCAAGCTGCTCGGCATCGGGTCGCTGGTGATCAATGACGCGATGGGCACGCGCACGCAGGTGCCCGGCAACCTGTTCGTGCCGATAGACCTGCTGAAACCCCTGCTGGGCGACCTCATCGCGACCGGCAGATCCTCGGCGCGCCCGCGCCCGTGGATCGGCATCAACACCCAGGAAGTGCAGGGCAACGTGATCGTCACGCGGGTTTCCTCGGAAGGCCCGGCCGAGGACGCCAGCATCCGCTCCGGCGACGTCATTGTCGGCATCGGCGGGCAGACGATCGGGGGCCAGGCCGATTTCTACACCAAGATGTGGAAGACCGGGGAGGCGGGCGTCGAAGTCCCGCTCGACGTGCTGCGCAGCGGCCGCGTCGAGAAGATCACGGTCAAGTCCATCGACCGCGACCGCTACTACCGGGCCAAGCCCACCTACTGAGACAGTGTTAAATTTTGAGTGTTGAATGTTGAGTTAAACGACACAAACACCTGCCACTCAAAACTCAACACTCAAAACTCAACATTGCGGGCAAGGCAACTTGCCCGCTAGAACGTGCCCATGCCAAGCACGCCGGTGGCGAGGTCCATCTGCTCGACCAGCTTCTTGCCGACGAGGTTGCGCAGGGTCTCGGTAGTGCCGCCGCCAAGGCTGCCGTAGCGCGCGCCGCGGAAGTAACGCGATACCGGGAACTCGTCGGTGAAGCCGTAGCCGCCGTGGACCTGGATCGCCTCTGATGTCACCCGTATGCTCATCTCGTTGCAGTAGATCTTGGCCATTGCCGCGAGCGTGGGATCGGGAAACCGGTCGCCGCTGACGGCGGCGCGGTAGAGCAGCCCGCGCGCCGCCTCGATCTCGACGTACATGTCGGCGACCTTCCAGCGCAGGCCCTGGAAGTCGCCGATCTTCTGCCCGAACGCGGAGCGGTCGCGCATGTAGCGCACGGCCTCCTCCAGCGCGCCCTCGGCGAGCCCCAGGCAGATTGCGGGATTGAGACAGCGCTGGGTATTGAACGCGGACAGCAACTGCTTCATGCCGTCTTCCTTCAGCACCAGGTTTTCCAGCGGCAGCTCGACGTTGTCGAAGACGACCTCGGACAGGTACTCGCCGCCCATGGTGTGGAAGCTCGACTTGACGGTCATGCCCTGCGCTCCGCCCGGCACCAGCACGCAGCCGATGCCTTTGGCCCCCGGCACTTTGTTGACCCGCGTGAACACCACGAACATCTCGGCGATGTCGGCGCGCGAGATCAGGGTCTTCACGCCGTTGACCACGACGCGGTCGCCCTTGATATCGGTGTTGGTGGTGTAGCTCGGCACGTCGGTGCCGGCGTTGGGCTCGGTCATGCAGATGGCGAGGATCGCCTCGCCGGTCGCGACGCGCGGCAGGATGCGCCGCTTGATCGGCTCGGGCGCGTAGGTGGAGATGACGCGCGTCTGCACGCCGAGCTCGCCGAGCGCCGCCATCGCCGTCACGTAGCACACCTTGCCAATCTCCTCGAGCACCAGCACCGTGTCGAGGATGCCGAGGCCGGAGCCGCCGTATTCCTGCGGCACCGCCATGCCGAGCACGCCGAGGTCGGCCAGCTGCTGCATGTTCTCCGCCGGCCAGGTGCCGTCGAGGTACCGGATCGCGCGCACCTTGAATTCTTTCTGGCACACGCGGCGCACGCTGTCCACGAACGCGCGCTGCTCTTCGCTGATGCTGAAATCCATTGGGTTCGGTCCGGCGGGGTGGAGGAAGAAAAATTATAGGGCGCGGGCCGCGCGGGCCGCAAACCGCGGCATCGCCCGCGCTACCGGCGCGCCGCTGGCCGCGAGGTTTTTCCCGGCGGGAACGCCAATGGAGACCGCGGCCAGGCTGAATGTCGAGCGCAGTCGGCAAGTACACCAACATCATCAAGGCGGGCAACATCACCGTCGACTGATCCGGCGCCATCGCGCCGGCAAAATGGGTCCGGCGGGCCCTTTTTTGTTGCTCGCCCGTCGGGGCGGTCCGCAGCTCTTCCTTGATATTTATGAGTTTTTTTTACCGGCAGATCGGTGGCTTGCCCTGAAGTCCAATAAGTGGAACTCTGTCTCCGTACCGCATAATTCCCATAAAGCGAGGAGAGTTCCATGAGCAAGAGTATTGCCTTGTGTGCGCTCGCCGTCGCGCTGTCCGCGGCGGTGCTTGCCCCCGGTACAGCTGTCGCGCAGGCGTGGCCGAGCAAGCCGGTGCGCATCATCGTGCCCTTCAATCCCGGCGGCGGCACCGATATCCAGGCGCGGGTGCTGACGACGTTCTTCCACGAGCAAACCGGCCAGACGTTCGTGATTGAAAACCGCACCGGGGCGAGCGGTTTGATCGGCGCGGAGATCGCCGCCAACTCGCCGCCCGACGGCTACACCATCCTGTTCTCCACGGCCACGCTCACGGTCAACACCACGCTCTACGGCAGCCGGATGAAGACCGATCCGGTGAATGACCTCGCGCCGATCAGCTGGCTCACGTCTACCCCGCTGGTGCTGGTCTCGCACCCGAGCGTTCCCGCGCGCTCGGTGATGGAACTGGTCGCGCTCGCCAAGCGCAGGCCCGCTTTCCTCAATTCCGGCATCAACGTTCCCGGCAGCACCAGCCATCTTTCCGCTGAAATGTTGAAGCAGATGGCGGGCATTGAAGCGATCCTCGTTCCCTATAGAGGCGGCGGGCCGGCGATTACCGCGCTGATGAGCGGCGAGATCGATTATCTCTTCGCCACGGGACCCGTCGCCTCGGCCGCGCGCAACACGGGCAGGGTCAGGCTGCTGGCCGTGACCACGGCGAAACCGGCGTCCGCGTTTCCGGACCTGCCCACGATGAACACGTTCTATCCCGGCTTCGAATCCGACAACTGGTACGCCATGTGGTTTCCGGCGGGCACGCCCAAGCCCATCGTGGACAGCATGCACGCGCTGATCGTGAAAGCCCTACAGACGGAGAGGGTGCGCGGCTTCATGATCAAGGAAGGTCTCGACCCGGTCGGGAGCACCCCGGAGGAACTCGGCGCCCAGATAAAGCGTGAGATCGTCAAGTACGCGGAGGTCATCCGGAAGGGCAATATCAAACTACAATAAGCGCGCGGCGCATTCCCGCGCGCTTATTATTCATGACATCGGGAATGGACCACGAGTCGACAGTCCCGAGTCACGCTATATCGACGAGACCGCAGCCGCCGGTAGAACTCGCCCGGCGATGGACCGCCGATTATTTGTCCTTGCATATTCAATTATGAATGCGCGCCGTTATGCAGCGCGCATTCATTCGGCGTCGGGCTGTTTGTCCGGCGCCGCACGCTGGAACGCGTCTAGCGCCTGGCAGTTTTTTTCGATTTTCAGCAGGGTCGGGTACGGCGACACGTCGCACTTGAAGCGGTGGGCGTTGGCGAGCTGCGGCACCAGGCAGCAGTCGGCGAGGCCGGGCGCATCGCCGTGGCAGAACGATCCCGTTTCCCGGTCTCCGGCGAGCCTCGCCTCGAGCGCTCCCAGTCCCAGCGCGATCCAGTGGTGATACCACGTCCGTTTGGCGTCGTCGCCCAGGCCCAGGGGGCCGGACAGGTAATTCAGCACCCGCAGGTTGTTCAGCGGGTGGATTTCGCACGCGATCGCCAGTGCGAGCGAGCGCACCCGCGCCCGCGCCGCCGGGTTTTTTGGTAACAGCGGCGGCAGTGGGTAAACTTCCTCCAGGTATTCCATTATGGCGAGCGACTGCGTAAGCGCGCGCTCGCCATCCTGCAGCACCGGCACCAGCGATTGCGGATTCAGCTTGCGATAAGCGGGAGCGTGCTGCTCGCCGCCGCCGCGGCTGAGATGCACTGGGACCGGCTCGTAGGCCAGGCCCTTGAGGTTGAGCGCGATGCGGACGCGATAGGCGGCGGAGCTGCGGAAGAAGGTGTAGAGCTTCATAAGTGAACAGTGAACAGTGGACAGTGAACAGAAAAAACGTGCGTGCAGCCGCCGATTTACCGTTAACCGTTCACTGTTTACCGTTCACTGCGACGACTAGTCGCAAGGAGCGTGCTCGCGCCACAGGCCGAGCGCCTTCTGCGCCGGGCGGTCGGAGAAGCTGAACAGGACGGAATCGGCGTCGGCCTCGTGCTGCACGCGGCTCCATGACGGCGCGACGAAAATGTCCTGTTCCTGCCATTCGAGCGCTGTTCCGTCGATGCGGGTGCGGCCGCGGCCCTCGACCGCGCAATACACCGTGCCGTCGGTCGTGCGGTAGGGGCTGCCGCGGAAGCCTTTATGCAGGAGCTGGACGAACGCGCCGATGGTGGGCATCGGGTAACCGCCGGTCGCGGGGTTGGAGTACTGGAGCTTCAGCCCGTGGCAGGGATGCGTGTCGCCGCTGCGGCGCAACTGCTCGAGCGCCTCGCGCGTGCGCGCGTAGGGATAGCAGAACACCGGCGTCGTGAGCGATTGCGGCGTGTAATCGGCCGGCAGCATGTTGGCGCCGTAACGCGCGTGGGAATCACCCTCCGGCCGCGCGATGGGTTGCATCGCCTCCGGGTAGCGCTCCATGAAGCCCGCGTCGAAGTACGCCACCATCGGCACATCGAGGCCGTCGAGCCACACGACGGGATCGGCTCCCGGGTTGCCGTGATCGTGCCAGGTCCAGGACGGCGTGATGATGAAATCGCCGGGATGCATCGTCACGCGCTCGCCGTCCACGGCGGTGTAGGCGCCCTTGCCCTCGACGATGAAGCGCAGCGCGGATTGAGTGTGCCGGTGGCTCGGCGCGACTTCGCCGGGCAGGATCAACTGCAGCCCGGCGTAGAGCGTGTGCGTGATCGACGAGGCGCCGCGCAGGCCGGGGTTCTCGAGTACCAGCACGCGCCGCTCGGCTTCCGAGGCCGAGATCAGCTCGCCCGCTTCCATGATGTACGAGCGCACGTCGCGGTATTTCCACAGCGCCGGCACGCAGGGCGTGGTGGGGGTCGGCGGAACCAGCGCGCGCAGCACCTCCCACAGCGGCGCCATGTCGTGCCGCGAAATGCGGTCGTAGAAATCCCGCCGCTTTGAATTTTTCGCTGCACCAGTGGACATCATCGGCAATCAGGGTTTATCCAGTTACGAATTGTTGCCCAGACCATTCTATATCGCCCGCGAAAAATTATGCATGAAAAACAAGATGATTCGTATACTAGGATTTATTTATCCCTTGCCGCGCAGCAAGCGCACGCAAAACAGATTGTGTGTGATGCCTCGTCCCCGTCATTTTGTTCCGGACGCGGCAAGGGATTCCTTGTCGTAGCCCGCAACCCGCGCATAGCCGTGGGTGAGCGCGGCCAGCTCCTTGCGGCTGATTACCTCGTTGATGTCCTTGAACGGCTGGTCGCCGGTCCTCAGGTAGACCTCGCGCAGGATCGCGTCCGGCGGGTTTTTGCGGTTCATCCTGACGATGCTGGCCGTCGCTTCGAGTCGCTGCGCCTCGTACTGCTTCAGCGCTGCCACCGGGTCGCCCTGGTTCCTGAGGCAATCCGCGAGGACCCTGGCGTCGAGAATCGCCTGGCCGGCGCCGTTGGAGCCGCGCGGCACCATGGGGTGCGCCGCATCGCCCAGCAGCGTCACGCGGCCAAAACTCCACCGCGGCAGCGGCTCCTGGTCCACCATCGGGTACTCGAGAATGACCTCGGCGTTGCGCATCATGCCCGGCACGTCGAGCCAGTCGAACTGCCAGTCCTCGAAGACGTGGATGAAGTCCTCCAGCTTGCCGGCGCGGTTCCAGTCGCGGCGCTTGTATTTCGGCGTGAAGAACTCGCCGACCCAGCTGATCAACTGGCGGCCCTGCGCGTCGCGCTGGTTGCGGATCGGATAGATGATCATCTTGCCGGATTCGAGCCAGCCGGCGCGCACGAAGCTCTCGCCCGTGAGGAACGGCGTCCACCAGGTCGCGCCGCGCCACATGTTGACGCCCGAGTAGATCGGGTCGCCTTCGTCCGGGTAGAACTGCTTGCGGAGCACCGAATGGATGCCGTCGCAACTCACGGCGACCGAGCCGCGTTGCGGCGGCAGCGCTTCGCCGGTCGCGGGGCTGGTGAAATGGACCGTCACGCCGCCGCCGTCCTGCTCCGCGCGGGCGCAGCGCCAGCCGGTGAAAATCCGGTCGGCGCCGATGCGGCTCCTGCACGCATCGAGCAGCACCGCTTGCAGGTCGCCCCGGTGGATGGAGAACTGGGGGGTGTCGTAGCCGGCGTGGCGGCCGCAGGGCTCGCTGTAGACCAGCTGGCCGTGGCGGTTGTAGAAAACCGCTTCGCGCGTCGTCACCGCGACTTTCTCCAGCGCATCCAGCAGCCCGAGCGCGGCGAGTTCTTGCGTCGCGTGAGGGAGGAGGTTGATGCCGAGGCCCAGCCCCTTCACCTCCGCGGCCAGCTCGTAGACGCGACACGGTATGCCGGCCCGGTGCAGGGTGAGGGCGAGCGTCAGTCCGCCGATGCCGGCACCGATGATGATGACGTCCTTCATAAAACGCGCGCGTCCATGAGCTGGAACTCCCATTTTAATTGTATTCCGAACGATCATGGATTCTGCCGCCAGGCGCGCGCGTTTTATTTACCCTATACTTCCTTCCTTTTTACGCTCGGGACCAGCATGAAAGCCGCGCCTTCCAACACCCGTCCCGATCCCGACAAAGTCCTCGTCCAGATTGCCGATTACGTCGACCGCTACCCGGTCAAGAGCGCGCTCGCGCTGGAAACCGCGCGCCTGGCGCTGATCGACAGCCTTGGCTGCGGCTTCGAGGCGCTGTCCTATCCCGCGTGCACCAAGCTGCTGGGGCCGGTAGTGCCGGGCACCGTCGTGCCAAACGGCGCGCGCGTGCCGGGCACGTCCTACACGCTCGACCCGGAGCGCGCGACACTCAACATCGGCGCGCTGGTGCGCTGGCTCGATTTCAACGATGCGTTCTACGGCGAGACGGTGATCCATCCGTCCGACACCTTCTGCGGCATCCTGGCGGTGGCCGACTGGCTGTCCCGCACACGTGCGGCGCAAGGCAAGAAGCCGCTGCTCATGCGCGAAGTGCTGGAGTCGGCGGTGAAGACCTACGAGATCATGGGCGGGCTCGCGCTCGAGAATGGGTTTTCCGCGGTCGGTCTCGACCACACCATCCTGGTGAAGATCGCCACTACCCCGGTGGTGACGAAGCTGCTAGGCGGCAACAACGAAGAGATCGTAAACGCCCTGTCGCAGGCGTGGGTGGACGGACACGCGCTCGCGACCTTCCGCCGCAAGCCCAATACCGGCCCGCGCAAATCGTGGGCGGCGGCCGACGCGGCGAGCCGCGGCGTGCGCCTGGCGTTGATGGCGCTCAAGGGCGAAATCGGCTGCCCCTCCGCACTGACCGCGAAGACCTGGGGCTTCTATCACGTGCTGTTCAAGGACAACGCGTTCAGGTTCCAACGGCCGTTCGGCACCTATGTCATGGAGAACGTGCTGTTCAAACTGCCGTACCCGACAGCGTTTCACGGCCAGAGCGGGGTCGAGGCTGCGATCAAGCTGCACCCGCTGGTCAAGGACCGGCTCGACGACATCAAGCGCGTCGAGGCGAAGTGCCACAACTCGACCATGGTAATCCTCGACAAGTCCGGACCCCTCCACAACCCGGCGGACCGCGATCACTGCATGCAGTACATGATGGCGGTCGGCATGATCTACGGCACCATGACCGCCGAGCACTACGAGGACCATATCGCCGCCGACCCGCGCATCGACGCGCTACGCACCAAGATGAGACTCTCCGAGTCGACCCAGTACGAGCGCGAGTACCACGATCCCGCCAAGCGCACCAACGCCAACTCGATTCAGGTGTTTTTCAAGGACGGCACCAAGACGCCAGTGTCCGAGGTCCTGTATCCGCTCGGCCACCGGCGGCGGCGCCAGGAGGGCATTCCCGCGCTGATGGAGAAGTTCGAGCGGAACGTCTCGCGCGTGTTCGCCGCCAGGCAACGCGACGCGATCCTCAAGGCGTGCCTCGACCAGAAGCGGCTGGAGGCGATGCCGGTGAACGAGTTCATGGATCTGCTGGCTGTTTAAGAACAAGACTTAACCGCAGATGAACGCAGATAAACGCGGATGAAATCTAAAACTGAACCACGAAGGACACGAAGGAAAAGCAAGAAAAAATGATGAACCGCCAAGCGCGCCAAGACCACCAAGAACATCAGGATCAGTTAAGCCGCAGATTTGGTTTGAACTATCTGCGTTCATCTGCGTTCATCTGCGGTTAATATTGATTTTGACTTTGAATGGGGAAAGCATGAATCACACTGAACAACGCAAGCGGCTGCGCGCGGTATTCGCGGGCAGCAAGTGCATTTCCCCGGCGAGCGTCTACGACGGCCTGTCGGCGCGGGTCGCCGAGTCGGTCGGCTACGAAGTCGGCATGCTTGCCGGCTCGGTTGCGGCTAACACCACGCTGGCGGCTCCCGACCTTATCGTGCTGACCCTCACCGAGTTCGCCGACCAGGTGCGGCGCATCATGCGGGCGAGCAGCCTGTCGCTGATCGTTGACGCCGACCACGGCTACGGCAACGCGCTCAACGTCATGCGCACGGCGGAAGAGCTGGAGCATGCGGGCGTCTCCGGCATGAGCATCGAGGATACGGCGCTGCCGACGCGCTTCGGCCAGACCGTAGGCACCGACGAACTGATTTCCCTCGACGAGATGGTCGGCAAGCTCAAGGCCGCAGTGGCCGCGCGCCGCGACCCGTCCACGGTGATCCTCGGCCGCACCGCTGCGCTCAAGGTGGAAGGCACGGAAGGCGCGGTGAAGCGGGCGAAGGCGTTCGCGGCGTGCGGCGTGGACGCGATCTTCGTGGTCGGCGTGGAATCGGCGGACCAGGTGCGCGCGGTCCACCAGGCGGCCAGACTCCCGATCATGGTCGGGTCGGCGCCGGCCTCGATCAAGCGCGAGGATTTCGCAGCCGCCGGCGCGCGCGTGCTGTTGCAGGGGCACCAGCCGGTGGCGGCGGCGGTGAAGGCGGTGAAGGAGGTTTACACCCATCTCTTCAACGGCGGCGCGCCCGCGGACCTGAAGGACAAGATCGCCTCCGCCGGTGATATCGACAAGCTCGTCAACGCCGCGGCCTACAGGACCTGGCAGAAGGACTATCTCGGAGTCAAAGGGAAATAGCGTTAAATCCGGACACTTAGGGATACGGGAGCCGCGGCTCCCGTGCCCTAATCGCCGGTTTAACTCCGCGTGTTCGAACGGGCGATATCGTTGCCGTTCAACACGCGGTAGGTTGCTACTCTCTCATAGGAAATTCGCATGCGTTCCGCATTCACGAAAGATCTGCTGTTCAAGAAAGGTCTGAAAACCGCAAGGCGGTGGTCGGCACGCGGCAGCTGGGCGACGCCGGCCGGCGAGTTGGTCAATATTATGGTGATCCGGGAAATGTGTCCCAGGTCACAATTGAACTGCCAGCCAGCAGAATAAGTTGCTGGTTTGATCGTGTCATGGCACATTGCGGACGGCGTCCCGGGCAGCGCTTCCCGGGGGCGATAAACGCGCGTTAGATGGGAGCATCCACATGACCGGTCTGCTTGACCTGGCAATTCATTTCGGACTCGCGGCTCTCGTGCTGGCGTGGACCGTTCAGGGCGTCCTGGAAATCCGGGCGCACGGGCTACGACGCAGGTCCGTCCTCAAGTGCGTTGGGGCGGTTGCCATCTATGGCGCGCTCGTCGGGGCCTGGTTTTACGTTCACCTCGTCACCCAGGATCTTGTTTCCAGGATGGACTCGTTTCCCGCGGTATCGATAACGGGGGAGTGGGGACGTGAGCTTCCTTCGGACAAGCGCACCGAGTACACGCACATACTCGCGAGTTCCGTGTTCGTGAATTCCGGAAAATTCATACAGTTCATCGACCAGGCCGGCGTCCTGAAGCGGTATGCGCCAAGTGAGGCTGACGTCAAGCAGCGCGACGCGTGGCTGCAAAACAAACACGAGTCAATGGCCGACGCTCAGGCATACAAACAGTTCGCGCTGGTATGGTCGACGGTCATTCCGCTGGGCCTCGTGGTGGCCCTGTTCTGGCCGGGGGGTCCACAGACGCCGCGCTCCAGCCCCTCGACGAAAAAGAACGCACCGTAAACGGGCCGCGGTCCTGCCTTCGCTGGATTATCCATTCGTAAAGAAATCTGATGCGCCCGGCATTCACCAAGGATTCGCTGTTCCGGAAAGGCCTGAAAATCCGCAAGGAGGTGGTCGGCGCCGACTACGTCGAGCGCCGGCTCGCCGCAGCGAACGAGTACACCTGGCCGTTCGAGGAGTTGGCCACCAAGGTTGCCTGGGGCATGGTCTGGGGGCGTCCCGGTCTCCCGCGCAAGGTGCGCAGCTACCTCAATCTCGCCGCGTTGACGGCGATGAACATGCGGCACGAACTGAAGCTCCACATCCGCTCCGCCCTGCGCAACGGCCTCACGCGCAAGGAGATTTCCGAGGCGCTGCTCCATTGCGCGGTGTACGCCGGCGTTCCCAAGGCGCTGGACGCGCTGCGCCTGATGCAGGAGGTGTTCGACGAGGTGGACGCCGCTTCCCGCCGCGGCAAAAAAGGCCGCTCAGCTAAGTAAAGCGTGGATCGTGGATTGTGGATCGTGATTCACGGCAACCCGCGTGGCGGTAACGTCGAACGACGACCCACGACCCACGAATCACGACCCACGCGCCTTATTGAAATCGTGAAGAAGCCGCTCGAAGTCCTCAGGCTCTACCCCGAGCACGACTACACGTTGAACGGCGCATTTGAGAGCCGGGCGCAGCGCGATCCGCAGCGCCCGTTCATCCTGTTCGGCAAGAAAACCTGGTCGTGGGCGGAGTTTGGCGCGGCGGCGGGCAGGGCTGCCCGCATGCTGGTCAGCCGCGGCGTGCGCAAGGGCGACCGCGTCGGCGTGCTGGCGCGCAACGATATCGGCCATGCGCTGCTGCTGTTCGCCTGCGCGCGCATCGGCGCCATCATGGTGCCGAGCAATCCCGAATTCGGCGTGCAGGAGGCGGGATATGTCCTGAAGCACGCGGGCGTGTCCGCGGTTGCCTGCAACGAGGACGTGCTGCCCGTGGCGCGCAGCGCGTGCGAGGGCATCGAGCCCGCGCCGTGGTTCGTTTTGTTCGACGGCCGGGCTGCGGATGCGCCGAATTTCTTCGGCGAGATCGCGCGCGCGCCCGACGTGGAAATGCTGCAGCCGGCCAGCCCCGACGATACCGCGCTAATTATCTATACCTCGGGCACGACGGGTTTCCCCAAGGGCGCGATGCACAGCCAGCGCAGTTTCGTCACCGCGGGCGAGTCGAACATCTCGCGCCTGTGGCTGCAGCCGGAGGAGCGCATGATGGTGGTGCTGCCGATGTTCCACGTCAATGCGCTGTTCTATTCGACGGCCGGAGCGCTCGCCGCGGGCTGTACACTGGTGCTGATGCCGCGCTTCTCCGCGTCCGGGTTCTGGAACGCGGCGATCGAGCACGGCGTGACCCAGGTCAACATCATCGAGGCGATCGGCCGCATTCTCGCGCGCCGTCCGCGCTCGGAGTTCCGGCCCGAGCACAGGATCACCAAGCTCTACGGCGCCCGCGCCGACATCGTCGCGCCGTTCCGGGACGATTTCCACATCGAGCATCTGCTCGGCGGCTTCGGCATGACCGAGATTCCCGGTGTGTGCTGCAATCCATTCGAGGGCCCGAATAAGCAGGGCACCATGGGACCGGTCGGGCGCCATCCCGATCCGGACCGGAACTGGGCCGAGTGCAAGGTCGTCGACGACATCGGCAACGAGGTTGGCGCCGGCGTGGTCGGTGAATTCTGGGTGAAGCATCCGATCGTCATGCAGGGATACTTCCGCGATGCCGAGCAGACCCAGGCGGCGTTTCGCGACGGCTGGTTCATGACCGGGGACCTGGTCACGCGCGACGCCGACAACTATTACACCTTCGTTTCGCGCAAGAAGGATATCATTCGCCGCCGCGGCGAGAACATCGCCGGCGCCGAGATCGACCGCGTGATCCAGGCGCATCCCGGCGTATTCGAAGTGGCGGCGGTGCCGGTGCCCTCGGAGCTGGGCGAGGACGAGATCCTGGTCGCGATCGTGCCCAAGCCGGGCGTGACGCTGACGCAACGGGAAATCGCGCAATGGTGCGCAGAGCGTCTGACCGCGATGAAGGTGCCGCGCTTCGTGCTGTTCGTCGACGACTTGCCGCACACGCCGACGCACAAGGTCGCCAAACACATTCTGAAGTCCGACCCGACGCTCAAGGCCAGGGCCGTCGACCTTCTAAGTGCAAAGTGCTGAGTGCGAGGTGCTGAGTAGAACCCTTAACTCAATGGCTCAAGCCTCAGCACAAGAGACTGAGCACTCAGGACTCAGCACTGACCTACTGATGGGCAAGATAGTGCGCCAGCGCCTGGATGTCGCCATCCGGCATCTGGTAGAGGATGCCGTTCATGCTGGTGTCGGCGCCCGTGCGCTGGTTGTCGCGGTAGGCCTTCATGGTCGCAGCGAGATAATCCTCCCGCTGGTTCGCGATCCGCGGCACCTGCCGCTGGCCGCGGTAGTCGTTGAGATGGCAACTGCCGCACCCCATTGCTTTCGACAGTCCCGCGCCGCGCGCGTGGAGCTTCGGATCCCGACTGGCGTTGCCCGACGGGGGCGCCTGGCTGGCAAGGTACGCGGCCATAGCGGTGAGGTCCGGGTCGGAGAGGCCGTTGAACATGCCCGCCATTTGCGGTACCTCGCGCAGGCCTTCGCGCAGCAGGAACATCTGCAGCACCAGGAACTGCTCCTGCTGGCCGGCGAGGCTGGGCATGCCGGCTAGCGGCGGACGTTCCGGCGAGCCGTGACAGCTGCCGCAGGCTACAGCGTTGGCTGCGCCGCGCCGCGGATCACCGCTGGACTGGGCGAATACGGCACTCGCGGCGAACGCGACGCCGCAGACAAAAGCAACGGCGCGGCGGATGACGTCCATCCGCCGCGCCGCGTCGGGTCTTGACATCTATTTCTGGTAGCTCACCCGGTAGATCGCGCCGACTTGCTCGTCGGACACCAGGAGCGAGCCGTCGGGCAGTTGCAGCACGTCCACCGGCCGGCCCCAGAACTTGTTTTCCTTCGGGTCCATGAAGCCGGTCATGAACGGCGTCACCTTCGCGTTCTTGCCGTCGGCGGTCGCCCGCACGTTGGCGACGTCGAAGCCGAAGAGCACGCTGCGGTTCCAAGAGCCGCGGCGCGCGACGAAGATCGAGTTCACGTAATCCTTGGGGAACATGTTGCCGGTATAGAAGCGCATGCCGAGCGCGCCCGCATGCGGACCCATCAGGGCGACCGGCAGGGTGACGCCTTTGCAAGGGTCCTTCTTCTTGATGTCGATGTCGGGGATGCCCTGCGCGTGGCAGTAGGGGAAACCGAAGAACTCGCCGGTCTTAGAGACGCGGTTCAGCTCGTCCTGCGGGCCATCCTCGGCCTGCCAGTCGCGCCCGTTGTCGGTGAACCAGAGCTGGCCGGTCTGCGGATGGAAGTCGAAGCCGACCGTGTTTCGCACCCCGCGCGCCACCACCTCCATGTTCGAGCCGTCGGCAACGTAGCGGCGGATCTGCGCGTATTCCTCCGTGGGCTCGCAGATATTGCACGGCGCGCCCACCTGCACGTAGAGCCGGCTGTCCGGGCCAAAGGCAATGAACTTCCAGTTGTGGTGCCCCTCGGGCAGCTTGAACTGAGCCGTGAGCTCGATGGGCTTGACGTTGGGGTTGTCCTCGATGCCGTCGTAGCGAAAGACCCGGTTGATCGCCATGACGTAGAGGTTACCGCCCAGGAACGCGACCCCGTTCGGCTGGACGAGCTTCTCGGCCAGGATGCGGTGCTCGCGCACGCCGCCCTTATCCTTGATCTCGTAGACGCGCCCGATGATGCGCGTGCCGGCCCAGATCGTGCCCTTGGACCCGCGCGCCATCATGCGCACCCCCGGCATGCCGTGCGCCCACAGCTCGACCTGAAATCCCGCCGGCACCTTGATCTTGTCGAGCGGGATCTCGGACGGCGGCGTCACCGTCATCCTGCCCGCGTGCGGCGACAGGTTCGGATTCTTCATCCGTCCGGGAACGTAGCCGCCCTTCGCTTTCTGCGCCGCGACCCCCTTTTCATCCGGCGGCTTGGTCTGGGGGCCGACCATCTGTTGTGCCAGCGTGTACCCTACCGTCAACGCGAGCCCGCCGAATGCGAGCGTCTTGACGACAGGGGCACGCAAGAAGCGTGAAAGAATCTGTTTCATTGTTCTACTCCTCCTAGTGGGTTGCTACGCGGGCTCTCTGCCCGTCGCCAGCGCGGGCGTCTCTATGATACACACCGGGGGCGAGGGGTAAAGTGGCGCTGAGGTCGGCTGGAGCCGGTCTTAGCAAGGTAAGGGCAGTTACCCACCGGTGAACGTTTCCTGCCAGAAAAGCAACAGCGCGGCGGATGACGTCCATCCGCCGCGCCGCGTCGGGACTTGACATCTATTTCTGGTAAGTCACCCGGTAAATCGCGCCGACCTGCTCGTCGGCCACCAGCAGCGAGCCGTCGGGCAGTTGCAGCACGTCCACCGGCCGGCCCCAGAACTTGTTCTCCTTCGGGTCCATGAAGCCGGTCATGAACGGCGTCACCTTCGCGTTCTTGCCGTCGGCGCCCGCCCGCACGTTCGCGACATCAAAGCCAAACAGCTCGCTGCGGTTCCACGAGCC
>Ga0184627_10000393_pt1 | contig 17484 bp, 14 predicted proteins | sample PLM3_127_b1_FD_133150 | JGI IMG/M metagenome (GOLD analysis project Ga0184627, IMG submission 133150) | Groundwater sediment microbial communities from an aquifer in East River, Colorado, USA - PLM3_127_b1 | ecosystem: Environmental > Terrestrial > Soil > Riparian zone | place: USA: East River...
CGACATGCACGACGCTGCAGCGCGGCTCGGCGATCCGTCGGGCCGCCCGCTGCAACTGCACATCGGCATCGCGAGCGGCGAGGTCGTCGCGGCGGTGCTCGCCGGCGGTGCGACGCCGAAATACACGGTGACCGGCGACACCGTCAATCTCGCGGCTCGCCTCGATGCGCTCGCCGAAGCAGGCGACACGGTGCTGTCTCCCGCGGTGTATCGCAGCGTCGCCGGCCTCGTCGATGCCGAGGACCTGGGTGAACGAACGCTCAAGGGCGTCGCGGCGCCGACGCGCGTCTATCGTGTGCGCGCGCTGCGGCGCGGGGCCGTCGAACGACTGCCGTTCGTCGGCAGGCACGCCGAGCTGCGGCAACTGGCCGGCATGCTCGACAACGTGCGCGAGATCGGCATCGGCGGAGCCTTGGCGATTCGCGGCGACCCCGGCATCGGCAAGTCCAGGCTCGTCGAGGAGCTGCGCTGGCGCGCGCAGGCGCAGGGCTACTCATGCCACGTCGCTCGCGTGCTCGATTTCGGCGTCGCCAAGCGGCAGGAGGCCTTGCCCGCAGTGGTGAGTGAACTGCTCGGCACGCCCGGCAACGAGCCCGAACCGATGCGCCGGGCCGCATTCATGCGCGCCATCGAATCGGGCTTCATCACCGCCGAGCACGAGCCGCTCATCGGCGACCTGCTCGACTTGCCGCAACGAGCCGGGCTGCAGAACATTTTCGACGCGATGGACAACGCGACCCGTGTGCGCCGCACCGCGGAAGCGGTGGCGAGCCTCGCCGCGTCCTGCGCCCGCGTACAACCCCGGCTCGTGGTGTTCGAGGACATCCATTGGGCATCGCCGCTGCTGCTCAGCTGCCTGGCCGCCCTGACGATGGCGACAAGACACTCGCCGCTGGTGCTGGTGATGACGACGCGTTTCGAAGCCGATCCGCTCGACCGCCAGTGGCACGCCGCGAGTCACGGCACGCCGTTGTTGACCATCGATGTCGGGCCGCTGCTGCCCGACGAAGCGCGGCGTTTCGCTGCCGAGATCATGGAAACCTCGGCCCGCTTCGCGATGCAGTGCATCGAGCGTGCCGAGGGCAACCCGTTGTTCCTCGAGCAACTGCTGCGCAACGCGCGGGAAAGCGACAGCGGCCACGTTCCGCCGACGATCCAGAGCCTGGTGTTGGCGCGCATGGACCGCCTGCCCGCACGCGACAAGCTCGCACTGCAGGCGGCTTCGGTGATCGGCAAACGCTTCACGCTCGAAGGTCTGCGTTTCCTGATGGAGGACCAGAGCTACCGCTGCGATCATCTGGTGAGCAGCGATCTCGTCCGGCCCGAAGCCGGTGACTACCTGTTCGCGCACGCGCTGATCCAGGAAGGCGTCTATTCGTCGCTGCTCAACGCGCGCAAGCGCAGCTTGCATGGCCAGGCGGCGCTGTGGTACGCCGCGCACGAGCCGGTGCTGCACGCGGAACACCTGGATCGGGCCGGTGACGCCGGCGCGGCGCGCGCCTACCTCGGCGCGGCCGAGGACGAGGCGCGGCGCTTTCGCTACGACAGCGCCTTGCGCTGGGCGCAACGCGGCTTCGAGCTCGCCGAAGACGCGCAACTGCGCTGCGAGCTCGCGCTACTGCGCGGCGAGTCGTTGCGCGAGCTCGCGCGCACCGCCGAGTCGGTCAAGTCCTTCGGCGAGGCGCTGCAGGCGGCTGCGAACGACCAACAGCGCTGCAGCGCGTGGCTTGGGCTCGCCGCGGGTCACCGCATCACCGCAGAGGCGAGCGCGGCCATGGAGTGCCTCGATCACGCACAGCCGATCGCCGAGCGCCTGCAGTTGTGGAGCATCTGTTCGCGCATCCACGGCATGCGCGGCAATCTTCATTTCGGACAGGGCAAGGTGGCGCTTTGCGGGGCGGAGCATCAGCTCGCGCTCGAATACGCACGCCGCGCGGGCGACGCGGAGTGCGAGGCCATGGCGTGGAGCGGGCTCGGTGACCACTGCTACTCCGACGGCCGCATGGTGTCGGCGCTCGGTCACTTCCGGCGTTGCCTCGAGCTGTATCGCGAGAAGGGGCTGCTGCGCCCGCAGGTCGCGAACCTGTGCATGGTCGGACACTGCCTCTGCTGGATCCAGGCAGGCGGCGCCGGCATGGACGAGGTGCGCGAGGCCGTCGAGCTGTCGGCCCGCATCGGCCTCCCGCAGACGGAAGTGGTGGCGCTCGAGTCGATCGGCTTCAACTTGATGCAACAGGGGAATTTCAGCGAGGCCGAGCCGTGGATCGAGAAGGCGGCCGAAGCGGCGCGCAAGGCATCGGCGCGCCGGTACCTGGCGATGGACCACTTGATGCTCGCGGCATGCCGTTATGCACAGGGGGACACGACGCGGGCGCGCGAACTGGTCAACGATGCCCTCGAGCTGTCAAAGCAGACCGGGATCGGGTTCCTCGGCCCGGGTCTGTACAGCGCCATGGCGCAATTCACGGACGATCCGGCCGAACGCAGACGCTACTTGCAGCAGGGCGAAGCGATGCTCGTCGACGAATGCCCGGCGCATGCCCTGTTGATGTTCTATCGCGACGCGATCGACATCGTGCTCGCCGAGCAAGACGGCGACGACGCACTGCGCTACGCCGACGCGCTGGAGGCGGTCGTTTGCAGCGAGCCGTTGGTGTTCGCGCAGCTCGTCGCCGCGCGCGCCCGCGCACTCGTGGCGCTGGCGCGTCGTGGCCCGCAACCGGATGTCGTGGCCGAACTGAGGCGATTGCGCGACGAACTGCGGCGCGCTCGCATCGGTGGGCTGCAACCCGAACTCGACGTGGTGCTCGGCTCGCTGCCGGGCTGAGCCTCAGCCGCCGCCGAGCAGCTTGAACGTGCCGCTGGCCACCGGCCGACCGTTGGCGACGATCTCCACGCGGTGCAGGCCGGGGTAGTAGGTGCGGGTCGTGATGGGTCGCAGCGCATGCCGCTTGATCAACTCGACGGTGGCGTTTGCCGCGATCGACCGCGTCCAGCCTTTGTAGACCTTCGCGGAGCTGCCGCCGCGAGCGTTGACGTGGTGCACCACGTAGTCGATCACGAGCTCTTGCGCCGCGCCGCGCGCAGCTTTCAACACGACCGTCAATGTGACTGCTTCGCCGAACGTGACGCGTGCCGGCCGCAGCGTCAGCGTGGCCGTGCCATCGAAACCGCCGGCGTAGCCCCATGCCGCCATCACGCGCGTGTCGCCGCGCTTGATCAGCGTGCGGCTCGCATGACGCAGCAAGGCTTGCCGCTCGGCGCTCGCGCCGGGCAAGTGACGCTCGAGCCATAACGCGATGAGCTGCGGATGATCCTTCGCGATGTCGTTCAGGTGGTTGGCCACGCTGCGTCGCACGTAGTCGCTCGCGTCGTCTTGCAGCGCCGCCAGCAGCGGCAAGGTCGGGGTGGGGTCGGCAATCAACGACTTGAGTTGCAAGCCCCATGGCAGGCGAGGGCGGCTGCCTTCGCTGACCAGTCGCCGCACATGCGCGCTCGGATCGGAGACCCATCGCTCCAGCGTCGCGAAGCAAAGCGCAGGATGCACAACGATGAACGGCCGGATCGCCCATTCGGCGGTGAAGCGCTGCGTCAGCGCGTGCAGCGTGGCGAGCGCGCGTGCCGGCTCGCCCAGGCCGCGCCGCACGACGAATTCCCCCATCGGCCAAAGCATCCAGCCGGCGATGCCGTCATCGTTCGAATTCGACGCGACACCCGATGCGTCGGCCAGTGGTGGCGCGAGGCTCGTTTCGATGACCGAGGCCGCGCGGGCGAAGTCGTGCGGCAGCGTGGCTTCGAGCGCGTCGGCGATGTGCATCGCGCGTGCCTTGAGCTCCAGCCGTTCGAGGCCTTGTACCGCGCGACGCTCGAACGCCGGCGCGTCGAAGTTGCGCCATGCGCGGCGCAGCTGCGCGGCGGCGGCGCGAACGGTGTGCTCGTTCAACAGGTTCTTCAGCGGCTCGGGCATCGAACGCCTCGAAGAAGGAAAGTCCGGATGATGCCAATGTCGGGATTGCCCATGCGCGCTACAGCGCTACGCTCGCTGCCTCGGCCGGCCACCGAAGGACCACACCATGTTGGATGTCTACAGCACGATCCAGAGCTTCAATGCTGGTCGCGATCCCGAGCGGCTTGCAATGAAGTACCGCAAGATGCGCGAGAGCCCCTTCGTCTTCCTGCGCGGCACCTGCCATCTCTTCTATCAACGTCTGCCAAAGGCCGACGTGCTCTCGAAGGCGCCGCTGGCCTGGGTGTGCGGGGATCTGCACCTCGAGAACTTCGGTAGCTACAAGGGCGACAACGGGCTGGTCTATTTCGACATCAGTGACTTCGACGAAGCGGCGCTCGCGCCGCTCAGCTGGGACCTGGTGCGATTTCTGGCGAGCGTGCTGGTCGCTGCGCGCGACATGCACGCAAGCGGCGCCGACGCTCGCTCGCTCTGCAAATCATTCATCGACGCCTACGGCACCACGCTGGCGAGCGGCAAGGCCTTGTGGGTCGAGCGCGACACGGCGCAAGGGCTGATCAAGGAGCTGCTCGACAAGGTCCGCCGTCGCACGCGCAGTGCGCTGCTGAAGGACCGGACCAGGCGCGCGGATGGCCGGCTGCGCCTGCGCACCGACGGCGAGCATGCGTTGGCGGCCGACGACAACGATCGCGATCGCGTGAAGCGGTTGATCGCGAAGTTCGCGCAATCGCGCGAGAAGCGGAACTCCTGCAAGGTGCTCGACGTGGCGCGTCGTGTCGCCGGCACCGGGAGCCTGGGCGTCGAGCGCTGGGTGATCCTCGTCGAGGGCGGCGGGTCCCGGGGCGACAACCACCTGCTCGATCTCAAGCGGGCCCTGCCTTCTTCGCTCGACGCCCGGTTGAAGGTCCGTCAACCGAAATGGAGGGTCGACAGCGAGCGCATCGTGACGCTGCAGCAGCGCTCGCAAGCGATATCGATGGCATTGCTGCACCCGGTCCAGAAGCGCAGGGGCTCGTACGTGCTGCGAGCGCTGTTGCCGAGCGAGGACCGGGTCGCTCTCGATGCCAAGGACAGCTCGCTTTCGCGCCTGGGAGGCGTGCTTCGCGACATGGGCGGCATCGTCGCTTCGGCGCACCTGCGCGGCTGCGGCCGTTCGGGATCTGCCAGCGCCGACGCACTGGTCACGTTCGGCTTGGAACGCAAGCGCTGGCAGAAGGAACTGATGGCAGTGGCGCAGCAGTGCGCGCTGCAGGTGCGCAAGGACTGGCAAGCCTTTGCATCGGCCTACGACGCTGCGCACCGGTAGTCGCATGGCCGCTCCCTCTCCCAGAGGGAGAGGGAGCACGGCTCTTCAGCTCTTCAGCCGATATTGCGTGCCGGCCCGCTCGATCTCGTAGCGTGCGCCGTTTGCGGGTTCCACCGTCGTCGACGGACGGTCGCCCGGCCAGTGCACGGTCAGGCGTGCGGCCCGGCATTGCTGGTGGATGCGGGTTGCGCCCGGTGGCAGCGTCAACGACTTGCCGTCGAGCTCGTACTCGACCGCCGCCGCCGATGTGTTGACGACGCGAAACTCGATTCGCTTCGAGTGCGGGCGGCCGAACATCTGCACCGCGTAGTACTTGCCCGAAGCGACGCTCTGCGCAATGGCGACGCCGATGTCGCTCACTTCGCGATTGAGCAGGTTCTTGCGATGGCCCGGCGAAAGCTTCCACCCCTGCAGCACGCGTTCGGCCAGTTCTTGCGTGCTGAAACCCTCCGAGTGGTATAGCGACGCGATGTTCTCGAGCACGATGCAATAGCGGTAGCCCTGCTCCTCGGCGCGTGCCGCCGGCTGCTTGCCGTCGGCTTCGTGGCCGTAGCGGTCGGTGCGCGCCATGAAGTTCGCGAAGCTGAGTGATGCCGCGGTGAGCTGTGCATCGGGCCGCGTGGCGCCGACGCCTTCGACACGACGAAATTCGTTGGTCAGGCTGACGATCGACCGTGCCGCCTCGGCGAGATCGGGGGCCTTGCGAAGGGTGGTCTGTCCGGCCGCAGGTCCGACGGCTATCGCTTGGCTCATCAGCCAGGCAAGCATCGATAGTGCTGTTCGCGAGCCGATGGGCATGACGAGTGAAGCTTGATTCCTGCCGTTGCGCTGGTCAAGGGCGTTCGCGGCGGCTCGTCGCCGCATACCATGCAGTCACGTTCCAAGGAGAGTCCATGAGCTTGCAGGCACAGTTCGCAGAGGGCGTGATGACGCTGAGTCTGAACCGGCCTGAGCGTCTGAACGCCATCGACGAGGGGACCGCTCGCGAGCTGCTCGACGCGCTCAGGCAGGCGCATCGCGCGAACGAGGTGCGCGCGGTGCTGATGCGCGGCAACGGCCGTTCGTTTTGCGCCGGCCGCGACGTGAGCGAAGCCCCAACACCAGAGATCCTCTCGCTCGTTCAATCCGTCTCGAGCGCGATGGTCGAGTGCAGCAAACCCATCGTCATGGCCGTGCACGGCTGGGTCGTCGGCGCCGGCGTCGAGTGGATGCTCGACGGCGACATCGTGCTCGCCGCACGCAACGCGCGCTTCAGGTTGCCCGAGGTCGAATTGGGCGTGTTCGTCACAGGCGGCATCACGGCGATGCTGCCGCGCGTTGCGGGGCTGGCCAGAGCGAAGGCGATGCTGTTGCTCGGCGAGGAATTTTCCGCGGAGCAAGCGCAGCAGTGGGGGCTTGTCTGGTCGCTCGTCGACGACGCCTTGCTGCAACGCGAGGCCGAGCTTGTGGCCCGGCGCCTTGCGTCATTCGAGCCTGAAGTGATCAGCCGCTTCAAGCGAGTGATCAACCAGATGAGTCTGGCGCAGTTTGCGCAAAGCATCGACACCGAATCGGCGATGCAGGCCGAGTTGATGCAGATGCAGGCGAAACGATGAGGGCGTTTCTCACCCAAGGTCGCCAATGAAAAGCCCCGGCCAGGCCGGGGCTCTCTTCGGGCGTGCCGATCAGGCCGCGAGCAACTGCCGCAACACGAACGGCAGGATGCCGCCGTGCTTGTAGTAGTCGACCTCGATCGGTGTGTCGATGCGAAGCGTCACCGTCACTTCCTTGCGCGTGCCGTCCTTGCCGGTGATGACCAGCGTGGCGTCGCTTTGCGGCTTCAGTTCACCGAGCACGACGTCGATCGTCTCGTCGCCTTTCAGCCCGAGGCTTTGCCAGTTGTCGCCGCCCTTGAACTGCAGCGGCAGCACGCCCATGCCGACCAGGTTCGAGCGGTGGATGCGCTCGAAGCTGCGCGCGACGACGGCCTTGATGCCGAGCAGTTGCGTGCCCTTCGCGGCCCAGTCGCGGCTCGAGCCGGTGCCGTACTCCTCGCCCGCGAGGATGATCGTCGGCATGCCCTCGGCGATGTAGCGCATCGCGGCGTCATAGATGAACATCTTTTCGCCGCTCGGCTGATGCAGCGTGTAGCCGCCTTCCTCGCGCGAGCCGTCGGGTCCTGGCGGCAGCATCAGGTTCTTGATGCGCACGTTGGCGAAGGTGCCGCGCATCATCACCTCATGGTTGCCGCGGCGCGAGCCGTAGGAGTTGAAGTCCGCTTTCAGCACGCCCTGCTGCAGCAGGTACTTGCCGGCGGGCGTCGTCTCCTTGAATGATCCGGCCGGCGAGATGTGATCGGTGGTGATCGAGTCGCCGAACAGCCCCATGATGCGCGCGCCCGTCACCCCCGCCTTCAACGCGGCGGGCTGCATCGAGAAGCCCTCGAAGAACGGCGGCTTGGCGATGTACGTGCTCTTCGGCCACGAATAGACGTTGCCCTTCACGCCCTGGATGTTCTGCCACAGCTTGCCCGGATCGCTCTTGACCTTTTCGTAGTTCTTGCGGAAAGCGTCGCCGTCCATCGCGTACTTCATCAGCTTGTAGACCTCATCGCTCGAGGGCCAGATGTCGCCGAGGTAGATGTCGCGGCCGCCTTTGCCCTTGCCGACCGGCTCGGTCATCAGGTCTGTCATCACGTTGCCGGCGATCGCATAGGCGACCACCAGCGGTGGCGACGCGAGGAAGTTGGCCTTCAGGTTCGGGTGGATGCGCGCTTCGAAATTGCGGTTGCCCGACAGCACGGCGGCGCACACCAGATCGTTCTTGTTGATGACTTCGTTGATCTCCGGCGTGAGGTCACCGGCGTTTCCGATGCAGGTCGTGCAGCCGTAGGCCGCGACGCTGAAGCCGAGCTTCTCGAGGTAGGGCAGCAGACCCGCCTTCTGCAGGTATTCGGTGACGATGCGCGAGCCTGGCGCGAGCGAGGTCTTCACGTGCTTTTGCACCGTGAGCCCGGCCTCGACCGCCTTTTTCGCAAGCAGCCCCGCGGCCAGCAGCACGCCGGGGTTCGACGTGTTGGTGCACGACGTGATGGCGGCGATCAACACGTCGCCGTTGCCGATCGTCACTTCGGGCGACGTGTGCTTGGTGGCGCTCGCTTTCGACTTGGTGGCCGCGAGTGTCGGCCGGTTGCCGACCATCTCGACCTCGTCGCGCGGCGCGCCCGGTGGGACATTCGGCGCAGGCGGAGACAGCTCGCTTTGCTGCGCGGTCCATTGGATCGGATAACGCTTGCCGAGCTTGTCGGCCGGCTGGTTGAAGCCGTTCTCGGCCGGCGACTTCGAGAACAGCGAAGCGAACTGCCGCTTCACGTTGCCGAGTTCGATGCGGTCCTGCGGGCGTTTCGGGCCCGCAAGGCTCGGCGCCACGGTGCCGAGATCGAGCTTGACGACGCTCGAGTAGTCGATCTCGCCCGCCAAGGGAATGCCGAACAGCTTTTGCGCCTTGAAGTACGCGGCGAAGGCTTCGATTTCCTCCTTCGACCGGCCGGTACCCTGGAAGTACTCGACCGTCTTCTCGTCGACCGGGAAGAAGCCCATCGTCGCGCCGTATTCGGGCGCCATGTTGGCGATCGTCGCGCGATCGGGCACCGCCAGCGTGCGCGTGCCGGCGCCGAAGAACTCGACGAACTTGCCGACGACCTTGTGCTTGCGCAGGATCTCGGTGACGGTGAGCACCAGGTCCGTGGCGGTCACGCCTTCGCGCAGCTTGCCGGTCAGCTCGAACCCGACGACGTCGGGCGTCAGGAAGTAGACCGGCTGGCCGAGCATCGCGGCTTCGGCCTCGATGCCTCCCACACCCCACGCCACGACGCCGATGCCGTTGATCATCGTCGTGTGGCTGTCGGTGCCCACCAGCGAGTCGGGGTAGTACACGCCGTCGCCGGTCTTGTAGACGCCGCGCGCGAGGTATTCGAGATTGACCTGGTGCACGATGCCGAAGCCCGGCGGCACGACGCCGAAGGTGTCGAACGCGTCCATGCCCCACTTCATGAACTGGTAGCGTTCCTGGTTGCGCTGGAACTCGAGCTTCATGTTGAGATCGAGCGCATTCGGGGTGCCGTAGTGGTCGATCATGATCGAGTGGTCGACGACGAGGTCGACGGGAACGAGCGGCTCGATCGATTTCGGGTTCTTGTTCATGTCGGCCGCAACGTTGCGCATCGCGCCGAGGTCGGCGAGCAGCGGCACACCGGTGAAGTCCTGCAGCACCACGCGCGCGACGACGAAGGGGATCTCTTCGGTGCGCGCTTCGGTGGGCTTCCAGTGGGCGAGCTGCTCGACGTGTTCGGACGTCACCTTCTTGCCGTCGCAGTTGCGCAGCACGCTCTCGAGCACGATGCGTATCGACACCGGCAGTCGATTCACATTCGGGAAGCGCTTCGCGAGTTCGGGCAGCGAGTAGTACTGCCCCGGCTTGCCGGAGGCGGTCTTGAAGCTCTTGAAGGTGGTGGCGTAGGCATGAGCCATGGTGGGGACCTCGGTGGTGGGGTGAGTGGGCGCTGTGACGAGCTCGAGAATCAACGGCTCTTGGGGACGATGATCTTCAGGCCCTTGAAGTAGTCGCGAAAAAAGCCATCGTCGCGGGTGATCAACGCGTCGCACTGAAGCAAGGCATGCGCCCCGATCAGGAAATCGGCCACGACGCGTTCGCGCTTGCCGCCCCGCGTGCGAAAGCGCTTGTTCATGTGCCCGGCGCGCATGGCGGCCTGCTCGGTGCTCGGGCCGAAACGAATGCCGAAACCGTTGAGCGTTTCCATCACGCTGACCGAGGTGTCGAGCATGGCCTGCACTTCGGCGACGACGGCATCGCAAACGACCACATCACCCGCAGCCAGCGCGTCGGCGATGGCGGTTTCCGACGCGTCGGCGTACTTCGGGTCTTCGATCAGCACGTCGATCAGCACCGAGGAATCGACGGCGATCATTTGTCGACGGGATCGCCCGGGGCGCGGCCTCGAATGACGCGCATGGCCTGGTCGGTGGTCTTCAGCCCGTCGACGAGCTTGAAGCGGCCGCGCGCCTTGCGCAGCGCTTCACTGACGTCCTTGCGCAAGATGATGCGGCTGCCGTCGAGCTCGACCTTGAGTTGCGTTCCCTTGGTCAGGCCGAGGGCGTCGCGCACCGCCTTCGGCAGCGTGATCTGCCCGCGTTCGGCAACGATCGCTTCCATGATGCGCTCCTTGCATGCAGCTTTGGGTACGAATACATTATACGTACCGGATCCTGCATACTCAAGGAGAAAGCCCCACTGTTACTCGTCCAGGCGGGGCAGATAGCGCACCGCCAGCACACCGTCGATCGAGCGGATCGCGCTCAGCACGTCTGCGCTGACGGGGCTGTCGACGTCGACCAGCGTGTAGGCCATGTCGCCGCGCGACTTGTTGACCATGTTGTGGATGTTGAGCCCGGCGTTGGCCATCGCCGTCGAGATCTGGCCGAGCATATTCGGCACGTTGGCGTTGGCGATCGCCACGCGGTACGCCGACTCGCGCTGCATCGACACGGCAGGGAAGTTGACCGCGTTGATCACGTTGCCGTGTTCGAGGTACTCGCGCAGCTGATCGGCGACCATGACCGCGCAGTTCTCCTCGGCCTCGCGGGTGGAGGCGCCGAGATGCGGCAGGGCGATGACGCGCGGGTTGCCGTTCAAGTTGGCGCTCGGAAAGTCGCACACGTACCAGGCGAGGTGCTTGGAGCCGAGCGCGGAGAGTACCGCCGCCTCGTTGACCACGCCTTCACGCGAGAAATTGAGCAGCACGGCGCCCGCTCGCGCATGGCGAATGTTGTCGGCGTTGACGAGGTCGCGCGTGGCGTCGACCAGCGGCACGTGCAAGCTGATGAAGTGCGCATTGCGCAGCACTTCCGCCACGCTGCCCGCCTTCTTCACCTGCGAAGGAAGGCTCCATGCCGCGTCGACGGTGATCTCCGGGTCGAAGCCGAGCACGTTCATGCCGAGCTTGATGGCGGCGTCGGCCACCAGGCAGCCGATCTTGCCGAGCCCGACGATGCCGAGCGTCTGGCCGGCGAGCTCGAACCCGGCGAAGGCCTTCTTGCCTTCTTCGACGACCTGGTCGATGTCGGGCGAGGGCGGCAGGGCGGAGACGAAGCGCAGCGCATCCGACAGGTTGCGCGCCGCGAGCAGCATGCCGGCCAGCACCAGCTCCTTCACCGCGTTGGCGTTGGCGCCCGGGGCGTTGAACACCGGCACGCCGCGCGCGCTCATCGTCGCAACAGGGATGTTGTTCGTGCCCGCGCCGGCGCGCGCGATCGCCAGCACGCTGGCAGGAATGTCGAGCCCGTGCATGTCGGCCGAGCGCACCAGCACCGCGTCGGGCTCGGCCACGTCCTTGCTGACGGTGTAGCGCCCGGCCGGCAGCCGCTTCAGGCCGTTCGGCGAGATCTGGTTGAGCACCAGCACCTCAAATGTATTCATGTGAGCCCCCTCGCGCCTGCGGCGCCCTTCCCCCCGAGGGGGAGATCGCACGCCCTTGGGGCGGCCCGGCGGTCGTGCTCAGCCATGGCTCGCCTCGAATTCCTTCATGTAGGCGACCAGCGCCTTCACCCCTTCGACCGGCATCGCGTTGTAGATCGACGCGCGCATGCCGCCCACCGAGCGGTGCCCCTTCAACTGCAGCATCTTGCGCGCCTGCGCCCCTTTCAGGAACGCTTCGTCGAGCGACTCGTCGCGCAGCTTGAACGGCACGTTCATCAGCGAGCGGTCCTCGCGCGCAACCGGGCTCGTGTAGAACGACGTCGCGTCGAGATAGTCGTACAGCAGCGCGGCCTTGGCGCGGTTGTGCGCTTCCATCGCGGTGAGCCCGCCTTGCGCCTTCAGCCACTGGAACACGAGTCCGGCGATGTAAATCGCGTAGGTGGGCGGCGTGTTGAGCATCGAGTCGTTGTCGGCTTGCTGCTTGTAGTCGAAAGCCGATGGCGTGAACGACGCAGCGTTCCCGATCAGGTCGTCGCGCACGATGACGATCGTGACGCCCGCGGGGCCGATGTTTTTCTGGGCACCGGCGTAGATCAGGCCGTAGCGGCTTACCTCGACGGGGCGCGACATGAGGTTCGACGACATGTCGGCCACGAGCGGCACGTCGCCGCTGTCGGGCGTCCAGTGGTACTCGACGCCGCCGATCGTCTCGTTCGAGCAGATGTGCACGTAGGCCGCGTTCGGGTCGAGCTTCCACGCCGCTTGCTTCGGCACTTGCGTGAATTGGCTCGCTTCCGCCGTCGCAGCGACGTTGACGGTGCAGTATTTCTTCGCTTCCTTGATCGACTTCTTCGACCATTCGCCGGTGTTGACGTAGTCGGCGCTGCTCTTGCCGCGCAGCAGGTTCATCGGCACGAAGGCGTTTTGACCGATGGCGCCACCCTGCAGGAACAGCACCTTGTAGTTCGCGGGAACGGCCAGCAATTCGCGCAGCAGGCTTTCGGCTTCGGCATGGATCGCGATGAATTCCTTGCCGCGATGGCTCATCTCCATCACCGACATGCCCGAGTCGTGCCAGTCGAGCATCTCTTCGGCCGCCTTGCGCAGCACAGGCTCGGGAAGCGCGGCCGGGCCGGCGCTGAAGTTGAAAACGCGTGTCATCGAAGGGCTCCGTCAGAGGGGAAGGGGTGCGGCGCAGTGGCCAAAAAGGTCGAGCATACAAAAACGCGCGACGGGGGCCGCAATGAAGAAACCCCGATGTCGCCTGCAAGGCGGCATCGGGGCCGGTTCGGGTTTGCTTCGCGCGATTGTCTCGCGCGAGAGGGTTGCGCTTACTGCAACAGTTGCGGCTTGCCGCCACGGTTCGCGTCAGCGAACGCGCGTTGCTCGGCGTGCTGGCACGCGTCGACCAGGCGCTGGCCGATCTTGGTGTTCATCAGCATCGACTTGTTGGCGATCTGCAGCCACACGACGCCGGCCTTCTTGTCCTCGAGGCGAACGGCGCCGGTCGTGGTTGCCTCGGGCACCATCGTGTAGTTCACGTTCTTGAAGCCGAGCGTGAAGTGGCCGGGGTGGTTGGTCACCGGCGTGACACTCACGCTCTGGTCGAACTCGCACGCCGCCTTGCCGGTGTGCACGCGCTTGGCGATATCGAGCTGGGTCGCGTTGAGCGCCTGGGGCACGACCGGTTCGGCGGCGGCCGGCTTGACGGCCGTTTTGGCCGCGGGCTTTGCCGCCTGCTTGGCGGGCGCCGTCTGCGCTACGGCCGCAGAGGTCGCGAGGCCGAACAGTGCGGCGATGCCGATGGCGGTGAGTGATTTCATGAAGGAGCTCCCGTGATGAAGGTGCGGCGATGTTGAAGGGAGCCCGCCGGCGCGTGCCTCTTCAATGCAACAAAGTGCAGAGCCCCCCGAGTTTGCCGCTCGTGCGGGAAGTCACGAAAGGCGACACGCGCCGCTGCGGCGCGAGTGCTTTGCGTGTGCGCCTGGCCAAAGGCCGCAGCAACGACGGGTAACACTTTTGTGCTGGCAACTCGAGCGTCGCGACCCGCGATGAGCGGGCCGCAACCTGCAGGCAGCGACTTCAAGCCGCGGGCTGGTCGAAGAAACGCGCCTGCACTTCAACCGGCAACGGCTGAGCGGTGCGGTGCGCCCGTTCCAGCACATGCCAGAAATAGCGGTAGCTCGCCCGATCGTGCAACACGTCGCGATGCCGGATCGGCGCCCAGTCGACCGCCTGCGCGGCGCTCAGGATCTCGACGGACAGGTCGACTTCCGCCGCACTCGGCGCGAAGGCGTCGATGATCGGACGAATCTGCTGAGGGTGGATGCTCCACATGCGCGTGTAGCCGAACGAGGCGGCCGCGCGCTCGGCTGCCTGCTGCAGTGCGCGCATGTTCTTGAACTCGGTGACGACGCAGTGCGACGGGGTCTTGCCGTGAGCATGGCAGGCGGCGGCGATCTCGAGCTTGGCCCGCACCACGAGCGGATGCTCGAATTGCCCCGTGGCCGACATTGCGCTTTGCGGGATCGCGCCACGGTGCGCCGAGACGAAATCCATCAACCCGAAGGACAACGATTCGATGCGCGGGTGCGCGGCCATCGCCACCACGTCACGCAGCGCACCCGGCGTTTCGACCAACGCGTGCAGCGGGATCATTCGCAAGAGCCCATGCTGGCGCGAGGCCGCGTCGATCGCGTCGCAAGCGCGGCGCAGCTCGGTGATGTCGCGCGGCTTGGGCACCATCAGGTAGGCCAAGCGCGCGCCCGCGCGTGCGACAAGGATGCCGAGCACCTCGCCAAAGCAAGGGTGATCGATCGCCGGCAAGCGCGCGCCAACGCGTCCGTGAAGGTTCAATGCGGAGGTCGCGAGCTCGGCGACGAGGTGCGCGTGCTCGATCTCGCCGCCCACGGGCGCACCGTCCTCGCAATCAAGCGTCACGTCGAACACCGGGCCGAGCTCGCCCTGCAATTCGAGGCTCTTGCGCATGCGCGCCTCGATGCCGGCATAGTGATCGCACACCGGCAGCTGCGGCGCTTTGTCGCCGCTATCGAACAGGGCCTCGCGCGGATCGAGTTGGGATCGGGCCATATGGAGCGGGCCGACAGGCGGCTTGTCACTCATGCTGGAGCCCCCTCCCGGAGGGGGCTCGGGGGAGCGGTGCTGAAATGGCTCTGAAGCCGGCGCAAGCCGGCCTCAGAGCAGGTGCTTCACGCCGTCCTGCTCTTCCAGCAGCTCCTTCAGCGTCAGGTTGATGCGCTCCTGGCTGAATGCATCGATTTCGAGGCCCTCGACCAGCTTGTACTCGCCACCGGCGCAGGTGACCGGGTAGCCGAACATCACATCCTTCGGGATGCCGTACTCGCCGTTCGAGGGCACGCCCATCGTCACCCACTTGTCGTTGGTGCCGAGCGCCCAGTCGCGCATGTGGTCGATCGCGGCGTTGGCGGCGGAGGCCGCGGAGCTCAGCCCGCGTGCTTCGATGATCGCCGCGCCGCGCTTGCCGACGGTGGGCAGGAAAACGTCGCGGTTCCACGCGTCGTCATTGATCATCGCCTTGATGGGCTGGCCGTCGATGGTGGCGAAGCGATAGTCGGCATACATCGTCGGCGAGTGGTTGCCCCACACGCACAGTTTCTCGATCTTGGACACCGGCTTGCCGGTTTTCGCGGCGATCTGGCTCAGCGCGCGGTTGTGGTCCAGGCGCAGCATCGCGGTGAAGTTCTTCTTCGGCAGATCGGGTGCGCTCTTCATCGCGATGTAGGCGTTGGTGTTGGCCGGGTTGCCGACCACGAGCACGCGCACGTTGCGGCTTGCCACCGCGTTGAGCGCCTTGCCCTGCGCGGTGAAGATCTGTGCGTTGGCGGCCAGCAGATCCTTGCGCTCCATGCCGGGGCCGCGCGGGCGCGCGCCGACGAGCAGCGCGTAATCGGTGTTCTTGAATGCCGTGTTCGCGTCGCTGTGCGCTTCCATCCCGGCCAGCAGCGGGAACGCGCAGTCCTCGAGCTCCATCATCACGCCCTTCAGCGCCTTCTGGGCCTTCTCATCGGGGATCTCCAGCAACTGAAGGATGACCGGCTGGTCCTTGCCCAGCATCTCGCCCGAGGCGATGCGGAAAAGCAGGGCGTAGCCGATCTGGCCTGCGGCGCCCGTGACGGCCACGCGGATGGGGTTCTTGCTCATGGTGAAAGCTCCGAAATGAAAACCTGGAACGAACGCGAAAGACCCGTTGCGCACGCCGCGGCGGTGCCGCTTTCGCGGAAGAATCGAAGTGTAGGAGAGTCGGGCCGCCAGTTTAGGTGTCCCTGATGCTCTCATGTCTTATATAAGACATCATTTCTGGACGCCACGACTGCCTTGTGCTGCAATGGCGCCATGTCCGCCACCCTGCCTGCCGCCGTCGTGCCTGGCGCCGACGCGAGCGCGTCGAAAGACCCGGCGGCGCCGGCGTTCAGCCCCCTGTACCAGCAGATCAAAGCGCTCATCACGCGCGGATTGCAAAGCGGTGAGTGGCGCCCGGGGGAAGCCATCCCGAGCGAGGCGGAGCTGGCGCTGCGCTTCAAGGTGAGCCAGGGGACGGTGCGCAAGGCGATCGATGCGCTCGCCGACGAGAACCTGCTCGTGCGCCGCCAGGGCAAGGGGACTTTCGTCGCGACGCACGCCGAAGAGAAGACGCAGTTCCGCTTTCTGCGGCTGACGCCCGACGATGAGGGTTCGGGGCGTGGCATGTCGCGCCGCTTCATCGACTGTCGCCGCCAGCGGGCGAGCACCGACATCGCCCGCGTGCTCGACCTGAAGGCCGGCGATGCGGTGGTGCAGATCCGCCGCCTGCTGCTGTTTCGCGATCGGCCCGTCGTGCTCGACGACATCTGGCTGCCCGGTCATCTGTTCAAGGGCTTGACGGCCGAGCGCCTGAGCGAGAACCGGGGGCCGATGTACGGCCTGTTCGAAACCGAATTCGGCGTGCGCATGATCCGCGCCGAAGAGAAGCTGCGCGCCGTCGCCGCGGACGAAGCCACCGCGCGCTGGCTCGACGTGCCTGTCGGCGCGCCGCTGCTCAGCGTCGAGCGGCTTTCGATGACGTATGGCGACAAGCCCGTCGAGTTGCGCCGCGGCCTGTACGACACTTCCGCGCACTACTACCGCAACGAATTGAGTTGAGACCGCGCGCGCTGCGAGCGGCGTCTTTCGGTCGCCCTGTTGCGTTGCCATAAAATCCGCGGGTTTGAGAACGCGAGACCAACAGGTACAGGTTCGTATGGCACATACAGCGCACACCAGACCCGGCGGCAACATGCGTCTGTTCGACGCTCTGCAGTACCCGCTTCCGCTGCCGGGCGTCGTTTCCATCCTCCATCGCATCAGCGGCGGGATCTTGTTCGTGCTGTTGCCGTTCATCATCTGGATGTTCGACACCAGCGTGAGCTCCGAGGTCTCGTACCTCCAATTCACGAGCGCCTTCACCGCGGGCATCGGCTTCCTGCCCGGCTGGCTCATCAAGCTTGTCGTGTTGGTGCTGATCTGGGCCTACCTGCACCATTTCGTCGCCGGACTGCGTCACCTCTGGATGGACGCGACGCATTCGGTGGGCATGAAGTTCGGCCGCCAGTCGGCGATTGCCACGCTCGCGATCAGTCTCGTGCTGACGCTCGCGCTCGGCATCAAGCTGTTCATCTGAGGGCGGCACGCACATGGCAAACAACCTCGGTTCGAAGCGCGTTGTCGTCGGCGCGAGCTA
>Ga0184627_10000394_pt1 | contig 17451 bp, 16 predicted proteins | sample PLM3_127_b1_FD_133150 | JGI IMG/M metagenome (GOLD analysis project Ga0184627, IMG submission 133150) | Groundwater sediment microbial communities from an aquifer in East River, Colorado, USA - PLM3_127_b1 | ecosystem: Environmental > Terrestrial > Soil > Riparian zone | place: USA: East River...
CCTCACCAAGGAGCGATCCACCATCGGCCGCAAACCGCACAACGACGTTCAGATCGACAATCTGGCGGTCAGCGGAGAGCACGCCATCATCATGACCATCCTCAAGGATTCCTTTCTCGAGGACCTTGGCAGCACCAACGGTACGCTGGTCAACGGCCAGCCGGTGAAGAAGCACTTCCTTCAGAACAACGACATCATCGAAATCGTCAAATACAAGCTCAAGTACGTCAACGAAGCGCCGGCCACCATGAGCCAGGTCGAGTTCGAGAAGACCATGGTGCTGCGCGCGCCCGTCGCAGCATCCAAGGCGGAAACAAAGGCGCCGACCGATACCCAGGACCACGTCCCGCAGGCCGCGAAACTGAGCGACACGGTCATCGATGCCCAGGCCGCGCGCGCGGCGGCGGAAGCGCCAAAGCCGGCTCCGCAGGCCCCGGCCCTGGCGGCGGCAGCGCCCAAGCCGGCTCCGTCGCAGGCCCCGGCCCCTGCAGCGGTCGCACCTGCCGCCACGGCAATGCCAGGGGGACAAGGCACCATCCAAATTCTCTCCGGGCCCAATTCTGGCAAGGAACTGCCGCTGCTCAAGCCGCTCACCACGCTGGGCAAGCCCGGGGTGCAGGTGGCGGTCATCGCCAAGCGGCCACATGGCTACTACATTACCCACGTGGAAGGCACCAACTTCCCGGTGGTCAACGGCAAGGCGCTCGATGCCCAGGCCCACCAGATCAACGATCACGACATCATCGAATTGGCCGGGGTAAAGATGGAGTTCTTCCTGAAATCCTGAGCCGAACCGCGGCCCGCTCGGACTTTAACTGCCCGCGCCAGAGGAGACAACGATAGCCAGGCGGCTCCACCGAAGCGGCGTTGAGCCGGCGCGCTGCGAATCAAGGGAGACAGCTTGAAGAAGCATCTGGTGCGCATTGCGCTCGGTCTGGTGGTGATTTTGATTTTTGTCGGCCACGCCGCCCGTTACTACCAAATCCCCTTCGTCAATCGCTTCGAGAACATCATTTACGACGCGCGCCTGCGTCTGACGATGCCCAATAGCATCGATCCACGCCTGGTCATCGTCGACATCGACGAGAAAAGCCTCGCCGCGGAGGGCCGCTGGCCGTGGCGCCGCGACAAACTCGCGCTGATGCTCGACCAGCTGTTCGATCACTACAAGGTGGGCCTCGTCGGCTTCGACGTGGTGTTCGCGGAACGCGACGAAAGTTCCGGCCTGGGGGTGCTCAGGCAGCTAGGCGAGAACCAGCTCCGGGGCAACGCGCAGTACCAGACGGTGCTCAAGGAGATCGGTCCGCAACTCGAATACGACCGCGCGTTCGCCGAGAAGCTGAGGAATCGCGCAGTTGTGCTGGGCTATTACTTTTCCGATGTCGTGTCGGAAGACGGAAAAGGGCGCGCCACCGGCGCGTTGCCCAAGCCGGTCTTGCCGGCCGGCACCTTCAAGGGCAAGAATATCGGCTTTACCCGCTGGATCGGTTACGGCGCCAACCTCGCGGAATTCCAGGAGGCCGCGGCAACCGGCGGTCACTTCAACCCCTTGCCCGACGAAGACGGTGTGACCAGGCGGGTGCCGATGCTGGCGGAGTACGGGGGCGTGCACTACGAATCGCTGTCGATGGCGATGGTGCGCCTCGTGCTGGATTCGCCGCCGGTCGTTCCCGGTTTCCCGGAGGAAAAGTTCTTCACCAGGAACTATCCCGGACTGGAGTGGATCGACATCGGCTCGGTACGCATTCCGGTGGATGTCCAGGTGGCGGCACTGGTTCCTTACCGCGGCCGCCAGGGCAGCTTCAAGTATGTTTCAGCGACCGATGTGTTGCATGGCACGGCACCGATCGACGATCTGAAGAACAAGATCGTCCTGGTGGGTACGACCACGCCGGGGCTGTTCGACCTCAGGGCGACTCCGGTGGCAGGCGTGTACCCGGGAGTGGAAATTCACGCCAATCTGATCACCGGCATGCTCGACGGCAAGATCAAGCAGAAGCCGCCGTACGTGCTTGGCGCCGAGGTGGTGCTGCTGTTGTTTTCGGGACTGGCGATGGCGCTGGTGCTGCCTCTGGTGAATCCGTTACGCGCCACCATGCTCACGGTGGTGGTGCTGGCGGCCGTGTTCGCCAGCAACGTGCTGGTGTGGACCGAGGGCAACCTGGTGCTGCCCCTGGCCTCGGGCCTGTTGATCATCGCAATGCTGTTTGCGCTCAACATGTCCTACGGCTTCTTCGTCGAATCGCGCGCCAAGCGCCAGCTCACCGGCCTGTTCGGCCAGTATGTACCGCCCGAGCTGGTGGACGAAATGAGCAGGGATCCCGAGTCCTTCTCGATGGAAGGCGAAAGTCGCGAGTTGTCGGTGTTGTTCACCGACGTGCGCGGATTCACCACCATTTCCGAAGGCCTCGACCCGAAGCAGCTCTCCAAGCTGATGAACGAATTCCTCACGCCGCTCACCCGGGTGATCTACAAGCATCTCGGCACCATCGACAAGTACATGGGGGATTGCATCATGGCATTCTGGGGGGCTCCGCTCGACGATCCACAGCACGCGCGCAGCGCCGTGCTCGCGGGTCTGGAGATGCACAAAGTCCTCGACGCGCTGCAGCCGCACTTCCAGGAAATGGGCTGGCCCCCAATCCACATTGGCGTGGGCGTGAACAGTGGCCGCATGAGCGTTGGCAACATGGGCTCGGAAATCCGTCTGGCCTACACCGTGATGGGCGATGCGGTGAATTTGGCTTCGCGCCTGGAAGGCAAGACCAAGGAATACGGGGTCAACATGATCGTCGGCGAAGGCACCCGCGCGGAGGTTCCCGACGTGGTCTTTCGCGAGCTCGATCAGGTGAAGGTGAAAGGCAAGGACAAGCCGGTGACCATTTTCGAACCGATCGGCCTGGCGGTGGAAGTCGACAAGGCGGTGCAGGACGAATTGAAGCTTTGGGGGCAGGCGCTCAAGCTTTACCGGGCGCGCGACTGGGATATGGCAGAATTGCAGTTGCTCAACCTGCAAAAGCGCAACGCAGCGAGCGGACTTTATAAGCTCTTCCTCGGGCGCATCGCCTTATTCCGCAGCAATCCTCCGGAGCAAGGCTGGGACGGCTCCTGGAAATTCGAGACTAAATAGCGATGCTGATCAGGGTTCTCGGGTGCAGTGGCGGAATCGGTGGAAACCTGCGCACCACCACGATGCTGCTCGACTACGACGTGCTGATCGACGCCGGAACCGGGGTCGGGGATCTGAGCCTCACCGAGCTGCTGAAGGTGGACCACGTGTTCATCACCCACTCGCATCTCGATCACATCACCTCGCTGCCGTTCCTGGTGGACACCATCGGCCCGATGCGCGATACGCCGATCACCGTGCACTGCACCGAGCCGACGCACAAAATCCTGAAGGACCACATTTTCAACTGGAAGGTATGGCCGGATTTCGCCGAAATTCCGAGCAAGTCGGCGCCGTACATGAAATACACCACCTTTGCAGTGGGCGAATGCGTTGATCTCGGCGGACGCCGGATCACCGTGTTGCCGGCCAATCACGTGGTCCCCGCGGTCGGGTTCCACCTCGACAGCGGCGAGGCAAGCCTGGTTTTCACCGGCGACACCACCACCAACGACGCGCTTTGGGCAGAAGTCAACAAGATCGAGAACCTGCGCTATCTGATCATCGAGACGGCCTTCCCGAACCAGGAGAAGGAGCTGGCGATCACGTCGAAACATCTGTGTCCGAGCATGCTGGCGGAGGAACTGGCCAAACTCAAGCGCCCGACGCGGGTCTATATCACGCACCTGAAGCCCGGCGCCGGCACGTTGACGATGCAGGAAGTCGGGGAGTATGCGGAACGCTACAACCCCCGCATGTTGTCCAACGGCCAGGTTTTCAAATTTTAGTGCCCCGCTGCCGGGCAAGGCGCGGGTAAGCGGCCCGGAAGTTGCTGGGGTAGTATCCCGGAGTGGCAACCGGCAAACGGAAAAAGGATGGACGCCATGAGCACAGTCTTTGAGACCAAGCCGCAATCCGGCCATAACCTGGCCGAAATGAGCCATAAACTGGAGTTCCAGAAAAGGCTCCAGGTGGTCACGAACAAGATTCATGCGACCAGCAACATCGACGAGATCATGCTGGAGCTGTCGCAGGATATCTGCGCCGTGTTCGAGGCCGACCGGCTCACCATCTACGTGGTTTCCGATGACAGGACGTCGATCATCTCCAAGGTGAAGACCGGTTTGTCTTCTTTCAAGGACCTGAAGCTGCCGATCAACGAGCAGAGCATCGCCGGCTTCGTAGCGTTGTCGAAGAGGCTCATCAGCATCCGCGATGTCTACGACGACAATGAGCTGCGCGGCCACAACGCTGACCTCAAGTTCCTCAAGGAAGTGGACCGCCGCACCGGATACCGCACCAAGCAAATGCTGGTGGTGCCGATTACGGATGGCCCCGGCGGCGAGCTGATCGGCGTGGTGCAGGTGATCAATGCTAAGAGCGGCCAGCCTTTTTCCGCCGTCGCGGAGGAAGGCGCGACGCATCTCGGTGAAACCCTTGCCATCGCGCTGAAGCAACGCAGCCGCCCGACGACGATGCTGCGCGGGAAGTACGACCATCTGGTGACTAATGCGGTGCTTTCCGCAGAAGAAATGGAACTCGCAACCCGTTCCGCCAGGCGCAAGAACCGGGACATCGAGGATGTTCTGGCCGACGAGTTCCAGGTCAAACCGCCGGCGATCGGCGAAGCGCTGTCCCAGTTCTTCCGCGTGCCCTACGAGTCGTTCAAGCAGGACCGGATCAAGCCCATGGACCTGCTCAAGAACCTGAAGCGCGATTTCGTCGAGAGCAGCTCCTGGGTGCCGATCGAAGACGTGAGGGAAGGCCTGATCGTGCTTACCACCGACCCGGAGAAAGTGCGCGCCTCGAAAGTGGTGGCCAACATCTTTCCCAAGCACAAGGTTGTTTTCAAAGTCTGCACCCGGCGCGAATTCAGCGCCACGCTGGATCAGTTCTTCGGCGCGGACGCCGCGGGTGACACCTCGAACATCACCGAACTGCTGTCCACCATGGACGACGAGGGCAACGACGAAGGTGGGGCCGGAGGCGGAGCCGACGAAATATCCCTGGCGCAGGACAACGAACTGGTGAAACTGGTAAACAAGATCATCGTGGACGCCTATCACCAGGGGGCTTCCGACATTCACGTCGAGCCGTATCCGGGAAAGGGCAAGACCGAAGTCCGCTTCCGCAAGGATGGCACGCTGCAACCGTATATATCGGTGCCGTCAAGCTACCGCAATGCCATCGCCGCGCGCCTGAAGATCATGTGCGATCTCGACATCTCGGAGAAACGCAAACCCCAGGACGGCAAGATCAAGTTCAAGAAATTCGGCCCGCTCGACATCGAACTGCGGGTGGCGACCATTCCGTCCGCAGGCGGCGTCGAGGACATCGTGATGCGTATTCTCGGCGGGGGCGAGCCGATCCCGCTCGACAAACTGGGACTGTCTGAGCGCAACCTCGGCACGTTGAAGGACGTGGTCAGCAAGCCTTACGGCCTGTTCTTCGTGTGCGGCCCGACCGGTTCCGGCAAGACCACTACGCTGCATTCGGCGCTCGGTTACCTGAACACGCCGGAGACCAAGATCTGGACCGCCGAGGACCCGGTCGAAATCACCCAGAAGGGCCTGCGCCAGGTACAGATGAACGTCAAGGCCGGGCTTACTTTCGCGGTCGCGATGAGGGCGTTTTTGCGCGCCGATCCCGACATCATCATGGTGGGTGAAATGCGCGACAAGGAGACCACCTCGATCGGCATCGAGGCTTCGCTCACCGGCCACCTGGTGTTCACCACGCTGCACACCAACAGCGCGCCAGAGTCGATCGTCCGCCTGCTCGACATGGGCATGGACCCGTTCAATTTTGCCGACGCATTGCTTGGGGTGCTGGCGCAACGCCTGGCCAAGCGGCTGTGCTCCAAGTGCAAGACGCCTCACGTGGCTACGCAGGAAGAACTCAAGGGGATTCTCGAGGAGTACTGCGTCGAGCTGAAGAACACCGTGCAATGGAAGCGCGACCCGAAGGCCGCGTACGAATCAATCTACCGCGATTGGGCCAAGCAGTTTGCCGACGAAAAGGGACAATTCAAGTTGTACACGCCGGTTGGATGCGACGTCTGCGGCGGCACCGGCTACAAGGGCCGGGTAGGCCTGCACGAGCTGCTGGTGGGCACCGATTCGCTCAAGAAGCACATCCAGGAGCACTCGCAGGTAGCGGAAATCGTTGCCACCGCGCTTGCCGAAGGCATGCGGACGCTGAAACAGGACGGCATCGAAAAGGTCCTGCAGGGCATTACCGAATTGCATCAGGTCCGGGCAGTCTGCATCAAGTAGGCGATCGCGACCGAACCGGGCAGTCTTTACGCGAGTTCATCCTTCCATGAGCGAACCGACCTCGGCCGAACTCTTTCGACGCCTGGAAGAGCTGAACCAGGTCGGGATTTCGCTTTCCAGGCAGAAGGACACCAACCGTCTTCTGGAGGCGATTCTGGTCGCAGCCAAGAAGATCACCACTGCCGACGGTGGGACGCTCTACCGTGTGGACCCGGACAAAAAGCTGGTCCACTTCGAAATACTGCGCACTGATTCACTGAGCATCGCCATGGGCGGAACCACCGGCGTCGAAGTTCCGTTCTACCCGGTCCGGCTTTTCGACGACGACGGTGGCCCCAACAATTCCATGGTGGTGGCGTATTCGGTGCTGCGCGATGAAACCGTCAACATCGCCGACGCCTACGCCGCCGAAGGCTTCGACTTCACCGGCACCAAGAACTTTGACAAGAAGACGGGCTATCGCTCGAAGTCGTTCCTAACGGTGCCGATGAAGAACCACGAAGACGAGATCATCGGTGTGCTGCAGTTGATCAATGCCAAGGATCGCGTAACCGGCAAGATTGTGCCGTTCTCCAAGGCCGACCAGCACCTCGCCGAGTCGCTGGCCTCGCAGGCCGCGGTGGCGCTCACCAACCGCCAGCTCATCAACCAGCTCGAATCCCTGTTCGAATCCTTCATCAACCTCATCAACGCCGCGATCGACGACAAGTCTCCCTACACGGGCGGCCACTGCCAGCGTGTGCCGATGCTCACAATGATGCTTGCTGAGGCCGTCAACGACACCGACGAGGGCCCGCTCGCCGATTTCGCCATGACGGACAAGGACCGGTACGAACTAAAGATCGCCGGGCTGCTCCACGACTGCGGCAAGGTGACCACGCCGGTGCACGTGGTGGACAAGGCTACCAAGCTGCAGACCATTTACGATCGTATCGGGCTGATCGACACCCGCTTCGAAATTCTCAAGCGCGATGCCGAGATTGCCATGCTCATGGCAAAGCTGGCCGCAGGCGACAATCGCAAGGGCGAATGGGAAAGTGCGGAACGTGAACTGAAAGAGCGTCTGGGACAAATCAACGAGGACCGCCAGTTCCTGCGGTTCTGCAATTTAGGGTCGGAGGCCATGCGCGACGAGCATCAGGCGCGGGTACGTGAGATCGCCCGCACCTGCCGCTGGCACGATGTTGACGGCAAGGAAGCCGATTTCCTCACCGCTGACGAGGTGAAGAACCTCACCATCCGCTCCGGCACCCTGACCCAGGAAGAGCGTCAGATCATCAATCACCACATCGAGGTGACTATCAAGATGTTGGAGTCGCTCCCATGGCCGAAGCATTTGAAGAACGTGCCGGAATATGCCGGCGGGCACCACGAACGCATGGATGGCAAAGGCTATCCACGCGGGCTGACCCGCCAGCAGATGTCGGTGCAGGCGAGGGTAATGGGGATTGCGGACATTTTCGAGGCGTTGACCGCCAAGGACCGCCCGTATAAAAAGGGCAAGACGCTGACCGAGTCGCTGCAAATCCTGGGCAAGTTCAAGCTTAACGGCCATATCGACCCCGATTTGTTTGACGTTTTCATGCAGAAAAAGGTGTATCTGAAGTACGCTGAGCGGTTTCTCGACCCGGAACAGATCGACCAGGTCGACGTATCGGCGGTTCCCGGCTATGTTTCGCGGTGACGAACTGCGTCAGTTACTGCCGGGTGCCCGGATTGCGTGTCGCCGGAGGTGTGTTGACTGGCCGCAGGAGGTACTGATTGGGTGCCGGCGAGGGCCTCCTAAGGGTCGATTCGTAGTTGCAGGATAGCTTTGCAAGAGGTTGTTTTTAAAATGTTTATGAGGATAGCGACACACCACGAGGGCGTTTCTGGCGGCGTCCAAAGCAGGTTGGCACGGGGATTGCGCTAATAAGGTCGAACACACGGAATCCAGGTGTGTTTCTTTAATCAACCATCAAGGAGTGATCCATGAAGGCCTTACAAAAGGGTTTTACCCTTATCGAACTGATGATCGTGGTCGCGATCATCGGTATTCTGGCGGCGGTCGCGCTGCCGGCGTACCAGGACTATACCGCCCGCGCCAAGATGTCCGAGGCGATTCTGGCGGCTTCGGCGTGCCGTACCAGCGTTACCGAGACCGTCCAATCGGCTGCTACCATGCCGGCCGCCGGCCAGTGGGGTTGCGAGTCGACTGTTCTCAACGCCCTCAACGTTTCCAAGTATGTAGCTGAGATCCAGTCCAACGACGCCGGCGAGATCAAGGTTATCGTAACCGGCATCAACGTCGACGTGAACGGCAAGGCGATCATCCTGCAGCCTTGGGCTGACGCCTTGGGCACGGTAGCGCCCACCGCCGGTTCGGCGGTCGCTCGCTGGGACTGCGGTCCGGATCCGGCAAACGCTGCTCCGCCGATCGACAAGTTCCTGCCGGGTTCCTGCCGCGCCGTGATTGTCAGCACCGGCGGCCACGCAGAGAGCCAGAGCTAAGCGAGGCGTTGTTGCGGTCTGAGTTCGCGGTGGCGTAGCCCGCAATCGCGGAAAGAGAGGGTGCTTTAGGGCACCCTCTTTTTTTGCGCTACCCGCCAACGGCTAAAATGCGCTCGTTTCAACCGCAGCAGGCCTTTGCACATTCCTGCAGTGCGCGCCGCGCACTGCGGTGAAATCGGGCAGGGTCGGCAAATCGCAGCAAAGAGCGCGGCAGAAGTCCACTTGCGGTACGGCCGCGGATGAACCACAACCGGAGTCCTTCGCAATCATGCAAGAAAGCAGTCGAAGCAAGTCGCTGACGCTCGCGATCCTGCCCATTTGCCTGTACCTCGTCATTGCGCCGGTGTGGTATCCCGCGATCGCGGCGCGAATGTACGACAACGCACGCTTGCTTCAACTGGGCGTTCTTGCACTGCTGGCGCTGTCGCTGCTCCTGCCCGCCGTCCGCGGCGCGGTCGCCGGCGCATGGCTAGCCTTGGGAAACCTGCCCAGGGCGTTGACCGCCGTCATGATCGCCGGCGGCGCAATAAGCGCCTCGTTCTCCGGCGCCCCTCATCTTGGTGCGTTGGAAATCGCCCTGGTCGCGCAACTGGTGCTTCTGTTCCTGTTGGTGAGCGCTGCCGTGCGGGTGCTCAAGGAAAAGGCGGAATCGGTGTTCGCCGTGGCGATCGCCTGCGGCGCTGCTCTCGTGAGCGTCCAGTTCTGGGTGACCCAGGTTTCTTTTCTGCTCGAAGGCAAGCAGTTCCAATGGGTCAGCCCCTTCCTGGATTTCGCCAACGTGCGATTCTTCAGCCAGTATCAGGCCTACGCGCTGCTGTTGATCCCGCTTGCCGCGGCGCTGCCGGGGATGTCCCGCACGTGGAGGATCGTCGTCTATATCATCGCGGCGAATTTCTGGGCGCTGCAATGGATGGTCGGTTCGCGCGCCGTGTGGGTGGGCGCGGTGGCAGGCACGATGGCGGTACTTGCATTGACGCGAAGGGGGCGAATGGCCTGGCTGGGCCAACAGGCCATGCTGGTCGTTTCGGGGGCGCTGATTTACGTTCTGTTCTCCCAGTTCGTTGCCTCCGCACCTGGTGGGACCCCTGTTCCCGGGGTGAACTCGGTGGTCGGGTTCGGTTCCCAGAGCGACACCGACAGGATGGCAATGGCGGCGATATCGCTGAAAATGCTCGGTGAGCATCCCTTGCTCGGCATCGGGCCCGGCCAGTGGGGCCTGAACCAGACACTGGTGAACAACGCGCATCCGCACAATTCATTTCTGCAACTGCTTTCCGAGTACGGGCTCCTCGCCGGCGCCGCCGGCGTCGCGCTGGGCGTGCTGTTGCTATTGTTCGCCGCCAGGGCGCTGCGAGCGCAAACACAGCTGCAAACACATCAGGGCGCGAGTCCGCCGACCGCGAGTCTGTGCGCGGCGCTGGTGATGGGGCTGGTGGATTCGCTGTTCAGCGGTAACCTCATCATGCCGCACAGCCAGATCCTTCTGTGCGTGATCGCCGGTTGGCTGTTGGGGCGGACTCAGGCAACGGCGCCGGGGGGCGAACGCGACGCCGGCGGTCGGCGCTCGCAGAAACTGGCACTGGCCGGCGTTGCCATGCTGGCAATGTCCACGACGGCGGTACTTACGTTCGAGTATTTGGATGTCGTCCAGCCCATGCCCGGCAATCTGCAGCCGCGCAATCCGCATTTCTGGCAGTACGGACGCTTCGCCGACTGGTAGCGGGCGTACCCAGCTGGGTGGGTGCAGCGTCGGGCGGCCTACTTGCGGTACACCGACGCACGCATCGGCAGGCCGTTGCTCAAATAGGAGTGGAAGTACTCCAGGTCGTTGAATTCCTCGCTGCCGGCGGGAAACGGAACCCCGCGCATCGCCTCCACGCAACGCTGGTAGCGCATGTGCAGCGTGTGCAGGTTGTCCCCGGCGCGAAAGACCGGGAAGTGGGTTGTCTGCCCGATAGCCGGCGAGATGATCTCGTCGCGGAAATAGTTGCCGGCGAACGTGACGTGACACGAAGCGCAGGCGAGATTGAGCTGGCCGATGCGGCGGAAATAAAAAGAGCGCCCGGCCTGGTAGCGCCGTTGCGCAGCAGGGCCGTCCACCACGACATTCACCCGCATGCCGTCCGAGAGCGTGCGTGCATACGCGGTCAACACGCCCATCGTCCCGGTGTCCCCATAACCGAATTCACGCTCGCCGTTTTCGCGCAGGCAGCGGTTGATCGCCATCTCGAAGGTGACGACCTTGCCTGACGCCGCGTCGAAATAGGGAAAGTTTCCAGCGACATTGCGGCCGCCATCGGGAAAGCAGCCGGAGAAAGTTCCGCCGTTCGCGAACAGCTTTTCCCACAGCATCCTGCCCTTGTCGAGCTCTCCCTGGAAGGGCGGGAACTCCATGATGCTGTCGAACTGCGCTTTGGCATCCGGGCTCAGCATCAGGGCGCCGTGGACATACTCTTCCAACGCAATCCCGGGAAACTTGCCCTTGAAAAGCTCGATCATGGACGCGTGATCCTGCTCCGGACCGGCGACAGCCTGTGCGATCCATGAGCACGCCAGCAGGCTGACCGTCAGAAAATTTTTTTTCACCTGCAGGCCTGTGTTCACGCTGGCGGACTCAGTTGAGCGTGGATTCCATGCTCGCCTTGTCGCCCCGATTGTCCACCCAGCCGACCATGATCTTGTCGCCTGGTTTTGCTCCACGCACGCGAAAGTTGAGAAACGGATTCTTGGACACCGCCTGGCTCCACTGCGCCTCGAGCACGGTCCTGCCGTTATGCGTGGCGGTGAGAGTCTGAATGAAATGCATGGGCACCGGCTGACCGGTAACGCCGTCCTTGCGCAGCCCGGTCTCCATCGGATGGAATATCAGTATCTTCACGTCAGCCACGTCGCCCTGCAGTTGCGCGCGAATTTTCATCGGATCGGCCATCTCGTGTTTCCCTTTCCTGTTCCGGTGCTCAGGCGCCGCAGCCGCCGATGGTGACCTTGACTTCTCGCATCGTGACGTAGAACTTGCCGCCCGCCCTGGCCACGATCCGGACCCTGGACGATTCGTTCATCTTTATCCGGGTGGCCACAAATGCTTCCGCCCCATTTACAAACTCGAATACCGCGGTGAGCGGCTGCGGATTCTTGTCCACCAGGATGTAAATCGCTTGAGTGCCGGGTATCTGGCTGGCGATCTCGAGCGGAACGATGGCTCCGTTCTCGGCAATTTCCGGTGCTTTCAACACGATCTTGTCGCTGTCTTCCATTGCGGTGACGCCAATGCCTTTCAGCGAGTCGGCGACTGCCTTGGCGTCGAACGCGGCCTTGTTCCACTGGCCGGCCAGCAGTTGCAACGGCCGCAGCATCGCCGCTGCCATCGCCACCGCGACAGCACGCAACACAGACCTGCGCATCGTTCGGATTTTCGTGCCTTCAGTCATTGGGTATCTTACTGCGTATACAGGTAATCGATGATCAGTTCGATTTCGTCTCCGCTCAGGATTCTGTGTTTGCCGAACGGCGGCATCACCGTGTTCGGATTGGTCTGCATCGGATCCCAGAGGCGGCCGCGCAACTGCGCGCGGTCCGGAAACCTGGAGCGGATCGCCAGCAGAGGCGGGCCGATGTTCGCCAGCGTATTCGCCCTGGAATCCCCCGGAAACCTGTGACAGGCGAGGCAGTTGCCTTTGGCGATCTCGAAGGCGAGTTGCCTTCCCGCCGTGACATTCGGCGCCTCATCTGCCTCGGCCTGCGACATCGAATGCAGAAACGCGCTGCCGACGAGCAGAACAGCAACCAACCGGGGAAACAGGGCGCCGCGACGGTGCGCTACAGCTAAGACCGATCCGGCGCACGCCGGTTCTTGCAAGCTCACGCGCCGCCGGTCCCGGCAACCCAGTGCCCGGATTTGCCGCCGCGCTTTTCGCGCAGCCCGACGCCTTCGATGCGCATGCCCCGGTCCACGGCCTTGCACATGTCGTAGACCGTAAGCAGTCCGACGCTGACCGCCGTGAGCGCCTCCATTTCCACGCCCGTGCGCCCGAAGGTTTCGGCAACGGCGATGCATTCCACCGAATTCTCTTCGCGATGTACTTCGAAATCGACGCTGACCTTGGTGAGCGCGATCGGGTGGCACAGCGGGATCAACTCGGAAGTGCGTTTCGAACCCTGGATCGCCGCGATCCGTGCCACGCCGAGGACATCGCCCTTGGCCGCGCCGCCTTCGACGATCTTCCGCAGCGTTTCAGCATGCATGAAAATCCTGCCGGCGGCGATCGCGACTCTGTGGGTCTCCTGTTTTTCGGCCACGTCGACCATATGCGCCTGACCGCGGGAATCGAAATGTGTAAGTTCGCCCAAGCTGGAATCCGTCTGCTTCGTGTGCGGCCGTCACGCGACCGGGGAACTAGATGAAAGGTGGCGCTATCATAGCACCATGAAATTTCGCTTAGTGATTGCTGTGGTCCTGCTGGCCCCTGCACTTGGTCTCGCCGACGAATTGCCCGACCTGGGCGATGTTTCCCAAGGCGCGCTGTCCCCCGCCCAGGAGCGCAAACTCGGCGAGGGCATCATGAGCCAGATTCGCGCCAACGCCGCTTACATTGACGATCCCGACGTTGCCGACTATCTGAACGCCGTCGGCTACCGCCTGGTCGGCAACAGTCCAGATCCGGCCGGCCCGTTCGAATTCTTCGGAATCGCCGACAACTCCGTCAACGCATTCGCCTTGCCGGGCGGATTCGTCGGCGTGAACTCGGGCTTGTTGCTCAGCGCGCAGAGCGAGTCCGAGCTCGCCAGCGTGCTCTCCCATGAAATCGCGCACGTCACCCAGCGCCACATTGCCCGCATGGTCGCGGCACAACAACGTGCCGGACTCGCGTCCATGGCGGCGCTGGCGGTGGCGATCCTCGCGGCGCGCTCGAATCCCGAGGTTTCCGCGGCGGCGATCACGGCGGCGCAGGCCGGCACAATCCAGTCGGCGCTCAACTTCACCCGTGAAAATGAACGCGAGGCCGACCGCATCGGTTTACAGATCATGGAGAAGTCCGGCTTCGACGTGCACGCGATGCCGGTGTTCTTCGAGCGCCTGCAGAAGGCCACACGCGCATATGAAACCGGCGCGCCGGCCTATCTGCGCACGCATCCGCTTACTTTCGAGCGGATTGCGGACGTGCAGAGCCGCATTCAGGACGTCCCGTTCAGACAGGTGCCCGACAGCCTTGAATTTCACCTGGTGCGAGCGCGACTGTTGGCGCTTGAGGGCAATCCGCGCGTGGCGGTTACGAATTTCGACAACATGCTGTCCGGCCGAAAATTCACCAACGAAACGGCGGCGCGCTACGGCCTGGTCGTGGCGCTTCTGCGCGCGGGCGATTTCCCGCGCGCGAGAAAGGAGGTCGCCTTGTTACAGAGCCTCAAGGCGAAAAGCCCGATGATCGACGCCTTGACTGCGCAAACCCTGATCGGCAGCGGAGATCTCGAGAAAGGGCTGGCGACCTATCGCGATGGACTGCGTGCCCACCCCAGCCGCCGCACGCTGGTTTACGGTTACGCCAACGCCCTGCTCGACGCCACGCGCCCCGCGGAAGCGGTGGACTTCCTTGCGGGCAGGCTGGAGTCCCGGTCGCCCGATGCGCGCCTTTACGAGCTGCAATCGCGCGGCTACACCGCACTGGGAAAGCGCTTGCTGCAACACCGCGCGCAGGCCGAGGCCTATGTGCTGCGCGGAAACCTTCCCGCCGCGATCGAACAACTGCAATTCGCGCAGCGCGCCGGCGACGGCGACTTCTTTCAGAAATCCAGCGTCGAGGCGCGACTCAAGGAACTGGTGGCGATCGACATGGAAAACCCGCGCCGTCCCTGAGTCACGGTTTTTCGGAGTTCCTTCAGCGGCAGTGCAACGCCCTCTTTCAATCCCCCGCAATCGCCCGCGGCTCGGGCAGTTGCCTTGAATTTATTCAACAACCTCGAGGTCGGCGCCGATTCGCTGGCGCAGGCGACCGAGAGTTGCAAGCATGCCTTCAATGCGGCTTTCCTCGAGCTCCTGGTGGCAAGGCTGGAGGCGGCGAATACGCGTTTGTCGCAACTGCTGCTCGACCGCAACATCAGCATCTTCTGAGGATTGCAGCAAAGCGGTATCATTCCGGGCGTTCCCGCCCTTTACCCGCATGAGCAACATTGACGTCATCGATCCGCTGCGCTTGCAGGACATGAAACAGCACGGCGATGTCGTGCTGGTGGACGTGCGCACCGACCTGGAAGTCAGCCGCGGCGTCATTCCCGGCGCGCGGCACATCCCGTTGCACCTCCTGCCGGCCCGGTTCGAGGAGATCGACCGCTCGCGCGCCGTAGTGTGCTACTGCCAGTCGGGAGCGCGTTCCGCGCAGGCAAGCGCTTTTCTGAGCGCCAAGGGATGGCAGGAAGTCTATAACCTGGCGGGCGGCATGAATGCATGGGTCGGCAAAGGCATGCCGGTTGCCGCGCCGGGTTGAACGGCAGAAACGACGATGCAGGGACCCGAGATGGAAACCGAAATTCACTTCGATCGCGAACTCGACGCACGCGGGCTCAACTGCCCGCTGCCGATTCTGCGCAGCAAGAAATCGCTCAACGACATGAGTTCCGGCCAGGTGCTGAAGGTTCTCGCCACCGACCCGGGCTCGGTGCGCGATTTCCAGGCGTTCTCGAAACAGACCGGAAACCAGTTGCTATCCTCGACGGAGACCGGCGGCCTGTTCCTGTTCTTCATGCGCAAGAAGTGAGCGACCCGTGATACCGGATATCGACCGCCTGATCACCGGTTTCGATCGCGCGTTGCGCACTTTGTGCGGGCCCGCCGTTTCGCTGCGGCCGGTTCCCGGTGAGAATCTGCCCAACCCGGAGTTGAGCACGGCGGAGAAACGCCACGCTGCGGCGCTGATGCGCGTGAACCACAGCGGCGAAGTGTGCGCGCAGGCGCTGTATCAGGGACAGGCGCTGACCGCGCGCGACGATGCCGCCAGGAAAACTCTCGAACGCGCGGCGGCGGAAGAGACCGAGCACCTGTCCTGGACCGCGCAGCGCATCAGCGAACTGGGTGGGCGGGTGAGCGTCCTCAACCCGTTTTTCTACGCCGGTTCGTTTGCCATCGGCGCGCTCTCGGGTTTTCTCGGAGACAAGTGGAACATGGGATTCCTGGCCGAGACCGAGCGCCAGGTCGAAGGCCATCTCGACAGCCATCTCGAGCAGTTGCCGGCCCAGGACGAAAAAAGTCGCGCCATCGTCGCGCAGATGAAGGAAGACGAGGCACGCCATGCCGATACGGCGCTGGCCCTCGGCGCCGCGGAGCTGCCGGAACCGGTCAAGCAGGCGATGCGGATATCCTCGCGCCTTATGACGGTGTCGACCTACCGGGTTTGATGCCCGGCCTCAGACCTCGACGATCTCGAAATCGTGGGTGATCTCGGCGGTCTTGCCGAGCATGATCGAGGCCGAGCAATATTTCTCCGCCGAGAGATGAATTGCACGCTCGACGTGTTCGCGCCTGACGTTGCGCCCCCTGATCACGAAGTGAAAGTGGATGCGCGTGAACACCTTCGGGTCCGCGGGAGCGCGCTCGGCGTCGACCTCCAGCACGCAATCGGTGATGTCCTGGCGCGCCTTCTTCAGGATCGTCACCACGTCGTAAGCAGTACAACCGCCGGTGCCTGCCAGCACGGTTTCCATCGGCCGCGGCCCGAGATTGCGTCCGCCGCCCTCCGGCGCGCAATCCATCACCAGCGCATGGCCGCTCTCGGTCTCACCCAGGAAAGCGACGTTCTCGATCCACTTCACCCTGATTTTCATTACCGTCCTCGACGCCGCCTGTAACCCAACTGCGCCGTCATCGACTGCCACTGAGCGCAAGGCGCAGATGGTACCAGCCGAGGCCGGGACCGCGCGCGCCGACAAAGTCGCTCGAAACCAAATTATCCACAGGCATCGCCGCAAATTCTGCCCAGACTTCCCGCAGGCCGATTTCTCAATATTTTACATGGACTTAAGTAACATGGGGTGTAATTTGCCCAGGCACCTACTGTAAAATGCAACCCTTTTGAAATCTGACGGACCGGAACATGGCTGACAGCAACATCGATCGCCACAAACGGCGCTTTCTTTTAGCCGCCACCAGCATTGCCGGCGGCGTGGCGGGTGTCGCTGTGGCCGTGCCCTTCGTTGCGAGCATGAACCCGAGCGCGCGGGCAAGGGCTGCCGGCGCACCGGTCGAAGTGGATCTGTCCAAGGTCGACCCGGGGATGATGGTGACGGTGGAGTGGCGCGGCCAGCCGGTGTGGGTCGTCCATCGAACCAGAGAGATGATCGACAGCCTGCCAAAACTCGACGGGATGGTGGCCGATCCCAAGTCTTCCATGCCGATGCAGCCGGATTATGCAAAGAACGAAGTCCGCTCGATCAAACCCGAATACCTGGTGCTGGTGGGCATCTGCACGCACCTCGGCTGTTCGCCGTCGCAGAAGCTTGCTCCCGGAGCCGAAAGCGGTCTGGGCGAGGATTGGCCGGGCGGATTCTTCTGCCCCTGTCACGGCTCCAAGTTCGATCTCGCCGGCCGCG
>Ga0184627_10000395_pt1 | contig 17396 bp, 13 predicted proteins | sample PLM3_127_b1_FD_133150 | JGI IMG/M metagenome (GOLD analysis project Ga0184627, IMG submission 133150) | Groundwater sediment microbial communities from an aquifer in East River, Colorado, USA - PLM3_127_b1 | ecosystem: Environmental > Terrestrial > Soil > Riparian zone | place: USA: East River...
CGAACTCCGGCCGCTTGGTCTCTTCCGGGTCCAGATCCAGCAAGGCCGCGGCGTCCACGTTGACGCTCACCAGGAACGGATTCTTGAGCGGCGTCGGCGTCACCTTCGCGTAGAAGGCATCGGGCAGGCGCGCAAAGGTGTTGTCGAAGTGGAGAGTCTCGAGCGTTCTCAATGCGGCCATGGCGTCATCATAGCACGGGATCAGGAATCTTTTCCGGATGTGCGCGCAAGGCCATTGGGCTCACCTTGTGATCTTCGTTGGCTTAATTGACTCTCCTCTGACCCCTCCCTATAATGGCCTCCGGCTCCTGTTCCATGACCTGCCTGCACTGACGATGGCATCGTTTTCTAAGAACAATTTGGCGCAAGTAGTCAGTGGGTTCAAAGTCCGCCTGAAGCATGCCTTTGCTGTTCCTCCAGAGAAACAAGCTCTTTCTTTGGATGATCTCACCCTCCTGGAACGAGTCGCCGATACAGTCGTGAAGCGGGGCATGGCGGCGCCTGCGACTGTGTTTCTCGAATCCATCGGCCCCATGAACTTTCTCGGCAGTCAGGCTCTGCATTTTTTGACCCCCATCCTTGACCTGGCCTGCAAAAACAGTGAGATTGAGCACGTCGCCCACCTGCTTGAACGTCGTGATAGTATCCCCCACCTGATTGCTCTCATCGAGGCGAAATCCGATCCTCAAGGGTCGTCTGCTCGATGACAGCCCCAGCCCAGCCTCTCTCCGTCATCATTGCCACTGACTGTGGCAGCACCACCACGAAAGCCATCCTGATTGAAAAATTAGGGGACGAATACCGGCAGACCTACCGAGGCGAAGCCCCGACCACGGTGGAAGCTCCGTTTGAGGATGTCACGCGTGGGGTCCTGAATTCGTTCGCGGAGCTGGAGGAGTTGTCCGGCCGCAAGATCCTGGACGGCGAGCGCATCATCACCCCAAACCGCGCCGCTCAGGGCGAGCCGAAAGTTGGCGTGGACATCTACATTTCGACCAGCAGCGCGGGTGGTGGGCTCCAGATGATGGTGGCCGGCGCGGTCCAGAGCATGACCGGCGAGAGCGCGCAGCGCGCCGCGCTGGGCGCAGGGGCGATTGTGATGGACGTGCTGGCCTCGAACGACGGCCGGCTTCCTCATGAGAAGATCGAACGCATCCGCTCGCTTCGTCCCGACATGATTTTGCTCTCCGGCGGGACAGACGGCGGAACGGTCACCCACGTGGTGGAGATGGCCGAATACATTGCAGCAGCTGAACCCCGTCCCAGACTGGGCATGAGTTACCAGCTTCCCTTGATCTATGCCGGCAACAAAGACGCCCGGGATCGAATCAAGGAGATCCTGGGCGGGAAAACCTCGCTCGTGATCACCGACAACCTCCGTCCCGTGCTGGAGCGCGAGAACCTGGGGCCGGCTCGCACCAAGATCCATGACCAGTTCTTGGAACACGTCATGGCTCAGGCCCCCGGATATAAGAAGCTGATCGAGTGGACCGGCGCGCCGATCATCCCGACGCCCGCCGCGGTTGGGCTCATCATGGAGACTATCGCGAAACGTGAGCACCTGAACCTGATTGGTGTGGATATCGGCGGGGCGACGACGGACGTGTTTTCGGTCTTTGGCGGCATCTTCAACCGAACCGTCAGCGCAAATCTCGGGCTGTCCTACAGCATCTCCAACGTCCTGGCGGAGGCCGGTCTGGCCAACATTATGCGGTGGGTGCCCTTCACGATCGAAGAGCAGACCCTGCGCAACCGGATCAAGAACAAGATGATCCGTCCGACCACGATTCCACAGACACTCGACGAGCTGCAGATCGAGCATGCCATCGCACGGGAAGCCTTGCGGCTGGCGCTGATCCACCACAAGTCGCTGGCCACGGGTCTGAAGGGCGTGCAGCAGGAGCGCACCATTTCGGATATCTTCGAGCAGCGGGCCTCCGGCGAGACCCTCATTGATATGCTTCAACTGGATCTCATAGTGGGGAGCGGCGGCATCCTGTCGCACGCGCCGCGACGCGTCCAGTCCATGCTGATGATGGTGGACGCCTACGAACCGCTCGGCTTCACCCGGCTGTCCGTGGACAGCATCTTCATGATGCCGCACCTGGGTGTGCTCTCCACCGTGAACGAGCAGGCCGCGATGGACGTGTTCGTGCGAGACTGCATGATTTACCTCGGCACCTGTGTGGCTCCGATCGGACAGGGCAAGGACGGGGAACGGTGCGCCGACTACACCATCCGCTTCGCAGCAGGCCATCGTCAAGAGAGCGGGACGCTGTCCTTTGGCGAATTACGGCTGTTCCCGCTGGGTCGCGACGAGCGCGCGCAGATCGAGCTGCGACCGGCCAAACAGGTGGATCTCGGCGAAGGCAAGGGCCGGTCGGTAACACGCGATGCGCAGGGCGGCGAGGTCGGCCTCCTGCTGGATGGCCGCGGAAGGCCCCTGCAGCTTCCGGCCACACGGGAGGCTCAACTGGCAGCCTTGAGCCGCTGGTACCAGGCCGTGGATCTGTATCCAGGAAAGAGCTAATAGCTTATGGCTTATAGCATATGGCCAGAGGCTGTTCGTGCTTGGCCATGTACCATCAAATCTTTACCATCAGCCATTAGCCATACGCCATAAGTTCCTCGTTATGAGCCATGCCTACACACCAGGCCTGACCGTCACAGAGCAGACGGTCATCAGAAAGCGCCAGCTCTTGCCAATTCCAGGCACGGTCCTGGCCAAAGCCGGTGATCGCGTTTACGCAGAGACAGTGGTGGCCCGGGCGGAGCTGCCGGGAAAAGTCCATGTGGTGAACGTAGCGAACCTGCTTGGTATCGCGCCGGATGAGATCCGCGACTACCTCATCAAGAAAGAGGGGGAATCCCTCGAACGGGACGAAGTCTTCGCGGAGAACAAACCCTTCATCAAATGGTTCAAAACAGAGGTGCGCTCGCCCATTCAAGGCAAGTTGGAGTCGGTCTCCACCATCACAGGACAGGCGCTGCTGCGTGAACCGCCGCGTTTGCTTGAGCGGCTCGCCTATGTGAATGGGACCGTGGTGGACATCCATCCGGGACAAGGAGTGACGGTTGAGACCACCTGCAGCATGGTCCAAGGCATTTTCGGCATCGGCGGTGAAACCTGGGGGGAACTCATGATGGCCGTGGACTCACCGGAGAAGACTTTGTCTGCGTCTCAGTTGCTCCCCACCATGAAGAACAAAATCGTCGTTGGCGGGGCCTTTCTGGGAATCGAGACGATGAGGCGAGCGCGTGAGCTCGGCGTAGCCAGCCTGGTCATCGGCGGCATTCATGACAAGGATCTCCGGGAATTGCTCGGGTATGACCTGGGCGTGGCGATCACCGGGACTGAGCAGGTCGGCTTTACACTGGTCATCACCGAGGGGTTCGGCACGATCCCGATGGCGACCAAGACCTTCGAGTTGCTGGCCAAACATGCTGGCCAGAAAGCTTCTATCTCAGGCGCGACCCAGATTCGGGCAGGGGTAATTCGTCCGGAGATCATTATCCCGCGTCAGGCTGATGCTGAGGCAATGATACCGGTCCAAGCGACGGCCTCGGCCAATGAACGGACCGGAATCACGGTGGGAAGTCAGGTCCGTGTCATCCGAGACCCCTTATTTGGTCGGATCGGGCAGGTGGTGGAGCTTCCGGCTGAATTGAAACAGATCGAGACCGAAAGCGTGGTTCGAGTCCTGGAAGTGAAGTTTGCCGATGGGACCTCGGCGATCATTCCTCGGGCCAATGTGGAAATCATCCAGGGATAGTGATGAAGGCTGAATGCGGAACGCTGCGACTTCTCGCGGCCCTGCTCTGTCTATGCCTGTTCCCCCTCACGACTTCCGAGGCTCGATCCCGACAAGCCTTAGCGCCGCCTCAGAATCTCCGAGTCGTTGATACGCCCAGCGATTCAGGAGGAGGGCTGATCGTCCTGTGGTCCGAAGCCGACTACGACGCTCCGGAGGTTCGCTATCAGATTCTGGTTGGCGAAGGGGCCGAGAAGAGGATGGTGGCTGAGTTTCCTGCGAATTCTCACTACGTCCGTGACGTGAAGTGGCCCTGGTGGGCCCGTGTTGACCGACCAGACGTCCATCAGTTCAACCTGAAATCCGGCAAAGGATTGGAACTGAAGAACGGCACGTCTTATGCCGTGACTCTTGCCGTCGTGAAGGGCACTGAGCGAGTGGAGACTCCACCGCTCCGGGCCATTCCCGAGCCCAATTGGGTGAACTGGAATCAGATGAACAACCTCTTGCTCGTCCTCCTGTTCGGAGCGGTGGTGCTCGGCTCGATCAGGACGGCGAAGCAACGCGACATCTTCCTGCGACGCATTCCCGGCCTGGATGCGGTGGATGAGGCGATCGGCAGGGCCACCGAGCTGGGCAAGCCGATTCTCTATTTGACCGGCGCGGGCGACATGAGCGAGCCCGCGACGATTGCCGCCGCTGTGATCCTGGGGCGCGTAGCGAAACGGGTTGCGGCCTATGAAACCGACCTGCTGGTGCCGCACCGGGACCCGATCGTGATGGCGGTCTGCCAGGAGATCACCAAACAGTCATACCTGGAAGCCGGCAAGCCGGATGTGTTCAAGGAAGACTCGAACTTCTTCATCACCACCGATCAGTTCAGCTACACCGCGGCGGTGGACGGCATTATGTTGCGGCGCAAGCCGGCCGCCAATTTCTTCATGGGATCTTATTTTGCCGAGGCCCTGTTGCTGACCGAGACCGGGGCGAGCACCGGCGCGATCCAGATTGCCGGCACCGACTCCGACCACCAGATGCCCTTTTTCGTGACGACCTGCGACTACACCTTGATCGGCGAAGAGCTCTATGCCGCCAGCGCCTATTTGTCGCGAGAGCCGATTCAGGTCGGCACGTTGCGTGGGCAAGACCTTGGCAAGGGATTCATCCTCGTCGTGCTGGCGCTAGGCACAATCCTCGCGACCGCGGGGGTGCTGTTCGACACGGACTGGCCGCGCATCATGCTGGACCTGTTCAAGGATCTCAAATGATCTTCCTGAGACGACAGCTGCCGCTGCTGATCACCTTCGTCACGGGCGTGCTCTTCGCCGCGCAATACTATGTCCCGCATCCGCGCTCGGAATTCATGCTCACGGAGGTCACCAAGTGGCTGCAGATTATCGGCGGGTTCGCGCTGGTGCTGGGGGTGACCAGTCTGTTTCACATCCATGCGGTGAAAATCCGGCGGAAGGAACCAGGCTGGGGCTACAGTCTGGTCCTCTACGCCGGGATATTCGGAACCATCGCCGCGGGGTTCAGCTACAGCTTCGCGGCCGGCCAGTGGGTGAACGGGAAGGAGACGATCAACGGGATCATGACCGCCTTCGGCTGGGTCTACTTGAATATGATGGTGCCGCTCCAGGGGAGCATGTTCGCCCTCCTGGCGTTCTTCATCGCCTCGGCAGCCTATCGTTCGTTCCGGGCTCGTAGCCGCGAAGCGGCCTTGTTGCTGATCGCCGCCGTCATCGTGATGATGGGGAGGGTTCCGCTGGGCGAGATGCTGCTACCCGTCAGCGGGGATGTCACGCAGTGGATTTTGAACGTGCTCAATGCGGCGGTGCGGCGAGCCATCTTGATCGGCATCAGCCTGGGCGCGATCGCGCTGTCCTTGAAAATTATCTTCGGCATCGAGCGCGCCTATCTTGGTGGCAGCAAGGAATAAGTTAATAGTTCAAAGTTAAGAGTTGAGAGTCAAATAAGAAAGATGACCCCGCTCACTTTTAACTTTTACCTTTTCACTTTGGACTCGAACACCGGAGGTGTTCGGTGAGCTTCGCAGAGCGCATGTTGCACATTGATCGCCGACTCATCTTTCTGGTGATCGGGGTCTGTACGCTCCTGCCGCTTCTCTATCCGGTCGGTCTGGCGATCAAGGTGTCTCCAGAAGTCCGTAGCGTCTATGATTACATCGAAGCCCTTCCGGAAGGTTCTGTCTTCTTGCTCTCCATGGATTACGATCCTGCCTCCAAGCCGGAGCTATATCCTCAAGCAGTGGCCCTCCTCCGGCAAGCGTTCAGAAAGAATCTCCGGGTGATTGGAATGACCCTCTGGCTGCCCGGGACCGGGCTCGCCGAGCAGGTCATGACGAAAGTCGCGGGCGAGATGGGCAAAGTGAGCGGGAAGGATTACGTCTTCCTGGGCTGGAGTCCGGGATCCGGGTCCCTGATCATCAACATGGGGCAGGACCTGTACAAGGCCTTTCCGACCGACTACTACAGTCAGCCTACACGTGAGTTGGCGGTCCTGAAAGGCATCCAGACTCTTCGCGACGTCAATTACGTGGTGAGTCTGGCGGCTGGAACATCGGGGATAGAAACCTGGTACGTGTACGGGAAAGACAAGTACAAGTTTGAGCTTGGAGGCGGATGCACGGGCGTGATTGCGCCAGGCCTTTATCCACTCCTGCGAAGCGGCCAAATCAACGGGCTGATCGGGGGGATGCGCGGCGCCGCGGAATACGAGGTACTGATCGGCCAGAAGGAGCGCGCCGTGGCCGGTATGGACGCGCAATCGGCCACGCATTTTGCCATCATCCTGCTGGTGATTCTGTGCAACGTGTTCTACCTGCTGATCAGGACATCACCCAAGCAGGGCGAGGCACGATGAGAGAGCCAGAGGGACGAAGGAGCAGGCATGTCGTTTGAGATGCTGCTGGGAGCGTGGGTCGCGACAGGACTGACCCTGTTCATCTTCACGTTCCTCTATCAGGATAACGCTCTCTTCAAACTGGCGGAGCATCTCTACGTGGGCGTTTCGGTCGGCTACACGATCGTCAAGACTTACGACACGGTCCTGATCCGCCTCATTTACGAGCCAATGGTAACGAAAGGCGACTGGTCGCTGCTTATTCCGCTCGGCATCGGGACCTTGATGCTGGCGCGGTACATCCCGAAGGGTGCCTGGCTCTCCCGCATTGCGTTCGCTTTCATCGTGGGCGTCGGGTCGGGGCTCGCCATTCCACGGATCGTCTCATCGTTCATCCTCAAGCAGGTGGAAGACACGGTCCGTCCGCTGGTCTCCATCGTCCAAGGGGCACCGACCTTTACCTACAATCTCATGGATCCCACCAGCAATCTGAACAGCATTGTGCTGCTCATCGGCGTCGTCTCTGTGCTGTTCTACTTTTTCTTCTCGATCGAGCACACAGGCCCGGTCAGGGTCGCGGCGCGGACCGGCATTTTTTTTCTCATGGTCGCGTTCGGGGCTGCTTTCGGCTACACGGTCATGGCCCGCATGTCGCTCCTGATCGGCCGTCTCTCCGATCTGAATGAATACGCTGATCCCCAGTACGGAAGAGCGTCACTGTGGTTAGGACTGACCACGGTGGCGACGTTGTTCCTCTGGAGCCGTCGGCGGGGAGAACAGCCACCGGACCAGCAATGAGCCGGTGAGGCTCGTGAGACGCTCGTTGCGACCGGGATTCCGGCTCCGCTACAATGCCTTCCAAGCGAAGGGATCGTGATCCGGCATGACAGACTCGGCGAAAGACCCCAAGCAATTTCCGCTCCTGCGGAACCTGCAGTTCTCTCCGATCAAGGACAAGGACGAACAATTTGTCTTGTTCTGGGATCCCACCGGACTGTCCGCGGAAAAACTCGTCGTCCCCCTCAACTATTTTTATCTGTTGCAACACTTCGACGGCGAGCATTCCCTGGACCAGATCGGCGCCCAGTACCTGAAGAAGTTCGGGGAGTTCTTCATGCCGGACCGTCTGGAGAAATTGGTAGCCGATCTGGATGAGAAGCTCTTTCTCGAGGGGGAACGGGTTGAAGCTGCTAAGCGCGATGTGCAGACCGCGTACCGCCTGGCTCCCTTGAGGCCAGCCGCCTTTGCGGGCAAGAGTTACGAGGGGGACCGAGAGAAACTGAAAGTGCAACTTGAGGGATTTCTCTCATCCCGTGAAGGGCCGGACTTCAAGCCATCCGCGAACAAAGGGAAAAGGATCAAGGGGATCGTGGCGCCGCACTATGAGCTGCGGGTGGGCGGACCGATTTATGCCTGGGCCTATAAGGAACTGTGGGAAGCCGAGACGCCGGACCTCTTTGTGATCCTCGGCACCTGCCACGCCGGTCTCAAGAATTGCTTCGCCGCCACGGACAAGGATTTCGAGACGCCCCTGGGGATCGTGCCAGTCAACCGGGAAGTGCTCGACCGCTTCAGACAAAAAGGTGGCGAGCTCTTCTTCGAAGAAGACAGCAGCCACCGCAATGAGCATTCCATCGAGTTTCAGCTCCCGTTCCTCCAGCACACGGTTGGGAGCACCAAGCCGATCACGATTGTCCCAGTCTTGTGCGCCTTTCCACCGGCCTGTTTGATCGACCCAGCACTCCGGCCCGCGGCGGAGAGGGTTGGAACCTTTATCAGCCTGCTCACAAGCGCGATGGCAGAGTCTGGCAAAGAGGCCTGTGTGATAGCCAGCGCCGAACTGGCTCACATCGGCATGCGGTATGGGGACTCCGCGCCGCCCACCGATTTTTCGTTCCACCGGTGCATGCAGACTGATTTGGAGATGCTGAAAACCGTCGAGGAGCTGAACGGGGATGCCTTTGCGCAGTTCATTCACAAGGAAGAGGATCGCCGTCGGATTTCCGGCTTCTCGGCAATCTACACCCTGTTAAAGCTGATCCAGGCAGAGAAGGGGGAGGTACTTCGCTATGACCGCAGCGTGACGGATCAGTTCAACTCGACCGTCACGTACGCTAGCATGGCATTCTTCTGAAAGCCGTGAGGCGTGAAGCGTTAGACGTGAGGTGAATTCGGAAAAGCATTTCCTGCAATCGCCTCACGCCTCACCCCTTACGTTTCACGTGCTTCATTCCTTCACCGTGACCGTCATTGGAATGGGTTCAAGGGGGTTATCGTAATCGTCCCGCGGCAGAGCCACGATCTTATCAACGACGTCCAATCCGCGAATCACCTCGCCGAAAACGGTGTAGCGACGATCCAGCCCGCTCGAGTCCTGGACACAGATGAAGAACTGAGAGCCGTTGTCGTTAAAATCGCGGGTGCTATTGCTCTCCTTCGGCAGCTTCGCCATGGACATCGCGCCGCGCTTATGGGGACGGTCACTCGGTTCAGGATTCAGCCAATAGCCGGGCCCACCGGTGCCGTGGAGCATGCGATCCGGCTCCTTGCTCAAGGGATCGCCGCCCTGGATGATGAACCCAGGCACGACGCGGTGAAACGTCGTGCCATCGTAGAACCCCATCTTGGCGAGCTGGAGGAAGTTGTCCACGTGCCGCGGGGCGTTATCGGGATAGAACTTGATCGTCATCTGGCCGAATTTCGTCGAGATGACAGCCCGAGGGTCTTTCTTCTCAAACTTGATGGTCATGGATGTGACTCTAGCAAAGGCCGGTGGCAAGAAACAATGGGCCAAGAGGCGGGCACATTATCGCCAGTTGATTGGAACCTGACCAGTTCCCGAATCACAGCTTTGGCCGCTAGGAGCGTCACGGGTTGACGGAAGGCCCGCATTCTAGATTTCCTGCTCCTGATTCTGTAAGATAAGAAATACACCTATCCGCCTGGTCCCTGTTGGCCGCCGAGAATCTGACAGAGCGCCCAGCCAACAACATGAGCGGAAACCAGCTGGCCCATTGGCACTCAGTGAGACCCAGGGCCGGCATCATCCGGCGAGTCGTCACCGAGATGTTCACGCGGTCTCTGTAGGTCACGAGGCTGATGATGATGAAGAGGAAGGCCAAGATCACCTATTTGGCCCGAGAGGAGAAAAGGATCGTACCCGCGGCTCCAGGAGGAGGAGTAACCGTTCGTTTAAGGGCTCTGATTCTTGGCTGTGTTGCCATTCTTCTGCTCGGCGTGGTTGCAGGCTTCACCCTCCCGTATTTCCTAGGCCCCGACTACATCCAGGGCTTTTTCCTCCAACAGATAGAACGGAACCTAGGCCGAAAGATAGAGGTCGGGCAGGCTCGCCTCAAAATCTTTCCCCGCATCCAGCTCGTGTTGTTCCAAGTGGTGGTCCGAGACCTGGACCCCTCGCGCGTCTTTCTGAAGGCGAAACGGTGTGATCTGGTTCTGCGCATCCTGCCGCTCTTACGCCATCGAGTGGTCGGCAAACGATTAACCATCGAAGAACTCCAAGTGGAACTGCGCCGCGATCAGACTGGACACTGGAACTTCCTTTCGTTCCCAGACACAGGGGAAACCAAGGACCAGGCAGAGGGCAATCCGCTCGCGTGGTTGCTGCTTGTCCGCGAGACGACTCTGATCAACGGGGAGGTCACCATTGTTGACGAGTCCCGCCCTGACGGAGTTCGGTCCATCCGCATGAGCGCATTGGACGCTGTGACGTCGGCCCGACCGGACAGCAACCGGGCCGACGTGCGGTTGTCCGCGGTGATCCCAGACGCCCAAGGCGCGTCGGCCCTGTCGCTCGCCGGGAGAGTTATCCGGACCGAGCCTCCCGTCAGGATGGCTCAGGAGGATGCCACAAGGGCAGTGCCGGTCTTCCAGTTCGAAGGTACCGCCCAAGCAACGAACGTACACCTTCGACAGGTCGCAGATTTTCTAGGCTCGCGACCGGTTCCGGATCGAATCCGGGGTTCGGCGAATCTTCGGGGCCAGATCAGGCTGGTACCCGGCGTCGCCGGATACGACATGGTGTTATCCGACATGAAGGCCAATTTCGAGCACTTGTCTCTCAGCGGACAAGCCAGCGTGTCAGGATTCATGACCGCTCGACCCACGTTTTCGCTCACCTTCTCATCGTCCGCGGTGGGACTGGACGAGCTGCTGAACCTGGTTCCGGCGCAGTGGGTCCATCCCCAACTGCAGACTATCATTAAAGAGCGGGAGATCAGGGGCACGGTGGAAGCAGTGTCCGCCACTGTCACCAGCTCTACAGCGTCCGAACTCCGGCTGTCGCTGATCGGCGAGTTCCGTGTCCGACAAGGCCACGTGCTCGTCGGGAGGGAACGAACACCGGCACAGAACCTGTCGGGCACGGTGTTCATCCAGCCGGGCCGGATCAGGGTGGCGGACATGACCGGCGGGTACGGGCCGGTGCGGGTCAGCTCAGGAAAAGCCATGGTGTCGTTTCTGGACGCCGGTCCTTGGTTGGAAATGGAGGTGGCGGGAGACATGGCTGCAGCCGACTTGGTCTCTCTCATGGCCAAGACGGTCCCATCCGATCGTCTGTCAAAAGCCTTGGCAGAGCTGCGGGAGGTCGAGGGCATCGCGTTCCCGACCTTTCAGATCGTAGGCCCCCTCAATAAACCAGAGGAAGTCACCTTCGTTAGCCAAGAGTTTGTCGCGCGGAACATCAGCTTCCGCAGTCCTGCTCTGCCAGATCCTGTCCTGGGGCTGCACGGTCGTCTGTTGTTTTCCCCGAACGGCACGGAATTCGACAAGCTAGGCGGGCAGTTGGGGCAGACCCAATTTGAGATCCAGGGAATGATCACGGGGGGCAACGAGAACGCGTTCAAGGGGCTTACAGTACGAGCCAGAACCGATGCGAGCCAACTGATTCAGCTCCTGCCCGCGGGAACACACCTCGAGTCGGTTGTGCAAGGAATTATCGGCGCAACCGCCGTGCTGTCGGGACCGACGAGTACCCCGCACATTCAAGGCGAACTGGGGTTGACCGACGCAAAGCTTACTTTGCCAAGCATCGGCGAGAAGCCGGCGGGCGCGCCGACTTCGATCACATTCGAGGGAACGCTCTCCCGTGATGCGACGCTCTGGGCCGGCCAAGCGGAAGTGGTGCTCCCGTCTCTTCGGCTGGCCGCGAAGGGGAAGATGCAGTTCGGAGCACAATTCGGTCTCGACGGAGCGCTGGTGACCGGGCCCATCTCCCTGGCAACGTTGCCGGACTGGATCACGCTAGGCGGACTCGAAGCAGGCACTCTGGAAATCTCACTCGACGTCAAAGGGCAGGGGAAGGACTGGAGAACATGGCAGACCACCGGGTGGGTCGCGCTGACGAATGGGCTCGTCATAGACAAGAGGCTTGATGGCCCGGTGAAGGATCTGTACCTGCGCCTCAAACTGGTGCGAAACGGAGCGGAGCTGAAGCGGCTGACGTTCCGGGTCAATGACACCGATGCCAGCCTGTCCGGAGTGATCAGAAACTTGCACACGAAACCGACCATCACGATGAAAGTCGAATCATCCCAGCTCGACATAGATTTGTTGATCCCGAAGGGCGCACGGTCTCCCCTTCGTGACATGCTGGAAACCCTTGCCGAGTCCACAAGGCTGGTCGCAACGGTCAGCGTTGATCGGGGGATGTACAAGCAGTTTCTCTTTTCGAACCTGTCCTGCCGGGTCAACATCGGCGACGGTGTGCTTGATGTGGATCGAATCAGCGGGCAATCCGACGGAGGAAATGTCGCCGGGCGTCTGGTCATGCAAATGCCGAAACAGAACCCTGCCGACGGCGAAGTGTCCGTCCGAATCGCCGGCGTGCCCTTCGAAGAGTTCACCCATCTCTTCGGCATGAAGGAGCACCGGGTCGTGGGGGATCTCCGGCTGACGGGTACCCTCCGTGGAAACGGTCGGGATCCTCAAGGGGTCTCCCACAGCCTGAGCGGTAGGACGAACCTCCTGATCGAGGAGGGACGGATTCTGCAGTCCAAGGTCATCTGGAAGATCCTGCACATCTTGAGCCTCCCGATGCTGCTCCAAGGGAAAATGGATTTGGAGAAAGACGGCCTGCCGTTCGACAAGATCACAGCCGCAATCCTGGTCAGGAACGGTCGGGTGGAGTCAGAGAATATCGTCGTGAACAGCCCGGTTCTTAAGATCACGGCAGCCGGCAACTATGATCTTCCAACCGACCAACTCGACTTCGTCGTGGCGGTCAGCCCGTTCGGGTCGTATTCGGAGCTTCTGAAGAGCATCCCTCTGTTCGGGAAGCTATTGGCCGGCGAACGCAAGGGACTTGCCACGGCTCTCTTTCAAGTGAAAGGTTCCATCCAGGATCCGGACGTCACGTATTTGCCGCTTCAGTCCTTGACGGCCGGCTTGAGCGGACTGGCCCAGCTTGCCGTCGACGTGCTGAAGAATATAGTGATGCTGCCCAAAGAAGCGATCGCACCAAGCGGGAGCGAAGCTCCTGTTCCGTAAGCGAGCCAGGTGCCCGAAGCAACAGCGCCGCCGTCGCCTTGACCCTCCCTGCACCCCGTGATAGCATCGTCATAGGCAAACCTCTCTACTAAGTCTTCTACGTATGCTGATTATCAGGGGAGACAGTCTGACGACCGTGGACCGGGCCACGCTCATGATCGCCGCCAGCGAGTTGGATTCGAACCTCTACTATGCGACGCGATTCATGGCCCCGGATCCATTCATTTTTCTTGAGGTCAAGGGAGAGCGGATGGTGGTGATGAGCGACCTCGAGATAGATCGTGCGCGCAGCCAGGCGACTGTTGATCGTGTGCTGTCCTATACGGAGCTGGAAGTGCAAGTGCGTGCCCAGGGCGTATCCGCTCCCGGCACGGTCGAGATCGTCCATGCCGTCCTGCACCCCCACGGCATCAAACGGCTGTTGGTGCCGGGCAATTTTCCGTATGGCCATGCCGCCAGGCTCCAGGAACTCGGCTATCAGCTCGAAAGCAGGCTGGAGCCGTTCTTTGAACGCCGTGCGATTAAGACCGACGAAGAAGTCCGCTACATCGAAGACACCCAGCGCGCAACGGAAGAAGCGGTGGCGGCCGCCCACGATGCGTTGCGAGCCGCTTCCCCTCGAGATGGCATGCTCTGGCTCGACGGAGGGCCGCTGACATCGGAACGGATCAAGAAACTGATCAACGTGAAGCTGATGGAGCAGGACTGCGTGGCCCAACACACGATCGTCGCGGGAGGAGAGCAAGCCTGTGACCCCCATCACGAAGGAAGCGGCCCGCTGCCGGTGGATCGCAGCATCATCTTCGACGTGTTCCCGCGCTCCGCCCAGACCCGCTACTTCGCCGACATGTCTCGAACTGTGGTCAGAAGCAAGCCCTCTCCGGAACTGAAGCGACTGTACCACGTCGTGAAGGATGCCCAGGAAGCAGCGATCGCAGAAATCCGCGACGGCGCGGATGGGACCAAGATCCACCAGGGGATCTGTGACCGCTTTGAAGCCGCCGGCTATAAAACCGGCCAGGTCAATGGACGCATGCAAGGCTATTTTCATGGAACCGGCCACGGCGTCGGTTTGGACATTCATGAGGCCCCACGCATCAGCCGCCAAGGGTCAATCCTTCAAGAAGGCCAGATCGTCACTGTGGAGCCGGGGCTCTACTACCCCGGATTGGGAGCGGTCCGGATCGAAGACATGGTCTTGGTCACCCGGGACGGCTGCCGCAATCTAACCGATTTTCCGAAAACCTTCGAGCTGGATTGACAGCCGCAGGACTGAGGACTGAGTGCTGAGGACTAAGGTTCACGCATTCTTACTAAGCAAGTCCGCCATCCTACCTTCTCTCAGCACTCATCACTCTGCACTCAGCACTAAGGTATGCGCTTAACTTTCGCCATCACCCGCTTGAATCCGGAAACGGATACCCATCACCACGAGGAAGAGTACCGTCTCGAGGTCGGTCGGGGGATGACCGTGCTGGACGCCTTGATCCGCATTAAGAACGAGCAGGATGGAACCCTGTCGTTGCGGTACTCCTGCCGGTCCGCGATCTGCGGCTCCTGCACAATGGAGATCAATGGGACGGAGAAACTGGCCTGCCGGACGTCGGTCCGGAAAGAATGGGAACGTCACGGGCAAATCGCGGTGGCCCCTTTGCGCAATTTCCCGGTCATCAAGGATCTGGTGGTGGACATGTCCTCGTTTTGGGGCAAAATCCGAGGGGTAACCCCGTGGCTCTCGACTGTCCCACGGGCCGAGGCCGAGCAGGCGGCCGGTCAACTGGCCCTGTTGCCTGGAAGCTATCAGTTCCACAACGTGGACGCCTGCATCATGTGCGGGGCCTGCGTGGCAGCCTGCACGACGCATGAAGTGTCGAAAGGGTTTCTCGGACCGGCGGCACTGGCCAAGGCGGACCGGTTTTTGGCCGACCCTCGCGAGTCCGCTGCGTCCAAGCGGATGCGGCTGACCGAATTGGACTAAGAAAACGGAATCTGGGACTGCGTCCGCTGCAATTTCTGCGTCCAGGTCTGTCCAAAGGACGTGAAGCCCATGGAGGCAATCATCCGTCTGCGGCGCGCGGCTCTTGGTGCGGGGCTTGTGTCCAGCGGCGGGGCCCGGCATATCACCGGCTTTGCCGACATCGTTGAACGCCATGGCCGGCTCAATGAGACCCTCATGCCGCTCAAGATCGTACGCTTCAACGTCAGGCGCATACTGAGCGTGATCCCGTTGGGGCTCAGGATGCTCATGAAGGGCAAAGTTCCAAATCCGTTCGCTCATCCCATTGCCGGCATCGGCCAGGTTCGCGCGATCTTCAATGCGCTGGGGGGTGCCACCCGTTTGCCAGGCAGGAACCATCCGTGACGCACCAGTTCACGTTTCTGGAAGATGTCGCGCTGGCCGACGCCGCCTTTGAGGCCAGCGGCGATTCCCCTTCCGAACTCTTCCTCGCCGCCACGCGAGCCGTCATCGAGACCATGGTCAATCCCGACACGGTCTCTGCCAACTGGCGCCGGGAGATGGAGCACCAAGGTCCCGACCTTGCATCATTGCTCTTCGATTGGCTGTCGGACATCGTCTATCTCAAAGATGCCCACGGAGTGGTATTCCACGAAGCCACCGCAGTGGTGACCGAAGATCGGCCCCACGGCGGATGGAAAGCCCGCGGCACCCTCACAGGAGAATTAATTGATGCCCAGCGCCATGAACTGCGAGCCGATGTGAAAGCCGTCACCAAACATCTCTACGACGTGCGACACGACGATGACCGATGGGTCGCGCGGGTGGTGCTCGACATCTAAACATGTTGAATCGTGAATCAAGGCCGTGCATGCCATTGAAAATTCAAAACTGAGAATTCAACATTGTCCGATGAAACTGAATACCGACATGCAGGTCAACCGGATCGCAGACGAAATCTGGGAGATTCCTGCCTCTGAAAAAGCCGGCATGCTGGTGCCGGCCCGGATTTATGCGACTGAACAGATCCTGGCCAGCATGGACAGCGGCGTGTTCGAGCAGGTGACGAACGTCGCCTGCCTGCCCGGTATCCGACGCTACGCCCTCTGTATGCCGGATGGGCATTGGGGTTACGGCTTTCCGATCGGCGGGGTGGCCGCGTTCGATCCGCACGACGGTGTCATCTCGCCCGGCGGGGTGGGGTACGACATCAACTGCGGCATGCGCTTGATCCGGACGGATCTGACGTTGACGGACGTGCAGCCTCGACTGGAACAGCTCATGACGGAGTTGTTTCGGAGGGTTCCGGCCGGCGTCGGCTCGAAAGGGTTCGTACGGTTGGACCGGCGGAAGTTTGAAGAGGTCATGCGCAAGGGCGCCCGGTGGTGCGTCGAACAGGGATACGGCTGGCATGAGGATCTCAGCCGAATCGAGGAGCAGGGCTGTATTCCTGGAGCCGATCCTTCCAAGGTCAGCGACCGGGCGGTGGAGCGTGGCATCAGCCAACTCGGCACTCTGGGATCCGGCAACCATTACCTGGAAGTGCAAGTCGCCTCCAACGACCGGATCTTCGATCCTCGGACAGCGGCCGCGTTCGGGATCACCGGTCACGATCAGATCGTGGTGATGGTGCACTGCGGATCACGCGGGTTCGGTCATCAGGTCGCCAGTGACTATCTCAAGGTGTTTGAAAAAGCCATGCGGCGGTACGGCCTTGTGGTCAAAGATCAGCAACTGGCCTGCGCGCCGTTCCGATCGCCAGAAGGCCAGGACTACTTCGCGGGGATGAACTGCGCCGCCAACAGCGCTTTCGCGAATCGGCAGGTGATCACGCATCAGGTCCGTGAGGCGTTCGGCGCCGTGTTCGGCCGTCCCGCTGAGTCGCTTGGCATGGACGTCGTGTACGATGTGGCGCATAATATCGCGAAGGTCGAGCGGTACGAGGAAGGCGAGTTGGTGGTGCATCGAAAGGGGGCGACGCGGGCGTTCGGACCCGGACGACAGGAATTGCCGGATCGATACCGGGAGATCGGGCAGCCGGTGATCTGCGGGGGCTCGATGGAGACCGGCTCCTACCTCCTTGTCGGAACCGATCGGGCGATGCGCGAGACCTTTGGGTCAACGATGCACGGCTCCGGTCGCACGATGTCCCGCGCTCAGGCCAGGAAATCGGTTCGGGGGGAGCAACTCAAGCAGCAGATGGCGCAACGCGGCATTATCGTGAAGGCGGTCTCCATGACCGGGCTCGCCGAGGAGGCCGGGTTCGCTTATAAGAACATCTCGGACGTGGTGGAGACCGTGGATCGTGCCGGGATCACCAA
>Ga0184627_10000396_pt1 | contig 17301 bp, 14 predicted proteins | sample PLM3_127_b1_FD_133150 | JGI IMG/M metagenome (GOLD analysis project Ga0184627, IMG submission 133150) | Groundwater sediment microbial communities from an aquifer in East River, Colorado, USA - PLM3_127_b1 | ecosystem: Environmental > Terrestrial > Soil > Riparian zone | place: USA: East River...
CCATTGCTAGTGATGACGCTGGGAAAATATAGCCGGTCGGCCGTACCCACGGCTACACCCGCCACATCGGATTGTGTGATGAGAGAGCCGACCAGGCGGAAACACTGGTCGTTGAAATCGCCGTTACCCGTCGGCTGGAGAAACAACTCATTCGCGCTGGCGTTATTGCCAAAGTCATAGACAATCGTTTGTGTGATAATCTGCCCGACGGTTGCGCCAGGCCCCAACGCGTCACTAAAGCGAGCCCCCCCGGCGGCGGCGCTGATCATCGAAAGACTGTTGAAAGAGTCGGTGAACACGGCGGGTGCGCTCAGGCTGCCGGTGGTGGACGTGATGGTCAACGTATAGGGCTGGACGTACCAGCCGTCAACACCATTGTTACAAGCACCCATGCTGCGCAACGCGCGATAATCGAAGAAGTAGAAGACGCCCGTGCTCTGGCCCGGCCCCAGCGTGCCCAGGTAGCGCGCGGGATCGTCCGCCGTGGTGTTAAGCGGCGCCTGAACGCTCATTTCGAGGCCAGTGTAGGTCTCAGCGGCTGTCGTATTGGTGATCACGACCGGCAACCACAGCCCGTCTGGGTTGACCAGATTGTTGCAGAATCCGTTACTATCCATATAGAACGCGCTGGTGCCAGCGAGGGCAATCTGCAGGCCACCCGGATGATTAGCCTGCGCAGCAGTAACATTGAGTACTAGCAACAGGATGAGGCTAATCACGCTGCCCAGTCCCATACTGAGTGCTAGTAAAGTGTGGCGCAACCAGTGAGGTGCGGACCGAAAGAAGGGGGACTCAAAGGGATTCATGGCTTATGTCTAGCAATCCGGGATACGGTATCAGGAATGGTTACCCCAAATCAGAGGGTGACATTATCGGACAGAATACCAAATAACCAAAATCAAACGGATAGCGGGCGTTAGGGTTTGTTGACTTGAAGAGAGAACTCTGTGTATATCGAGCAGCGGAAGACTCCGGTGGTGGGGTAGGCAGAAGAGAAAACGAACAGGCGGCATGCCGACTATCGGCATGCCGCCTGTTCGCGTTTAAATCGAGTTAGATGAGGGCCGAGCCAGCACAAGGCTCGATAGCTGAGGATCGTAGTCGCTTGTCGAGTGAGGCCGGTAAAGAACAGGCTCAGATTCTCATTGAGCCGCCGCTGGGTGGATAGATCCAAGTGGATCCGCTCACCCGCAAGGGCGTCTGAATGACGATCATTCCAGCCTCTCCGTGGCTCGGAAGTAATCCACGGTCCGGGTCAGGCCTTCTTCCAGGCTCAGCGTGGGGGTCCAATCGAGTTCCCGGCGGGCCTTGCTGGCGTCCAAATAGATATGGCGCGTTTCGCCCAGTTTAGCCGGCCCGTGTTGAGCAGAATGGGGATAGTCCGTAATCTTCTGCAAGGCAGCGAAAATCTGATTGACCGAGGCGCCCTGACCGCAGCCGAGGTTGTAAACGCCCACGCTGTGGTTGGCGGTTAAAGCGAGCAGATTGGCCCGAGCGCAATCCCCCACGTACACAAAATCGCGTTGCTGTTCCCCATCGCCGTTAATGACGACCTGCTTCCCGGTGAGCATCTGGCCGGTGAAGATGGCGATGACGCCTGCTTCGCCTTTTGGATCCTGGCGCGGGCCGTAGACATTGGGATAGCGCAAGACCGTGTAGTTTAAACCATAGTTCACCTGGTAGAGATACAGATAGTGCTCGACGGTGTGCTTGCTGACGCCGTACTGGCAGATCGGGTTTACAGGATGCACCTCGTCACAGGGCAGATATTGCGGTTCCCCATATACGGTCCCCCCGCTGGAGATATAGACGATATGCCTGACCTGGTGTCGTTTGGCGCACTCGATCAAGTTCAGGGTGCCCAGGATGTTGACCTCTGCGTCAAAGAGTGGGTCGGCGACCGAGCGGCGCACATCCATTTGAGCCGCGTGGTGGTTCACATAGTCCGGCTGCTCGGCCTCAAAAATCTCGGCCAGGCCTGGGCTGCGGATGTCGAGTTGATAGAATTTGGCCGCCGGGTTCAAGTTGGAGGCACGGCCGGTAGATAGATCGTCTACGACGACCACCCGATAGCCATGCTCAATGTAAGTGTCAACCACATGTGATCCAATGAAACCGGCCCCCCCCGTGACAAGCACTTTCATGATGTGATCCTCTCCTAATTGCCGGGCGCCAGTTGTTCTCTAGCGCCCGGCATGTTGGCGCTAACTATTCAGCCCGTGCTCCTCGTCGCCCCAGTGTCATCGGCGATGATACCAGCCACGCCCACCTTTAGATTCTTTTCTTTTGCCAAGCTCTCCATAGTCTCAATGGCCTCGCACTGCGCCATCTGTTCTCTAACACCACGAACCGTTCAACAGGTCCTCTCCGAAGGCTCATATCTCTTGAAGGGTTTTCGCCCTTCGCTCTTGGCCGGCCGTCTGATACACAGTGTCCAGTTGCTTCAATACGACCTGCCAGTCGTATCGAGTTACCGCCAGACGGCGACCGTTTGACGATAGTCGCTCTTGAAGATGCCGATCGTTGAGAACCTGGACCACGGCGGCCGCAAAACCGTCCGGCGTATCGGCCACCAGCACATCTTCGCCGGGTTTCGCTTCAATGCCTTCCAGGCCGATCGAGGTGGTCACGACCGGCTGCGCTCGGGACAGGGCTTCGAGGATACGCACCCGCATACCGCCGCCAGCGAGCACCGGAATCACGACCACAGTCGCGCGCTCGAGGAACGGCGTCAAATCAGGCACGTAGCCGGTGACGGTGATAGCCTCCGGGGACTTAGAGGCCACTCGGGCAAAGTCGCTGGGTGGGTTCTTCCCTATAATCGTCAACGTGGCCCCGGTCACGGCTTGCCGGATCAAAAGAAAGACCTGCCGGATGAGCCAGCGGATGCCATCCGCATTAGGAGGATAGTGAAGGGTCCCCAGAGTCAGGATATTGTTTGTGTCGGGCCTGCGGCGAATGGGCTGAAGCTGAGCTGTATCCACTGCAATCGGGATGACACTGATGCAATCGGCATTTACCGGGTTTGTATTCTCGAGAGAATTCGCGGCCTGCAGCAAGGCCTGACGATCTATTTCGCTCACGGCTAAGGTATGATCAAACCGCCGAATGATGGAGCCTTCATAGCGTTTGACTCGTTGCATTTCCAGGGCCAGCACCGGTTTTAAGGGCCAGGAGACATTTCGGTGCATGCGATCCAACAGCGTCCACGTAGCATTATACGCATCAAATACGAGAAATGGCCGCGGTGAACGATGTCTGCCATTTGAACCGGCTGACTGCCCGGGGCGGTTTAGACCCGACGTGTTCGGATAGTTGATCTTCGAGCGATCAGATGGAAGAGCGAACTGGGCCATCGTCAATTGGTCGGCGTGAATGACCTCCACTTCCCCCGAGGACACCACTCCGCCGGCCAGCCGGCGCATGGCAAGAATATCGTCGCGCTCGACCAGAAATGGACGACCCGAAAGGTGACTGCGCAGCCAATGTCCAGCGTCTGTTGAACGAGAGCGGCGGATGGGGACCGTCAGCACCTGCTCGCACATTTCCCGGAGAACCGGAATATGCTCTTTTTCCTCAGGCCGCAGAAACGAGGCCAACGTCACTTGATTTCCACGTTCTACCAGGTAACGCAGGACATGCCAGGTCTTGATTCGTGGCCCCGCATCCGGGGGTAGGGAAGAACTTGGGTGAGCAGGAGGATACGCACAGCTTGTTGCCCCTTGAAGGGTAAAGGACTCCATCACCAGTTAACTCGATCAAGTCACAGTCCGGGTAAAGCCTTTAGCAACCTAACGTAGTTGCCAGCCAGTTTCAGATGGTGTTCGCGCCGAGATGGGGGCTCCATCCAAGCCAACGAACTGAGCCCCAACCGGGCCAAAGAGGCAACCAACAAGATGAGCTTGTAAATTCGGGCGGTCTGCGCACCATGGTGTTTTCGAAAATATTGCAACTTGGTTAGATAAAGATACAGAAACATCCGGGCGGCGACCTGCTGAGTACTTTGCCCCCCATAATGGATGACTTCAGATTGAGGAACCCAATAGAGCCGCCAGCCAGCCTTTCTCAGGCGATAACAGAGATCCACTTCCTCAGAATAGATGAAATAGCTCTCGTCTAAAAGACCCGTTTGGTCTAGGGCCTCCCTTCGCAAGGCCAGGCTGGTACCTTGTAACACATCCACCTCGCGTGGCTGGAAGGGTTTCCAGCGCCGCATGTCATACAGCGCGTATGGGTGAAGCGCGTCTAAATGGAACATCCGCCAGAGTTCACGGCTCAAAGTCGGGAAGGGGAAACATGAAACCTGAAGGCTTCCATCCGGGTTCAACAGCCGCGATCCAACCGCGCCCACCGTCGGATGAGCCTCTAAAAACTCGACCAGTTTTTGCAGCGCCCCAGGCTTAACCCGTGTGTCCGGGTTCAACAGCAGGATATGGCGACCTGTGCCTTGCAGGATGGCCTGGTTGTTGGCGCGGGCGAAGCCGACGTTTTCCAGATTTTTCACGATCTTTACTTGTGGGAACTGATCTTGGACAAGCTGAAGGCTGCCATCGGTGGACGAATTGTCCACCACCCAGACCTCGAAAGCGCACGTCGGCGGATTGGCGAACAGAGAAGCCAGGCATTGCGCCAGGTAGTCCTGAACGTTCCAGGAGACAATAATTACGGATAGGTCCATGAGCTCATTGAATCCGTGAGGCTGAACTTAGAGAGCGGCTGTACATTTGCTCCAATGCGACCACGGCGCCCAGGAATAACTATGCCGGCCCGCTGGATCGAAAGCCTTCCAGGCCGACGTTATATACAAAAGGCAACACCCAATCCCCTCGCATGCCGGCGACCAGCGTGCCGGCCAGGCCGGACAGACCCCACGACACAGAGAGGGTCAACCACAACGCTCCGAACCAACGAAGCCCCGTCTTCTACTGAATCCCATAACAACAAGCCTTAATAGGCCCCTGCGCCTCGGATCACGGCCGGGATCGTCTGCCACAGCAGTTGCAAATCCAGCCAGAGGCTCCAATTGCGGACGTAATACATGTCCAATTGGACGCGCTTCTCATACGAGATGTCTGATCGGCCGCTCACCTGCCATAGCCCCGTAATTCCCGGCTTGACGGTGAGTAGGTTAATACCCCACTGAGTGTACTTTTCCATCTCAACCGGGGAAATCATCCGTGGGCCGACCAGCGACATCTCGCCCTTGAGGACATTGAACAGTTGGGGCAGTTCGTCCAGGCTGGTTCGCCGCAAGAGCCGGCCCATGCGCGTGACACGTGGATCATTTTTCAGCTTATGGTTCCGGGCCAGTTCAGTGCGAAGATCGGGCCGCGCAGCCAGGAGGGCATCACCGTTGACGTACATCGTACGAAACTTGAAGGCGCCGAACTGGCGTCCGTTGACGCCCAGGACGTGCCGTTGATAAAGGATCGGGCCGGGCGAATCGAGCTTGATCGCAATCGCAATGAGCAACAGCACCGGTGCCAGGACGAGCAACCCCGGAATCGTGAGCGTGTAATCCAAAAGTAGCTTCAGCACCTGATCGGTGCCGGTCAGCCGACCTTTGTTGACCCGCACCAAGGGCACATAGGCAAACTCATGCACGGTCAAGCCCGTGGTGATGATTTCGTAGAGGCCCGAAGACAGGTGCACGTTAACCTCAGTGGACACGCCATAGCGCTGAAAAATCTCCAGCAGCTTTTCGCGAGACGAAATAGCACTCGAGGCCAGGATCACTTCCGTGATGCCGTAGTGGTCCACGATCTCATTCAGTTGTACCACGGGCCCTAAAATCGAGAGGTCCGTCCCGACCAGCGTGCCGGCCGGCAGCTTCTCGTCAACAAAACCGACGACGTACAACCCGGACGTCGTCCATTCGGACAACTGGTGGGCCAGGGACAATCCTTCCTTGTTGGCGCCGACGATGACGGCTGGGGACACAAACAGACCATGCCGCCGCAGGAAGTAGACGGCGCGCCGCATGATAAAACGGCCCAGGGAGATCAGCAAGAAGGTGAAGATCCAGGCCAGGAACAACCAGCCGCGCGCGGTGACAAAGCCACGCTCTAAAAAACCGGTCACAATCACGACTAAGAGGCAAGTCGTGCTGGCGCGAAAGACGAGTGCATATTCCTGAGTGCCTCCCAAGAGATTTTGCCGATCGTACAGGCCCAGCACCGCAAAGGCAATGAGCAAGATCACGACCAGAAGGCCCACCAGGCTCACGTAGAATAACCGCGAGGGTACGACATCCAGGCGAAAGACGGGCAGCGACAACTCAAAACGGATCAGATAGGCGAGCTGAAAAGCCAGGATCGCCATGAGGGTGTCGCTGACGATCAGGCTGAGCCTGAATAGCCGCCACTGCACGGGGCGAGCCACTCTGGTGATCGCTCGCTTGTGTTTCAACTCGGGCCATACTGATACACCAGGGTTAACCCCTGACACGAAGGATTCCATGACAAACCTCCCCAACCGACCTATACTCAATCCCAAGATCAATTCTCACGCCGTGCTTCTCTACGGTTGACCCTCAGGGTTCAATCGTCTGTGCCTGGGCCTGGAGGAAGGCGGCCATCTGCGCGGCATAAGCCGCCTGTTCGTCGCGGCCTCGTATTCTCCACCACCTCACGTAGGTACTCATCTCATGTCCGGCCTCTGGGAGACCAGACAGCAAAGGTAGCGCCTCGGCCGATCGCCCCATCCAGACGTAGAGGTAGCCCAATACTTTGCGTACCCCACGATGGGTACCATCGGCCTGGTAGGCTTTGTCCAAATGAGCTGCCGCCGTTGCGTAATCATCCTTGAGAGCAGCTACAAGCCCCAAACGGTAACGCGCGGTTTGGTTATTGGGGTCTAAGCGTAAGGCCTGGTTGAACGATGCCTCTGCCGGAGCCAACTCAAACAAAGGCCGTCCTTCATCCCATCCCCTCGCCGGCCAACCAGACAGCTCGGCGCGGGCCATCTGCACCGCCCCCAAGTTGGCATACCACTTCGCTAAGAGAGGCTTCCACAAAGCGAAGAGTAAAGAAATCAAGGCAACGAGGGCGATCGTGAGGCCGATGACTTTCCACTCCTGTCTATCCCTGCCTTGAGCGCGGGTCTCCAGGGGTCCGGCCGACGTAGGGGTTTCGGCCTGCGTCAGGCCAGGTTGCGCCATGGAGATCGCCATCCCGGCCAAAAGAAATAAAAGCGGCGTGCCCTGGCTGACATACAGCGCATCGTCTACGAGGCCGTGTAGAATCACGACCCATAGACCGACCAGAGCAGCTCCTCGTAACAAATTGATTTGAGCACGATCCGATGTTCGCCGGGCCTGAGCGATCATCAACCAGGCACTGCCCAGGAGCACGCTCGCCAGCGCCAGAAATCCAAATAGGCCTTGTTCGAGGAGCACATCGAGGAACAAGTTGTGGCTATAGCCGAACAAGAAAACGGGGATGACCATCATGTAGCGGGAATACAGGCCGGAGAAAGCTCCCAGCCCACCACCCGTGAAAGGAAAATCCATAGACAGGGCGAACGTATTACGAACCAGATCCAACCGACTACTGCCACTGGGAGCCCCGGGCAAGCGATTCGTCAGTCCCAGGAGGCCGCCGGGGTACGTGTTGATCAACCCCCACACCCCAGCACTGATGACCAATAACGCCAGGGCCACAAGCCACTTCGGGGGCAGCCCTACGCGGCGAGCAACCCGGTTGCTGAATCGCGAGATACACCAGACTCCGGCGGCCGCCATCAGGGTCAGCCAAGCGCCCCGCGAGCTGGTTAGCAACAGCCCAATACCCATAAGCCCGCTCGCCACGCCAGCGAACGAGGCCATCCCTATTCGCCGAGTGTGCCAGGCACGCACCCAGACGGCCAAAGGAAAACCGCTGAGCATAGCCAGAATACCGCCGATGGAGTTGGGGTGTAGAGCGCGGAGCTGGACTGAGGGCCGGACGGACATCCACCACCGACCGATCTGGTTGAGTATTTCGATGTCGGCGGGCTGGGACTGCCAATCCTGAGTGAGCAAAAAGTAGCTGGCGACCCACCCTCCTAACAAACTCAGCAGACCCGCCACCGGCCAAAGGTGAGTGTGTGGCTGCCTGGCCAAGGCGTAATAGAGTAGCGCAGCGGTTAGGAGGAGCCAGAATTTAGCCCAGGCGGACTCACGGTCGTAGGCCGCCCAAACACCACTGAGGGCGGTAATAAGAAAAACCGCCAGAGGCAAATCGAAGCGTGTGCGTTGATAGGGAAACCGGCCAGCGATTAGGCGCCCTCCCCAGGGAAGAAGGGCAATGAGCAGTGGCCACCCACCCAGAGCGGGCCAACCGTAGCTTAAGGCTCCACACAGCAAGACACTAATGAGATCGGCCCATGAAAACCAGCGACTCTCTATGATTCGACGGATCAATTTATTCGTTATCAGATTGCCAACGTAGATGCTGCAGCCCAACATTGATAGCCGATCGGACCGTCGAGATGTCGGACATCAGCATCTTCAGATAGGTCAGAACTGGACCCGGGCGAAAAGCCCATTCGCGCCATGCACGTTTCTGCCAGTAGAGCAAACGCTCCGCCGGAAGCCCCGGGTAATCGAGCACGGTTCCTTTGTCCATATCTACCTGCTCCCAGCGCGTGCCAGGCCGGAACCAGCCGTTTTTCACCACTTCGAAGAAGAAGGGCGTGCCCGGATAGGGGGCGGCTACGTGAAAGAGCGCAATGTCGAGCGGCAGTTTCTTGGCGAAGTCAATCGTCTGGCGGATGGTGGCTTCGGTTTCGGTGGGCAGACCAATGATGAAATAGCCCCAGTTGGCGATGCCAGCCTGTTTGGCCCACCGCAAAGCCCGTTCGGCTTTGTCGGGGTAAGCTCCCTTGCGGGCGTGGCGCAGTACCTGCTCGCTGCCACTTTCAATGCCCCAGGAGATGAGCCAGCACCCAGCCTGGCCCATGAGCTTGAGCATCTCCTCGTCCACATAGTCCACACGGCTGTTGCACGTCCACTTGATCTTGAGGCCTTCCTGAAGGATGAGCTTGCACAGGCCGACCACCTGATCGCGGCTCACAGTGAACAGGTCGGCGTACATGTGGATGTTGTGGATGCCGAACTTGTTGAGCACCCACAACTCTTCCATGATCTTTTCCGGTGAGCGCAGGCGCACACTATATTGGTAGCTGACGTGCTTAATACAGTACGTACAACCGGCGGTACAGCCACGGCTGGTGACGATGAAGGTGAACGGCCCTTTGATCAGCGGCATCCGATACCGGTCGAGGGGGAGCAGGTGGTGCCTGGGGATGGGCAGATCGTCCAGGTCCTTAATGAACGGACGAGGCGCGTTCACCACGACCTCACTACCGCGCCGCCAGGCCAGGCCCTTGATGTCTTCCAGGATCAGTTTGCCGTCCTCGGTCACGGAAGGGCGATAGGTCGGGTCGTGCTCCGCGAACATTTTGTTGATCAGTGCATCGCGCTGATCAAACTTGTTCTCCAGGTGGTCGAGCAAATCGCGGAGGGCCAAGTCCGGTTCGCCGACGAGGATGTAATCGAGCGCAGGGTACGGGGACAGAGTCTCACGCGGCATCGGAGTGACGTGCGTGCCAAAGGCGATCGTCTTGGCCCCGCGAGCCTTGGCCAGAAAACAGCCGTACATGTCGTTTTGCAGGGTAGGCGCGGTGCATTGCGTCAGGTAGTAGCGCGGCTCGTACTGATCCAGCAGGGCCTCAAATTCCTTCCAACCCATACGCTCGGCATTCGCGTCAATGATTTTGAGCGTGTAAACGGGGTGCAGAAGCGCAGCCATTTGCGCCAGCGACACCTGCGGCCAGACCATGTTCTCGCGCGTACGACGGCCCACGCGGTGCTGGGTGCGGATCCACAAGCCCCCGTCTGGGGTCGGCGGATTGACCAGCAGGACGTCTACCGTCTCCGGCGTGCGCGCCCCCGAGAGGAGGCCCTGACGCACGATATGATCGGTATTGGGAAAGTCGGCCATTTTGACGTTGGGGATGCGCCGAGTCCCCAGGTTGTGCCACTCGGAGGATTTGGGGGAGTGATTCATATGGCTTACGCCTCCTGGGCCATGAGGCCCATATCGCGTTTGATGTGCGTTGCGCGCTGGCTTAATTCGCTTAACACACGCAGCAGTATCCAATAGATGACCAACTGTACGGCGATCAAAATCAGCATGGCGCTAGCCAGCAGGTACAGCCACAGCCGGGCGATTTCCCAGCCGTTCAAGCCCAGGCCCAAACTGACCCCGGCCAACCCAACGCCCAGCGTCATGCTGAGGAGCCCCATCCACCCGAAGTGATGGTCAATTGGAGTTTTGAAGATTGGACGGCCAAATAGACCCTGTCGGATCGGGCGCTCGTAAAACAGTGATACTAAGTCGTTGAAGGTGATGCCTAATGCGAAGATACTGATGCCCGTTACCCCGGAGACCAGCGCCGCAAAGAGGGCCGCCACCCCCCACGGGCCAATGGTAGTAATGCCCAAGAGCCGGGCGGCCACAACACCCGCGGCGACCAGGCCCGCCAGGGCTATACCGGCTAAACCAATGATTCCCAAAATGCTGACGGGGTTATACGTCAACGCCGTCCAGATCATGGATTGCAAGAACACCGACCCATCGCGGATGACGTTCAACTTGGAGTGCCCCACGCGCTCACTGTATGGGATGGGCACTTCGGCAATACAGATGCCTTCATGGATCGCCCGGGTGCTCATGACCGGGGTCAAGTTCAAACCATCGGGGAGGGGATAGATACGCTCCACTACCTCTCGTTTGAACACACGCATACCGCTGGCGCTGTCGGTCACGCGCTGATGACCGATGAGGCTGAGCAGGGTAGCAAACAGAAAATTGCCCATCCACCGGGTGAACGGCATCCGGCTTTCCGCACCCGCCATGCGCGACCCGATGACCAGGTCCGTGCCATTGAGAGCCAGTTGGCACAATTGAGGAAAGTATTCTGGAGGATAGGTGCCGTCGGCGTCCAGAAAGCCGATCAGCTCCCCTCGGGCCTGGCTAAAACCAGTCTTGAGCGCCGCTCCATAGCCCCGGTTGCGGGGGTGACGGATTAGACGTACCCCTGAGATGCCGCCCGCTACCTGGGCCGTCCGGTCGCGTGAGCCATCATCCACCACCAGGAGTTCTAATTCGCGAATGCCCACCTGAGACAGGTCATCCCGCATCGCCAGTACGCGCTGGGCAATGGCGGAAATACCCTGTTCTTCATTGTACGCAGGAATGACGACCGAAAGCATAGTCATGGTTGATCTCCCCGGCTGACGTGATAAACGCCTCGCTTGGGCCGGTGTGACCCATCCGGTTCAACATCCAGGTTCCTAATGGGCCGGGCCGGGACCCCCCCGACGAGTGTATGCGCGGGGACATCTTCGGTAACCACCGCGCCCGCTGCGACCACTGCCCCCTTACCCACACGCACCCCGTCGGTGATGATCGCACTAGCGCCTAACCAAACGTCGTCTTCGATCACAATCCCCTCCGCTGTAATGCCTTGCTCGATGAACGGCCGGTGGGGAGCGTCGAAAACGTGATTGACCGCCAAGATTTGAGTAAAGGGGGACGTATAAACACGGTCGCCGATATGCACTCCCCCCTGGCCACGGATGACGGTATATTCGCCAATCAAGCAATGGTTCCCAATGGTGATACCGGCGTGTGGAATGTCGCGGAAATTATAAACATGGAGAATCGCCCCGTGCATTACGATCGTCTCTGAGCCAATGTGAATCCCCTGAGGGCAGGCATGTAAATAAACTCCCTGATCCAGATAAACGCCGTGGCCCAAGCGGATGTGGTCGGCAAAGCGCAACCGCACCCCACTTTCGATGGCCGCCCACCCCTCCATGCTCAGGATCAGGCGATAAAGTAGCGCCCGCATTCCCAAGCCCAGCGGTGTCGGAATCCAACCAACCAGGGCAAAGAGGGCCTGTTCGAGCAGATAGCGCCCTAACCCGGAGGCCTGGCGGCTAACGTAAAGGCGTAAACCCTGAAGCAGGGATGGCCTAACAGGACGTGAGGACACGAGTCGTGATTGACATTTTCTTTGGACAGATGAGTTCGGGGATGGCCGCTGACTCAGGTGGGAGCCCCACAAGCACGAGGCATGCTCCGCCCTTCCGACATCCACCCACCTCGAAGTCAGTGGTAGATACCACTAATATTGAGCTCCCATTATCGGCCTAAACGGCCTTAATCCAAGGTCCCCGAATGAAAGCACGTGATCGTTTGACGTTGTACTTTCTCGTCAACGTCGCTTGATACGTTGGATTTGGGCAGCACTCAATTCCACCGGGATGCTCCGCCCGTTGAGCAACTGAAGCAACACCCGCACACGGTCCGTCCCGTTTAAGCGCAAGTCAAAGATCGCCTCATACTCGGCGAATGGGCCATCCACAATCTTGACTTGATCGCCAGGTGCCAGCCCATAAAACACCTGCCCCCCTGCGGCCCGGATGCGCATTAAGCGGCGCCTCAGTTCCGAGAGCAGGCTATCTGGCACAATTGCCGGTTCTCCACCGAATTGCACCAGACCCCTTATGCCCGGTACCCATCGAAGCGCGCTGAATTCTATCGCCCGCGCATTCACCTTAGTAAAAAGATAGCCGGGAAAATAGGGACGTTCGCGGGCTGCACGCGGATTGACCGGATTGACCTGAACGAGGGGCAGGTATACCTCGAGCCTTTGTTGATGCAGATAATCGGCCGTCAGACGTTCTTTATATGGTTTAGTATGCAGAGCATACCAGTATTCTGTTGCTCCCATGTCTCCGGTTTTCCATTCCCCAACTGGCCCTCACTCTCTTCCAAACCTGCTACACACCCAAGTTTGACCAGTGGCTATTCGATGAAAGCACGACAAAAGGTAGCCCCACAAAAATGGGGGCCGAACTTCAACAAAAGCGAGGCCACAGACCTCAACCGTCTGACTGCCAAACCAGTCGGGAGTATGTGCTATGGACCCACATCAGATACTCTGCCCGAACCTGGTATGCCGAGCGCGAGGCCGGAGCGGGAGCGGAGCCATCGCCATCCACAACCGAAAAGAGCGGGAGCACCGAGGCTGAGTGGATAAGCAAAATCTATACCGCAACGAACCGCACGGTGCTGAGGCTCCAATGGCGTTGTTAACAATGTTGAAGTGCAGTGACTCCAAGCAGCTTTTGTCCCTCTGAAAGGCTGTTCATAACATAGCATAAGTAATTCTAAAAAAGATAAAAAGCCGCTCAAGCACAACCTGACTGTCACACCTTTGTAACATGTTTGATATCTTTGATTAACATATGACCAACAAAAGGAAGTCGTCAGAAAGGACTGAAGGGTCAGTCCCGTTGGAGAGAATAAAATTGACCTCATGCCTGACATCATGCGCCAGCCGTGAGGCCACCTATAAGATCCGCAGTGGGCAATACAGGGCTCGAACCTATGACCTCGCGGATGTGAACCCAGATTGCCAACTAGGCCACCGTAGGCCTCACGGCTGGGCGATTTGGGGAGCCGTGCGTCCATACTTTTTGATCAGCCGTGAGGTCTACGATTTGTCTTTTATCAGTCTCTCTCAGTCTCAGTAGATCCGAACTTCTGCTTCAGGACAGCTTGATGTAACCCAAACATGAAGGCTTGTTCAACCGGTGTAGGATTGCAGGTGCCAACCAAACAATCCCCGGCGCGGTGGTCGCTGGCTGCAGACCCGCCTTCGGCGTCTTTGAGCTCAGCCGCTTGGTCAAGTTCATTACGCCGCAGGCGGGGCACTGGAACAGCATTACGGTTGCGTCCATGAATTTTCTGCGCCAGCAGCCCCGCGACCATGAAGGTTGGATCTACTGAGTCTCAAAATTGAATGCGCAGTAAGGTCGCTCGACACAGTACAGTGTAGCAGTATCGCGCCCTGAATTCAAGAAGCACTTCTCTGGTGCAATGATAATCAGTATATCACGAAATCAGGTTAGCGATTGTAGGCGACAGACTTTGTTCGATTGGCGTTACACCGAAGACTTGCTCCACTAAGCGCGAGAACAACAGTGCGATCCGGCGGAGGGTCGACCAGACGCGGCGCACTCGCGAGCCATAACGATGAATAGTCAGCCAAATTTGGCGCAGGGTCACGTAAACGTTCAGGATCATCAAGGCCAGCGCGACCAGCAACAAGCGCAGGGCGGGACTGGACGAGGCGGTACGCGCCCGGACTTGATCGAGTTGGCGATAGCCGCTTTCCACGCCGCGCGATGGCGCCCGTAACGCCCGGCACTGTAGGTGCGGACAATCGCCACATAGGTGGTTTAGGCCTCGGGCAGGTTGGCGTTGAAGGTGTAGCGCGTATAGTAGCTCCGGCGGCCGGTGAACAGGCGACCAACGCCGCTCTAGTAAACCCCTCGCTGATCCTTCTTGCCGCGCAAGGGGATGGGGATAATGTAGGGCAACCGATGGGCGCGCAGAGCTGGTGGGACGCGCCTGAATTTCTTCCAACCTGCTCGCCTGATCTGAATCTGAAGAAAATGCTCTAGTGCATCAATAATTCTCGCACGGCGTAGGTTGGTTTGCCGACTGCCTCGTGATAATTACGAATCACGAGTTCGCCGAGCAATCCCATTGTGACAAACTGAACTCCCAAAATGGTCAGAAGGACGGCCAGAAGGAGCAACGGTCGATCGCCAATGCCTTGGTGAAAAACGAGCTTCAGGATGGACAGATACAGCCCCAGCACGATACCTAAAGATGTAGACATTAAGCCCAGCAGGCCGAAGAATTGAATAGGACGGGTGGAGTAGTCGAGCAAGAACTTGACGGTAATGAGGTCCAGAATAACCATGATCACCCGCTTCAGGCCATATTTCGAACGGCCGAATTGGCGCCGGGCATGCTCGACCGGGATCTCCGCCACGCGAATTCCCATCCAACTGACCAAGGACGGCAGGAAACGGTGCATTTCCCCATACAGGTGAACGTTTTCCAATACTTCGCTCCGGTAAGCCTTGAGCGAACAGCCGTAATCGTGGAGCCGCACACCAGTTAGGGCCGAAATCAGGAAATTCGCCACCCGAGATGGGAGTTGCCGGGTCAGGTATGCGTCCTGTCGTTTGGCGCGCCAGCCGCTAACGACGTCATAGCCCTCGGCAATTTTGGCCAGAAGCTTGGGGATATCGCTCGGGTCATTCTGCAGGTCGGCGTCCATCGTGATAATGACGTTGCCCCGCGCCAGGTCAAAGCCAGCCGAAAAGGCCGCGGCCTGTCCAAAATTCCGGCGCAATCGGATCACCCGCACCCGGTTATCATCCGCATGCAACTGCTGCAGCACAGCGAAGCTGCCATCGCTACTGCCATCGTCGACGAAAATCACTTCACAGGGTTGCTCGATCTCGTTCAGCACTTCTCGCAGTTTGGCGTAGAGTGGCCTGAGGTTGTCCTCTTCGTTGAGGAGCGGAATGACGAATGAGATCGCTATTGGATCCAACGGATCGCCATCGGTAGCTGCTGCGAGCCAGGCGCGCTGCCGCCGGTGATACCCGGCCACGGCCGGGAATGAATCTGGCCCAGGAAACTGGGCCGCCCGGCCGGGCAGGGTTGGGGCTGGTGGCTTGACGTTATCGGCGTTCATAGGCTTTGCCTTCTTAACAGATGACTCATGGCGTCGCGAGGTCTATCCCACCTAGCTGCCCTGGCGCGGGATGGCCCTGAGGATAAGCCCAGGCCAACTGGCGGCAGCATCCAGCACACACTTCAAGGTATGCCCGAAGTGAAGTTTGGTGGTCACCAGTTGATAAGCTTGCTCCACAATGCGCTGTCGCTCATTTTCGTGTTGTAGGTAATAGAGGATGTTCTCTGCCAGACGGTTGATGGGCGCAGAAACATAGTGATGACCGGCTTCAAAGTCCGGGCAGTGAGGCAGCAGTGGTTCAGAGACGATCAGCGAGCGATTGGAGGCTGCCAGGGCAAAGCGGGAGAAATTGTCGTCGTACCAGGTGCGAGTCAGGTTGAGGGTAATCTTAGCCCGGTTGAGATATTCAGTGCGCACGGCATTGAAAATGAAGGGGTTTTCCACGTTGTCCGCCACATGCATGCGGACACCGCGAGATTGCAGTTCACCCCGGATCCGGTCGAGGAGGTAGCTGCGGCGGAATGATCCGCGCGTACCCATCCAGAGCACGTCAATATCACGCTCCAGCTTCAAATCGGCATACCAGGTCGACGTCGCGCCCCACGGTGCATAGAGGGTCGGCAATCCGAAGCTGGCGCGCAGCCGCCTATACACCGCCGAAGTGTCTGCCAACACGTGAAGCCATCCCCGGCGATAGGCGTAATCATAGTCGCCCGCATAGCGAAAGCGGGCCATGCGATTCCCGAGAACGGTGCGCAATAGGTGTCGCGACCAACGGGATACCCCATGCTGCTCGGGAAGGGCATGGGCCATGAGCCCAAGGCGCGATCGTTGCAAGCTAAGCAGGCGCATGACTGGCATGGGCAGTCTAAGATCGGGCATCCCTTCCGTATTCCAGTGGACCACCACCAGCCGGCGCTCGGCCGGCAATTGTGCTGCTTGCTGCCACACGGGCAAGAGTTGGCTATACGGCCCAAACGACAGCAGGATAGCGGCCGGTTCAGGGATCGGCGAGCCATAGGCAAATGGCGCCGGCAAGTAATTCAGATTCTCGAGCTCATGACAAAGCATCTCGCTAATGCCATCGCCTGAGCGCCAGGATAGGACCGCGACTGTTTTGGCCGCACTCGGTGCTGCAATCATACATGACCCCACTACAGCATCATCTTCCTGGAGCCGAAAGCGGGCTGTTGCCATCTGCTGGTCACGCGCCGCCGCACCCAATCGGCGGCCGATCCGTCCGGCTCGCCGCACCGGGCAGAACTAAATGCACTGGGCGCCGGCAGATGCCCACTGACTCGCGCCGCCTTGGCCGGCTATTTGCCTCGTTCGTAGGCCTGGATGATGAAATGCAACGTACCCGGAACATGCTCCGCCCGAACTCCATCCCAGAAGCTGCGTGAGAATAAGCGCCTTCCGGCCCAAACACAGACCAGCGCGCCGAACATCGCCCGGCTGAGCGCTGTGAAAAGGCGACGCTGTCGCAAATTCATTTGGACGGTGCTCAAATACACTCGTAGCAGCCGGCCGTGCCAGTAAGCCGGCCTCGACGCGGAGCGGCTCGATTGTCGCAGGCGCTGGAAGGCGCCTGGCTCGTTCAACACCGCGTCGCGCGACCGGCGGGTATCGTCAGGCGCCCGCAGATAGTCCGTTGACGTATGCCAGGCAGTCCCACGCTGTAGGCACGCG
>Ga0184627_10000397_pt1 | contig 17292 bp, 14 predicted proteins | sample PLM3_127_b1_FD_133150 | JGI IMG/M metagenome (GOLD analysis project Ga0184627, IMG submission 133150) | Groundwater sediment microbial communities from an aquifer in East River, Colorado, USA - PLM3_127_b1 | ecosystem: Environmental > Terrestrial > Soil > Riparian zone | place: USA: East River...
CTTCGTGAATCAGGCGCACAGTCAATACTTGCAGCTTCTGGCCGAGGGCGGCGTGCTGGTGGCGGCTCCCGTGCTGCTCGCGGTGTTCGCATTTCTTCGGTTGTTCTTGAGACGCTTCAAGGCAGATTTGTCACCCTCCGTCTGGATCCGAATCGGCGGAATGACGGCGCTCGTTGCGGTGGCGGTTCAAAGTTTCTGGGAAACCGGACTGCGTATGCCCGCGAATGGCGTCTTGTTTGCCATTGCAGCGGCCATCGCCGTACATCGGCCGGCCGGCCGCGAGGCGAGCGCCCCCAGCGCGGCAGTTGCGCTGGGGACCCCCGGCGAATAATGTCGCTGCGCGTTGGACTCGATATTGACGGCGTTCTGGCGGACTTTCGTGCAGGCTTCTTCGAGGTGGGCGCGCAAGTGCTCGGGCGTCCGCGCTCGGATTCACAGGAGAACCTCGACGCGATCTCCGAAGCAGACGCGCGCAAGATCTGGAAGATCATCACGCAGACCCCAAACTGGTGGCTCGGCCTGCCGGCGTACGAACCGCTCGAGATTGCGCGGCTCTACCGACTTTCGCGGGACCACAAGTGGGAGGTCTTTTTCATGACCACCCGCGTGCCGACCGCCGGCGACTCGGTGCAGTTTCAGACGCAGTGGTGGCTGGAAGAGCAGGGATTTCTGTTGCCGTCTGTCGTGACGGTCTACGGCTCCCGCGGCGAGTTGGCGAACTCCCTGCGCCTGGACCTCCTGGTGGACGATCAGGTGGTGAATTGTGCCGACGTGATTGGCGCCTCGAAGGCCAAAGCCGTCTTGATGTTGAGAACGCGGAAACCGGGCGTGCAGGAACAGGCGACGATGGCCGGCATCGGCGTCGTCGAAACCCTCGCTGAGGCCCTCGAAGTGCTCGAACGGCTCCATGAGCTCGGAGCCGAGCGCCGACGCTCGTTCACAAAGCTGAGCGACTGGTTTTCTGGGAGGAAGAACCTGCAGAACGCGACGCTTCCGATGAACCCTCGAGATCTGCGACCCCTGGCGGGGAAAGAAGAGCCGCGGGACCATTGAACAAAAAAAGGGCCTCCCTTTTCCCTGCGCCCATCACGCGACCAAATGTCGGAATAGAATCTGTCGAGCCGGCTGGTGTTTGAAGAGCGTCAGAATCAGCTTGCGATGGCGGTTGAAGGATGCGGTCCGGCGCACGATCGGCATCACACCGTCAGTTCGCGCCAGCTCAAAGAGCTCCTCGATATCATCATCGGACATCCGTTGCGTCAGCCGTCGAAGTGACATTTGCGCGCCGAGCTCGGCATCGAGCCGCGCACGCCAGCGGCGCTCGTACTCCGCGAGCGACGATGCCTCGAGATCATCTCGAACCAGGGCATCACCAAGCACGTCCGAGGCAATCGCCGCGCTGACCAGGCTGTAATAGATCCCTCCGCCGGTTGTTGGCTTCACCAACCCAGCCGCATCGCCGATGGCAAGCAGGCGGCTCATGTACGTCCTTGAAATCGCCGCAAGCGGCAAAATTTTCTGGTGCGGCTGACAGGAGATGCCAGCGCGGATCTCCCACCGCGCGCGGGCACGATCGACCATTCGGTGAAAATACCGCGGCGCGTCACCGTCACACATGACACCGATCCGGACGTGAGGGCGATCGCCTCGCCAGACGGGCACCGCCCAGGCGAACCCCTTCGGGGCAATGTCGCTCCCAAAATGGATCTCCACATCGTGAGATCGCCCCGCCGGCATCTCTCGCTGCGAGGTGTGGAGAAAGAGTGACGGCAAGCCAAGGCCGAGCTGGCGGTGAAGAGAGTACCGGCCACCACATGCAAGCAGGCACGCACGCGCACGCACGGACGCATCGCGGCCGGTCTCGACCGACACAGCGTCGGGTCGGGGTCGAATCGCTGTCACTCGCGCCCCGCGACGGATCGTGGCGCCGGCGCGCTCCGCCCGAGCCGCCAGTCGAGCATCGAACAGCAGCCGATCGATGACAACGGCTTCGACGCCCCGCGTGTGATACGCGATGCTGGTTCCTGCCGGGGAGACAAAACGAGCAGTCGTCAGTTCATTGAGGATGGTGTCCGCCGCGACGTCGAACTCGTCGAACGCTTCACGCGCGAGGACACCCGTGCAGTGCACCGGCTCGCCGATCGAATGATGTTCTTCCAGCGCCACCACGTCGAAACCACGTTGCGCCAGACAGAGCGCGGCATACAAGCCAGCCGGCCCAGCGCCGACAATCACGACGTCGTGCATTCGGTCAGGAGTGTCCACTTTAGAACTTTCTGCCCCGCACTTCCCAAGTACCACGGAGGGTGATCCAAAACGACAGGAGGATAAGGCGCGCGTCGAGCCAGAACGATTGGCGACGCACATACAGCAGGTCGTATCGAAACTTCAGTCGCCGAGAAATATCGCGGGGCGCATAGATCTGCGCAATTCCGGTCAGCCCCGGTCGAACGCGGGCGCGTTGGGCGAAACCCGGCACGTCTTCGAGCAGCTCCACCTTGCCGTCGCCGGTCGGCTCGATTTCTCCCGGCCTGAGCGCCCGGGGCCCGACAAAGCTCATGTCTCCGCGGAAGATGTTCCACAGTTGAGGCAGCTCGTCCATCGCGGTCGCTCGCAGCAAACGTCCGACGCGTGTGACCCGAGGATCATCTTCAGTCGCCTGTATCGCGCCGACGCCGGCCTCGGCGTGAGGGACCATCGACCGGAACTTGAGCGCACTGAATGGCGCGCCGCCGAGCCCCGATCGCTCCTGGACATAGAAAACTGGACCACCATCTTCCAGCTTGATAGCGAGCGCGAACAGAGCCCACAAGGGAGCCGAGGCAATGAGACCAGCGCCCGCGAGCGCGACGTCGAGACCTCGCTTAGCCAACGCCGACAACACGTCGACCATGCTGCCTGCGGGCCGCATCTCACGTGGGAGCGCGACAGTCTTGGTGCGTGCGACCGACATTACAGCAGGTTCGAGTGCGCAGGTTGCGGCTGAGTGGCGGGTACAGATCCGCAAACCTGTTGATAAATCGAGCATGCCGCTTCGCACATCCGTTCGGCGGCGAAGTGATTCATGACCCGGGCATGCGCGGTCGTCCCCAGCCTCTCCCGCAAATCTTCATTACAAACGAGTCGAGCGAGCGCGGCGCGTAGCGCCGTCACATCGCCGGCCCGCACCACGAGGCCCGTGCGCTCGTGTTGATTGACCCAGCTCACTCCGGTCGGCAGGTCAGTGCTCACAACCGGTTTCCCACAGGCCATCGCTTCCAGTTGGACGATGCCGAATGCTTCCTGTCGGCTGACGGACGGAAGCACCAGCGCGTCGCAGGCGTGATACCAGGTCAGAAGTTCCTCGTCGGGCACCTCGCCCATGAACCGTACGCGATCGGCCACACGCAGCTCGCGCGTCAGCGCTTCGAGCGATGACCGAAGCGGACCGTCACCGATGAGCACGGCTTTGGCCGAGATCCCCGGTAACGCGCGCAGCAACACGTCCAAACCCTTGTACGAGACCAACCGGCCCACAAACAGCAGAATGGGCACGCGCGTATTTCCACGAAGCCCCTTGGCCTTCGCGGTCACGGCAGGTGAGGCTTTGTATCGGTCAATCTCCAGGCCATACGGGACAACAACGCATTTCGCCCGATACGGCAGAACTGACGGGACATCGCGCATGGGTGGGGAGGACACAATGATGCACTCGGCTCGTCGCAGCGCGAATTCCAGAAACGGCTGGTAGAACACCCGATAACGCCAGCGCGGTCTGATGACTTCGCTGTGGTACCAGACGACCAGCGGCGCGGTCGGCCGAGCGAGGAAGTAGGCGACGAGCGCCATCGGGTTTGGCTCGTGCAAGACGATGAGGTCCGGGCTCGCCCGCGCGAGCCAGATCGGCAACGTCGGAGCCACCGACACGGCGCCAATCGTCGCAACACTGCCCACCCGCGTCACCGGCACACCTTCCAGGGTCTGATGCACAGTGCGATGCGCCTTGGTCATGACGAGCGCCCGAGTATCGACCCATCGCTGTTCATGACGGCAGAGCGTTTCAAGCACCGTCTCCATGCCGCCGCTGACCGGCGGATAGTACTTGCCAAGATGCAGCACGCGAGTTCGAGTCATCCGGCTACCATCGAAATGATCGATGAGCGCTTCGGCGAAGACTCGGCCAGCAGTTCGAGGTACACATCAGTCATGCGCCGCGCGTGCTCCTGCCAGCTGAACCGGTGCGCCTGGATGGTGCCCGCGGCGCGACGCGCTCGCCAGCGGTCGGTGCCCTCCGAACGTTCGTCGAGCAGCTTCGAAACCTCCGATGCCCAGCTCGCGACGTCGCCAACGGGACAGTACGTCGTCGCGTCGCCGCCGACTTCGCGCAGGGCGGAGATGTCGCTCGCGGCCACCGGCGTGCCGCAGGCCATCGCCTCGGCGACTGGCAATCCGAATCCTTCGCGATCGGACGGTTGCAGGAGAAGGGCGGCGCGTCGGTAGATGGCCGAAAGTACCCGTCGATCGACGAATGGTAACACCGTGACGGCATCGCTCAGGCCCAGTTTGGAGACCAGCCGCCGTTGACTGTTGGTGAACGTGTCCCCGACTCTGATGAGCCGCAGGGCGGGATGGTCCCGCCGCAACGCCGCACACACTTCCAGCAACACGTCGATTCGCTTGCGAGCAATCGTGCTGCCTACGTGCAGCAGCTCGGGACGCGCCACATTCACGGGACCCAGCAGCCGGGCCGCTTCTCGATCAGCGCCCACGTCTGGCCTCATGCTGCAGGTGGGATGCACGCCGTTCGGCACGATGGTCACACGGTCACGCGGCACCACGCCATACGACAGAAGCTCGTCAAGCGTCGCGGCGCTCCCGCAGACAATCTTCCTGGCCGCCCTGAGTCCTTCCAGCAGTCGTTTTCCGAGCGCTCGGCTCACGATCGAGCCGCTGCCCAAATTCGGCAGGACTCCCTGAAAGGCATCGAGGTCGTGACACGTAATCAGGCATCGTTCACGCGGCACCCTCGTGGCCAGATGCGCATAGCTGTGGTCGATGATGTGGAACAGGTCGAAATCGCCGGCCTGCGGAGCGAGCCACCGTGGATAGTCCCACACCCGGTTGATGATTCGGTCGGCGTTCTCCGCTGCGCGCAGTCGCCCAACGATGGGCAAGCGGCTGGCGCGGCGCACCATGGCGGGGCACACCTGAATCGCCTCGAGGACTCGCGCGTCCGACGTGCGAAGGTTGAGCAGCAGCATCTCGGCGATCAGATCCATGCTGTGCCAGCGCTCCTCACGCAGGTCCGAGACGAGGGCAACGCGGGGCAGTTTCATGGTCTGGATGGCGCCGGGTTGAGTGGCGCTACGACGTCGGCCAAGATCCGTGCGAGATCGTTGAACGCCTTCGTTCGGCTCCATTGCCGGCAGACGTACTCGCGTCCACGACGCGCCTGGGCGCGGGCTGCGTCCGGATCCGCCCCAATGGCGAGAAACGCTGCCGCCATTGCGTCGGCGTCGCGCCGAGCAGTCAGCTGCGCGTAGCCTTGCAGGTGCATGGCCATGCCCCCAACCGCGGTCGCCACGACCGGCGTGGCACAGGCGAGCGCCTCGAGCGGTGACAGTCCCAACCCTTCAGCCAGCGATCCCTGCACGACGGCATCCGCCGTACGAAGATAGTCGGGTAGTTCCTTCATGGGGTGTACGGCTGGCCGGCCGAGCACCCAGCTGCCGGCGTGCCGAATTCCGAGCGCCATCGGCAGATCCAGAAACTGCTGGTACCCCCCGCCTAAATTCAGGAGCACGACATCGAGGCCCCGCTGGCGCGCCAGGGCTGCCGCACGCAGCACCGTTTCCGGATCCTTTTCATGACTGACGCGGCTCGAGAGGATAATCAAGAATTTGTCGGCCGGGAGATTGAAACGCCGGCGCAGCGCGGCTCGCTCCACCGCATCTGCCGGACGAAAGCGGTTAACGTCGACGCCGTAATAAAGGCCAATATCTGTGCGGGCACACCAGCGTGCGGCAACCTCCCGCAGATACGGTCCCAACGCGAGACAACGCGTGGCAAGACGCCCGTTGATGCCCATGCAGGCGCGAATAGCTGTCTCGCCCGCCCAGGATTTCATCGGGCCGATTTGTCCCCGCTCGCGACGGCAGCGAAAGTACTCGAGCGGCGCGATCGCCATGTAGGTCACGACAGGAACGCCGCGCAACGCCCCGACCGTGGTGGCGCTGAGCGACCCGCGCAGCATTTCCTGCGACAGGATGACGTCAAACTCAGGCGCGACCCGCCATAGATATGGCACCGATCGGGCCTGGAAGCCCAGCCGGCCGCCAGCGATCTCATCGACACGCACGCGCGCACCGCTGTTCTCGACGCGCCCCTTCAAGCCGCTTTGCTGATATTCACGCGCAGGGACCGCCATCGTCAGATCGCAGATCTCGCTCAACCCGACCACGAACCGGATATCGGTAAAGCCTTCAACGAAAAACAGCACACGCAGGTCGTTTCGCGGCGCTGCTGTCGATGGTGGGGTCGATGGCGGCGCGAGCTTCAAGACGTCCGTGCCGCTCATGTCTTCTGCGTGACATCGGCGAATACGCGCAACAACGCGTCGACGTGCCGATCGAAGGTAAGCTTGGCCGAGAGACGAGCCGCTCCGTCACAAAGGCGAGCGTGAATCTCTGAGTCGTTGAGGCACGCAATGATCGCCTCGGCGAGACCCCGAGCTGTGGGCGGAGCGCCGCTCGCCAGGTATCCGTTCACACCAGGCCGCAGCCAGTCAGAAATGCCGCCGACGGCAAACGCGGCGACCGGAAGCCGATGCCGCGCTGCCTCGAGCCCGACGAGGCCGAATGGCTCGGGCCAGAGACTTGGCAGAACCAGGAGGTCGGCATTCGCAAAGAGTGTCTCGATCGCGTCGCAGGCGAGCCAGCCCGGGAATTCGATTCGCACACGTGGCTCTCGCGCCTGAATCTGAGCAGCTAACTGCTCCCATGCCTGCCGGTCGGGACCGTCTCCAGCCAGCACCACATGCACATCTGTCTGCAGGGTGTGGATCACGTGGGGTAATGCGTTGAGCAGCTCGCGTCCTCCCTTGAGCATCTGCATTCGTCCGACAACGAGAAGCCGCCACACGGCGGTGTGCTCGCTTCGTCGAGCCGTCGGCGCTGGCTGGGCTTCCTCGCCCGAGCCCCAATGCACCTTGAAGACGCGCGATGCGGCAAGGCCGTGCTGTAAGTACTCCTGCTGCATGTGGGTCGACAGCGTGACGATCGCCCTGTAACGCCGCAGCAGCTCGAGACGATCCGCCTGCTTCCGAAATTCACGAACCATCGTCACTGGATTCCAACCGCCACATCGCCGCGGGTAGTACTGGGCCAGACAGGGGAGGCCGAACTTGCGCGTGCAAGGGGTAATCGTTGGATTCTTGAAACTCTTTGCGCCGCTGATGCAGGTACCGTAGTAGTCGTGGGCAAGAAAGACGGCCGGCGCCACCTCGAGCGTGCGCTCTTCGATCTGCGGGTCCTGGAGTCCGTGGGCGTAAAGTAGCTGAGGCTGCCACGCCCTGAGCCTTGCAATGGCCGTTTCGATGCCTAACGCTTGCACCGACCAGACCGGCGTGTCAGGCGGCAAGGCGATCGGGACACGGTCGGTGGGCGCGTCGAGCTCATGCCAGAAGGCCATCTCGTGACCGGCCCGCCGAAGCTGAGGAATCACTGCGTGAAGGTACGTCGTGCTACCGCCGACGTGGCGGTTGCTCCAGTTCAAAACTGCGATACGCATGCTGCTGGCTCGAGCGCCGCGCGGCGCAACGCCGCAATCGTGTGCCTGAGGTGGAATTGCCGCTCGTACATCTCGCGTCCGCGAGCCGAGAGTTGGCGCCGTGCAGAGACGTCCGCTAACAGGCGTGACGCTTCCTGCGCCATCGTCTCAGGATTCTTGACGTCAACGAGCACGACCGCGCCCGTTTCGGCCCAGAGGGGCTCCGTCAGATGGCCTGTCGTCGTCACGATCGGCACGCCAAGCGCGAGCCCCGCCATGGCGCTGGTGCGGCGCGTGCTGACGCCATCGGGATAAGGCTGCAACAGCAGATCGCAACACGCCACGTATCGCGCAAGGTCCTTGTGGGGAAGACTGCCCGTGGCCAGAACCCGGGCCGCCAGGCGAGGATGATCGGCTGCCAGACGCGCGCGCAGCGCTTCGCCTCCCTGGCCGAGCAGCAAAGCCACGGTGCTTGGCGACGCGCTGAGCAGAGCTGGCAACGCTTCCCGCAACAGTTCGACGACTGCAGGTCCATACGTGCCAAGATGCCCGACAATCTGCGTACCTGCCCGCGCGTACTGCTCTCGTACAGCGCGTACGCCGTCGGCGGTTGGCACTGACAGTGTGCTCGGAATTGGGAGCCACTCGAAGGCTACGCCCCGACCGAGCGCGTACGGGCGCCACCGGCGCTCCCACATCGGAATCGCCACCCAAATGCGGCTGGCGGCGCTGGCCAGGACGATGGTCATGAGGCGGTGCACCGCGGCGGCGGCGGTCTGACGCAGCGAGCCGTCCCAAAACGCGAGATATGGCTCGTGCACCATGACGTCGATTTGGTCGCCGCGGCGAGCTCGCCTGCGGATCCAGATGCAAAAGGCCAAGTTCATCGAGCGACAGCCAAACCCGTGCGGCACCCACTGCACGAGCAGGCGGCGTGGCGATGCAAAGCGATCGAGCAAGCGGCCCACTGACCTCAAATCCTTGCCGGTCATGCGCCCCAGCTCGGGATGAATGTGGACACCATTGCTGACGGCCACGTGCGGCAGCGGCGGACACCACACATGAACGTCGTCGCCGGCTTTGACCAGCCCTTCCGCCACAAGCTGGCTGTAATCACTGACACCGCCGACCCGAGGTGGGTACTCGCTCGTGATGAGGTGCCAGTTCGTCACGACAGTCACAGTAGCGAAGCTGCGCTTCAAACCGCCAAGAACGAAAGCCGCCGCGCACCTTCGCTACTAGGCTTAAACCAACGCCCGGCAACGCGGGGCCTAGGACAGCTTCTAAGGCACGCGGCAAAAACTTGCTTCACGTGTGACGATTCCGGCCTTAGAAGATGTCCAGTCGAAATGATTTCGAGGATGCTGTTCGTCACCACGCGCGTGGGTCGGGTTGATGGAGCGCGTCGCGCAAGCACAAGAGCGTCGCCAACCAAGCCATCGGCGCCAGCGGGAGCAACAGCCGCGGCAGCGCCGTGGCTAGATGGTCCCGGTAATTCGGCCAGGCACTCAGGGTGAACGTTCCCGCATAGATCGCCAACGGCCCCACGACCATCATCGTCAAGAGGCCGGTGCGAGAACGACCCAAAGAAGCACCCGCGACAAGTGTCGCCACCACGAATGCCGGCCACAGCGCGGCCCAGCGGCCCGCCCGAAGCAGTTCATGGCCGATCAGGCCCGCGATAAGAGGGAGACGCGAGTAGTTGGCCTCGATATTCGCGGCCGAAAACGGAAGGAAATCGCGCGTATCCGATACGCCATACTGCCGCTGAAACACCCACCAGGGGATGACAACCAGCGCTGGTCCGAGCGCCAGCGCGAAGACTGCTCGCTTCCAGTGTGCCGAGTCGGTCGAGCCGGCCGAGACTCGCAGCAGGAAGGCCGCTAGCACGGCCACGACGAGGCACCCGGCGAGCAAGACTCCCTCAGGTTTCGTCCACGCGGCCAGGCCGGACAGGATGGCCGCAAGAATGATCTGCCGCGGTCGCCGCCCCTGGCTTAGCCCGCTGCACGCATATGACACTGCGCCAAAGACGAACGCAGCCAGCGGAACGTCGGCGTAGCCCGTGGTCGCACCGCCTGGTCCGATGGCAAAGGATGGGATCAGCGCGAACCCGACGCAGCCAGCCAGCGCCTGCGTGTGAGACACGTGTCGGCGCAGGGCGGCGAAGAACAGCGCCATGAGACTGAAATAAAAGAGCGGAAAAAGGAGCTTCAGGGCCGACTGATTGGGACTGCCGATCCACCCGTACAGCCATGCCTCAGTGAGTGGCAGCATCAGCGGGTATTGGGGATGCGACCAGGCCCGCGATGTATCAGCGAAGTACCGAAGCGGAATCGTGCCGGACGGGTGATGCAGGAATGCCAGCCGAGCCTTGAGCTCGAAGTTGAGCACCCCGTCCCAGCCGAGTGGGGTGACGAGGGCGACGATCGCCAACGCTCCGCAGGCTGCAAGGAGCACAGCAGCGAGCGCCCGCGAAGCAGCGCTCCGATCTCGAGAACTCGCTTCATAACATCGAATTCGTGGTTCGACAGGCCGCGTCCTGAGCGAAGTTCGTTCTTCGACAGGCTCAGAACGAATGGAGTCGAAGGGCTCACCACGAACGGTTTTCTTCCGCTCGTCCTGAGCTTGTCGAAGGGCAACACGCGAGCGCCGACGTGCGACAGCAAGGGCACACACAGCAATGACGAAGATCGCCAGCGTCACACTCCACACAGCTGGTATGAGGGCAAACAATGGACTCAGCCACCAGAGAAGCAATGACACGCCACCCGTCCCCAGCAGGAACGCAAGAGCCCAGCACTCGGCCGTTGTTGCCGCGGCATCCGGGGCAACCAGTGCCAGCAGTGCCCACCCAAGGCCGATGAGAAGCGCCAGGCCCAGGCTGAGTCCCACCAGCTCGGCGAACGTGACGCTCATCGTTTCGCGAGATCTACCAGCGTCCACCCGGGAGGGAACGGTCCCTCCACGGCGGGCTGTTCAAGCACGTTGCGGTATTGAGTAGTAATCGTCCACGCGCCACGCGTGAATCCAGCGATGAGCAGCACCACGATCATCATCGCGGCGAGCTGCTTGGCCAGTCCCGCCGATCGATTGACGGCGGTATACGCCTCGAGACAGCGCCTGACGACTTGTCTCCAGGTGAATCGGTCGAGCACCCGCTGTCTGGCGGCTCGCCCCATCTCCCGCGCGCGTTCCGGATGTTCATGCAGCCATCGAAGCTTCTGGCCGAGAGCCTGCGGATCGTGAGGGGGCACGACAAACCCGGTCATCCAGTCTTCGACGATCTCGGGCAAGCTCGCGACATTCGTGCAGATCGCCGGTGTGCCGCAGGCCATACCTTCAAGCAGCGTCTGGCCCAACAGCTCTGGCACGCGTGTCTCCGACCCGTCGGCCGCACGGTACACGCTTGGCAGCACGACACACAGTGCGCGTCGATACTCCTTGATCAGCTCTTCGTCACTCAGACCATGCTTGAAGTGAACGTGCTTGCCTCTCGCCAGCGCATGCAGTCCTGCAACGGTGTCAGCATCGGGTTGTGGACCGACGATTGTCAGCGTCATTTCTGGCGGCAGCGCACGGATCAAATCGTCCACACCTTTGTGCGGCAGCAGCCGTCCCACGAACAGTGGGGCTCCCGTACGGACCTCCCGTTCACCTGGTGAAAACTTCTCGACATCAACGCCGCCCATAACCACACGCGCGCGCGCTTCTTCCTCTTGGCCATACACGCGTCGACTGTACTCGCTCAGATGGAGGTGACCGTCAAACCAGCCATCCGTAGAGACGTACGCGGAGACGTCCCACCCGCCGCCACCGAGGTCGCTCACGAACACCCGACGGCCGGTCCCGCGGCACCACAGCGCCGCAAGACTGCTCGCCAGCACGTGCTGCTGGTGGCAGTGGACGATATCGGCACCGCGCAGCGCGCTGAAGAGGCCGAAGGAGAACGGATTGGTCCGCTGGCCACGCACGTGCCAAGGGTTGCCAATGACCCGCACCCGCAGCCTGTCGACAGTCTCGTCACGATCCTCGTCACCGAACGTGACGAGCATCGTCTCCACCTGTGCGGCCATGTGTCTGGCCAGCTCGAAGGCATATCGTTCGGCGCCTCCGACGATGCCGTCCGGGCCAAACAGTGCGGGGACGACATGAACCACTTTCATGGCATTACGGCTCCAGCCAGTGGCTTCCCTCCGCAGCCAAGGTTCAAGCGCATGCGCGCCACGACAGGACGCCAAGGCCGTAGCCGTCCTGGTCCGGGTGGTCGATGATTTCCTGTGTATGTCTGAAACGAGCCTTGAGCTCCAACCAGAATCGCGGCACGCCACCCGTATGGGCATGCGTGGGGCTGCCATACCGTTGCCCATCATCCGAGACGATGTCGTGGAATACCACCAGGCCGTCTTCGCGGACGAGCGGACCGTACATGGCGAAATCGTGACGCACGCCTTCGTAACTGTGGTCGCCGTCGATGAACAGCACGTCCAGGAGCGCACCGCTCAGCAGGCTGCGTACTTGATCACGGACCGCCGGGTTGTGAGAATTACCCTCGAGACAGATGATGCGCTGCGAGTCACGGGCGAAACGGGGGAATGCGGCCCTCCGCTCCGGTGTCAGACTGAGGTCGAGCGTCACGAGCGTGGCGTCCGGACGCGCCGCGCGAGCCAGCGCGCAGAGCGTGCCACCGGACGCGGCGCCAATCTCACAGATGCGAGCCGGCGCCTTCGACTGAACAAGCTCGAGCAAACGAACGAGTTCGCGCCGCCTCTGCAATGGACGAAACGCGGAGAACGACTCGAGCAATGCCGCCCAGTGCTCCGGATTGTTCGCTTCCGCCATTCGCACGCCGAGCGTGCGGGCCTGCGCGGAGAGACGGAGTTGGCGGTACCAGAGGACCGCTGCTTCCGGCACGGCATTGCGAATCAGGTCCTTCATGGTCGCAGAACCGGTGGGAATGACGTCACACTGCCCGCGTGATTGCGAAATCGTTGGGCCAGCAGTTGCGGGGCGTGGGCGATGGTCCACATCCATGCTTTCAGATGCGATCCAATCCGGTGTGACCCGCCACCGAGCGCCCGAAGTCCCGCCAGCACTCCGTAACGAAGCACGAACGCGGGCATCACGCGGAGCGGCGCGTGCATGAAGTAGAGCGCCGACAGATTCTTCACTTTGTGGAATTCGAGGCCTGGCGCCACGTCAGCGTCGGGTTCATGGTGAAAGACACGGGCTTCGGGCACGACGGCGATGAACAGACCGCGTTTCAGCACGCGGGCGCACAGCTCGACGTCCTCCACGTACATGAAAAACTCGTCGCGAAAGCCGTGTAGATCCCGAAGCAGATCGAGGCGGGCCATCATCATCGCGCCCGGCAAGTACGTGACGTGGTAGGGCTCGCCGAAGCCTATGGTGCCGAGTGACTGGTTGGCGCCAACAATCGTCATGCGATAGACGCCACCGAGCTCGAAGTGACCGCCTGCGCACCGAATGGTGCCGCTGCCACGATTCACCATGATGGGCCCCCCAAGTCCCACCTCAGGATGACCCTCCAAATAGTCGACGAGCGACGCGACACACCGTGGATCCATGTCGATGTCGTCTTCGGTCAGGTACGCGTAACGGCCCCGCGCAAAGGCAATGCCGGCATTCATGCCACCCGTGAATCCACGATTGTCGGAATGCACGATCAATCTGGCCGCCGGATACCGGGCAACGATTTGCGCGATCCTGTCGCTCGCGGGACTACGGTTGTCGACAACAATGAGCTCCACGTTCGGCCATGTCTGGGCGAGTGCCGTTTCGATGGCCGATGCGAGATACTGAGGACGGTTGTAGCTGACGAGAACGATCGACACGAGCGGTGGCGGCATCGGTGCTGACTTCGCTGTCGGGGTTGGAGATTCGAGGTTCAGAATTGGGAATCCTTTTTTCGTCTTGGGGACGAAAGTCTGTGTCCGCCGTCAAGTGGAACCCGATATCACGGTCTCGGCTGGTTTGCCACGCCGCAAGATGTTAGATAGCGAGGTAATCCACGGTTCGAGCCGAGCGCTGAGCAGCGACCCGAGTGGCGGCATCAACAGAATTGGAAGCATGACCACAACGTACAGGCAGCCGACTAACGCTGCACTCCACGCGAACCGCCACAGCCCATATGGTGTCCACATTGAGCTCGCCATCGTGACGGCCGCCGCAACGACCGCGAACCTCACGAACCACGGGCGAAGCGGTTTGATCGATGCGAAGAGAGACACGCCTTCCTCCCGCGCCAGCGCGCGCAAATTGTTGGGCAGGCTCACCCCGCAGGCGCCAATCAGCGAGCCGAGGACTGCTCCGGACACACCGAACGGCGGAACCAGCACGAGCATGGCGCCCAGCGTAACAAGACCGTCGGCAATGCCGGTGATCGCCAGTCGGCGCTCGCGGCCGAAGCAGAACAGTGTGTAGCCAGCCGTGAGGTTCCAATGGCGCAGCAGCATGGCAATGAGCAGCAGCGCGGTCAGGCCTCGGCCGCCAAATTGACCCGCACCCACCCACCATGTGACGAACGGCTGGTTGACCGCGAGCACAACGCACGTGATGGCTCCGCTGACGATCAGCATCACCTGGCTCATGGCCGTCGATACCTGAAACAGGCGCTCCCGCGCGACTCCGGCTCGCAGCTCGCTCAGGGCAGGCACCGCCATTTGCATGAACAACTGGGGTTGGTTTGCCAGCAACGTCACGAGCTTGCCTGTACATGCGTACGGCACGACAGCCGCCGGGCCGAGTAGTCTGCCAATCACGAACAGATCGGTCCCGTTGAGCAACACCTGCGCGACTTGACTGACGCTGATCCAAACGCCTCTGCCGATCTGAGCTCGAACGGCGAGCAACGACAATGACGGCAGTCCGTGCGGCAACGCGTCAGGGAACCGGCGAACGAGACGACGCCATGTGAGCCCGGCGGATATGAGCTGTGTCGTGACCCAGCCGGCCGACAGCCCATAGAGGCCGAACCCAGCGGCGACACATCCCACGGTGGCTGCCGTCCCGACTATCCAGGCAACCAACTGGATGCTGCCGAGAAACGGCAGATCTTGAAGGCCCTGCAATACTGCCTGGAAGATACGGAGCGGAAACGCCACCACGAAGGTTGAGATGACGAGGGCGAGCGGCCAGCGGAGCGCGCTCCAGTCAGCGGGAATCAGCCACCAAAACAGGACGCCCGCGATCGCGACGGCCGGTGTCTGCCACAAGACAAGCCACGCCGTTTCGCCCACGAGCCGCGGCAGTTCGTGCCATCGATCATCACCCGCACGGCCGGTTGCATAGGCCACCTCGCGTGGCAGCAAGGCCACGACCCCGAGATCCATCAGTCCGAGATAGACCAGCACCTGAGCGCCGAGTAACCATAGTCCGTACTCGTGCTCCCCAAGATGCCGCAGCAGGTACGGTGTGAGCCACAGCGCAACCGCCATCACGAGTGCCGTGTTCAGATAGCCGAGGCTCAGGCCGCCGATAAACCGCTGTGTGCGGCTACTCGTGCTCATCTTTCCTGGTTTTTCCTACCGCTGGTGGATCTAGGCCTCTTTCCCATCTCTCCCATCTCTCCCATCTTCCCCGTCTTCCCCCCGTTCCCTCTCCCCCTTCTCTTCCTTCTCTTCCTTCTCTTCCGCTCCCCCCTCCTGCCACGCCTGCGCGGCTCCAAACAGCGCCGCCGTGATGGTCCAGAACTCAATGCCGAGCTGCGTGTTGAAGACCGGGCCTGTAAAACACAGGCCGATGATCGTGACCTGGAGAGCAAGGACGATGGTGGCGAAGTATTGGAACGAATCGCTGACCCCGTGGATCGCCACCAGGTACCCGAATCGGAGTGCCGAGACCAATGCGCCGCCGTAGCAGACCCACATCAGCAGGCCGCCATCCAGAAGCCAGCCTGTCATCTGAATCTCCACGTGGATCGGGGGCGCCTGCCACATCGACGCGTCCCCGAAATACACCTGCATCATGCCCCACCGGCCAAGCCCGGCGCCCCACGGGTACTTGAACAGCAGCTCATTGAGCGTGTACTGGAGAAACAGTCCGCGGTTCTCCTGGAATGTCGCAAAGAAGCCCGTCTCCATCAATTCTGAGAACCGCTTGGAGAGTGCCTCGCCACCGAGCGTCGCCGCCCACATGAACGACGCGGCCACAAGCCCGACGCTGGCAATCGCAATCCATCCGCCCTGCACAACGCGCCCCTGGCGGAGCCGAACGCCGGCGAAGATCAGCACGCCCAGAACCGTCATCACGGTGAGCGATCGCACTTGCGTCAAATAGAGCGCCGTCATCCCGACGGCCGCGGCGCCGAAACACGATGCCCGAACGATCCTGGTGCGATGACCGTGAACGGCGAGCGCAACCCCTAACACCATAGTGGTCAAACCGGAAATCGCCGCGCCACCGGGCAGGTCGCTGAGTCCTGGAGGACGAATGATTTGTCGCCCATCTGCACCGACGTACGTCAGCGTATCGACGAACACGGGATTCAGCGCGCGGCCCAGGGCGCTGAATTCAGGGGGCAGGAACCGGTCGGGAAAGTAGGCCTGCAGCACACCGACCGCTGCGCTCACGAAGCTCGCCGCGAAGATCAGCCACAGCAACCGCAGAAATCGCGCTTCGCTTCGCACGGTTTGCGTCACCCAGAACATCGGGGCCGCAATGCTGATTTGAAAGATCACCTGCGCGATGCCCGCAGACAGGTGCGTCTCCTGGTGAAGGAGATTCAAGGCGAGTAACCCGAACACGGCGATCAACCAGCGGCAGCTTGCCGGAAGCGGCCCTCCCGAGCTCCGCTGCATGTAGAAGATCAGCGCGCCCAGACTGCTGACGTACGGGAGAGCCCGTATGTACACGCGGACCGCTTGCATTCCAGGAACGAACAGCAGCAGACCCCACAGCAATTGAATCGCGATAAACAGCTCGATCCACCCCCATCCTTCGACAGGCTCAGGGCAGGACCGATCCTGATCGGTGAACGCGACATCCGCCTCCGCTTCGAGAGGGTAGGGTAAGGCGCTAGACGGAGGCCACTGATGAGACATGCACCTGAACGAGCTCGGCCACGAGCTCCTCGTAGCGATTGAGCATGACCGTCAACGAGCACTGACGCGCGCACTGGAGGCCGCGCAAGGACCATACCCGCCTCGCGGAGTCGTCATGGAGCAACGACAACACCGCATCCGCGAAATCGTCATCTTTCGCGAGAAGCCCGAACTGGCTGTCACCCAGCAGTTCGATGCTGCCAGGATTTGGTGTGGCAACGACTGGTGTTCCGCACGCCATCGCCTCGAGATAGGGCAACCCGAACCCCTCGTACGTGCTCGGAGACGCGTAGACCCACGCGCGGCGATAGAGGCCGGCAAGCCCGTCGTCTGTGACCCCCGTGTGATAGGTCACACCCGGCAATTCGGGCCCAGCGGGACCCACGATCATCAGCGAGGCGTCTGGGTGCTCAGGTCGCACGCGCTGAACGAACAGGTCTATCAGCCAACTGCCGCGCTTCCGCCCATCCAGCGTACCGACAAA